>Ga0233432_10003883_pt1 | contig 13396 bp, 12 predicted proteins | sample SI_122_August201_6_FD_179870 | JGI IMG/M metagenome (GOLD analysis project Ga0233432, IMG submission 179870) | Seawater microbial communities from Saanich Inlet, British Columbia, Canada - SI_122_August2016_10_MG | ecosystem: Environmental > Aquatic > Marine > Inlet | place: Canada: British...
TGTGCGAACGCTCTTCAGGAGATAATTCCATAATATCGCTACCATTGAAGTCGATAGTTCCGTCCTCTATTTCGTATTCTTCTCTTCCAGCAATAACGGAAGACAAGGTGCTTTTTCCTGAGCCATTAGGACCCATAATAGCGTGAACCTCTCCAGCATTAACTTTTAGGTTGATACCTGTTAAAATTTTATTGCCTTCTACAGAGGCTTTTAAGTTTTTTATTTCTAACATAATTCTTTTTTATCCAACACTACCTTCCAAACTAATGGCTAGTAGCTTTTGCGCCTCAACGGCAAATTCCATTGGTAATTGATTAAGTACATCTTTGCAATAGCCATTCACAATCAGTGCAATGGCTTCTTCCGTTCCTATCCCTCTTTGATTGCAGTAGAATATTTGGTCTTCTCCAATTTTTGAGGTGGTTGCTTCGTGCTCTATTTTAGCACTTTTATTTTTTACTTCTATGTAGGGGAAAGTATGCGAACCGCATTTATCACCCATTAAGAGGGAGTCGCATTGCGAGAAATTTCTAGCGTTTTCTGCACCCTTTTGTATCTTCACTAAGCCTCTGTAACTACCTTCACTTTTACCGGCACATATACCTTTTGAAATAATAGTACTTTTTGAGTTTTTGCCAAGATGAATCATCTTTGTTCCTGTATCCGCTTGCTGGTAATTGTTGGTTACGGCCACCGAATAAAATTCACCGATTGAGTTGTCTCCTTTTAGAATACAAGAAGGGTATTTCCATGTTACTGCCGAGCCTGTTTCTACCTGCGTCCAAGATATCTTAGAGCGGTTATGACAAACGCCTCTTTTAGTAACAAAATTGAAAACACCACCCACACCATTAGCATCACCAGGATACCAGTTTTGTACAGTAGAATATTTGATTTCTGCATCGTCCATAGCGATTAATTCTACTACGGCAGCATGCAGTTGATTTTCATCACGCATAGGGGCAGTACAACCTTCCAGATAGCTGACATAACTGCCTTCATCGGCAATGACTAATGTTCTTTCAAATTGTCCTGTTCCGGCCTGATTTATTCTAAAGTATGTGGACAGTTCCATAGGGCATTTGACACCCTTTGGAATGTAGCAAAACGAACCATCGGTAAATACAGCCGAGTTAAGTGCTGAAAAGAAGTTATCGGTAGTAGGAACAACGGTTCCTAAGTATTTTTTTACGAGTTCAGGGTGTTCTTTAACGGCTTCGCTGATGGAACAAAAAATGATTCCCAATTCGCCCAGTTTATCTTTAAAACTGGTAGCTACTGAAACGCTATCCATAACGAAGTCAACGGCTACTCCAGCTAATTTTTTTTGCTCGTCAAGAGAAATCCCAAGCTTGTCAAAAGTCTTTTTCATCTCGGGGTCTAGCTCGTCCAAACTTTTAAGTTCTTTCTTCTGTTTGGGCGCAGCATAATAGATGATGTCTTGATAATTAGGCTTTTGGTATTTGATATTAGCCCAATTGGGTTCTTCCATCTTTTTCCACGACTCGAAAGCCTTCAAACGGTGTTCTAGTAACCACTGTGGCTCTTCTTTTTTCTTGGAAATAAGGCGAATAACATCTTCGTTAAGCCCTTTTTGAATGGTATCACTTTCTACGTTAGTAGTAAAGCCATACTTATATTCTGCTCCTGTTACTTCTTCTAATATTTTATCTTCTTCAGTCAATGCTAATTGTTATAATTTAAACTGCAAAACTTTCACCACATCCACATGTTCGTGATGCATTTGGGTTGTTAAAGACAAAGCCCTTGCCATTTAATCCTCCAGAATATTCTAAAACCGTACCTATCAAATACAGATAGCTTTTCTTGTTAACTACGATTTTTATACCGTTGTCTTCAAAAGATTTATCGTCTTCATTTTCAGTAGTGTCAAAACCCAAGTCATATGAAAGACCTGAACAACCTCCACTATTAACTCCTACTCTAACAAAAGCATCGGAATTTTTACCTTCCTCTTTCATTAAAGACAGCAATTTTGTTTTTGCGTCATCTGTTACCTGAATCACCTTATTTAGAATATTTCAAAATTAGAGTACAAAATTACAAAATTATATGCGTTAAATCATATATTTATTGCGTATCGTTTATGTTATATTTCGCCTTACATTTGTAGAATGAGTTTATTAGAAGATAAAACCCCAAAACGAACGCCTTTGTCTGAGCTTGGCGAATTCGGATTGATAGAGCATATTAGCAAAAATTTTGAGTTAAAAAACGATACCTCGACTTTCGGAATCGGTGATGACTGCGCCGTTATTGATGCTGGCGAGCATTTTCAGCTCGTTACAACAGATATGTTGGTTGAAGGGGTTCACTTTGATTTGACTTACACTCCCTTGAAGCATCTGGGCTATAAATCTGTGGTTGTTAACCTTTCTGATATTTATGCAATGAACGGTTTGCCAAAGCAAATTACAGTAAGTATAGCTTTGTCCAATCGTTTTCCATTAGAAGCTATCGAAGAGCTTTATGAAGGGATTCGTTTAGCTTGTGTAGCTTATAATGTCGATTTGGTGGGTGGCGATACCACTTCCTCAACTAGCGGTTTGTGTTTAAGTATTACGGCTATTGGAGAGGTTGACAAAGACAAAATAGTTTACAGAAGCGGTGCTAAAGAACACGATTTAATCGTTGTTTCAGGTGATTTGGGTTCTGCTTATTTAGGTTTACAGTTACTCAATAGGGAAAAACAAGTGTTTGAAGCTGACCCCAATACGCAACCCGATTTACAAAACAAAGACTATGTCCTTCAAAGACAACTTAAGCCTGAGGCTAGAAAAGATATGGTAGAGCTGTTCCATTCTAAAGGAATTGTACCAACTTCTATGATAGATGTTTCTGACGGCCTTTCTTCGGAGTTACTACACTTATGTAGTTCTTCTAAAGTAGGATGCGCCATTTATGAAGAAAAATTACCTCTTGACTTTATGGCAATATCTACTGCTGAAGAATTTAATATATCTGCAGCTACTTGTGCTTTAAATGGCGGCGAAGATTACGAATTGTTATTTACGATTAGTCAATCCCATTACGACTCCATAAAAGATGATCCTGATTTAACAATTATTGGTCATATTACAGATAATAGTATGGGCTCTGTATTGGTTACCAAAGATGAAAATCAACAACCTTTGACTGCTCAAGGTTGGAATGCGTTAAGCTAATTTTTTTAATAACCATCTGTTATAGTTGACTACGTCATCATCTTCGGCTTGTTCAACAGGTATTTTTGACAATAGTAACATAATGTCGTCCACTAACTCTTGGTCTTGTTTTATTCTTTGAGTATAAATAAGTTTTTGTATGATTTTTAATAGTAAAAACTCTCTTATATTTCTGGTATTATTTAGGGTGTCTTTTTACCTTCTTTTCACTTGTTTTATTCTTTCCTCAAGGTAATCGAAGTCGCCAATTTCATAACGAATAATCAGTTCAGCAGCGATGATTTTTATACGAAATGAAGAATTAAAATTCAAAAAACTTTGGTGTAGAATTATTCGACTTAAGGTTTTGATTGCAGACTTGAATTTTTGAACATCAAAGTATTGAAGTGCAAGATTAGAGCATACAAAAAAGTAATTGTAATCGGAGTTGGCTATTACTTCTTCATTTTTAGCTTTCATTAACACTTCTATAGCCTTTTCTTTATCTAATTTATTGTAATTAATGGCTAGTCCGTTATAATAGTAAAACAAATATTTGTCATAATGAATTCTATCAAACCTTTCCATTTCTTTTTTAAGCTCTTTCTCTTTTTGAAGAGATTGTTTGTACTTTTCATTTTTACACAAACAATTCATGTGATAGGTAAGCATTTGAAGTTTTGCGTTATGATTTTTTTTGTTGAATACATTGCTTTTGAGAAAATTATCATAGGTGTGGTCTAGATAATACTCTAAGGACTTAAAGTCATGTTTCTGCAGTAATATGCTACTTATCGATTGATAGATTTTCATTTTCACATTTTCCATCAACTTAGCGTCTTCTACAAATTCATTTGCTGTTTTTTCAAGTATTCTCAATGCTTCATCGTTTTTAGAGCTATAATTTTGAGATTTTTTTAGCCTATAGTTCAATGCAGCAAGAACATCATCTAGCTCTTGTATTCTATTTGTTTCTTTACGGTTCTTTTTTCTTTTTTTGAGTAATAATTCAACATCAATATTTGTACTTACATAAGATAGCTTTATCATCTCATTATATATCAATTTAAGTAAGGGTAATTTTTTTCAGATGTTTTTTTTTCTATCTCTTTCAAAAATTCGAGACTTAAATTGGGGTGTCCTTTTTGATTTAATAGCTTTGCGATGAATAGCTGTCTGTAAATACCAAGCTCTTCATCTTTAGACATATAAATCAGGCTCAAACTATTTTTTAAATCTGTTAGTAACCTACTTTTTAATCGATAAAATGCATTGAGATTATTACCGTATAATTTTTTTGCAATTTTCTTTTCGTCATAATCATCGTTGTGTTTCCGACAGTAGTCAAAGAGAATAATGTCTTTCCGTTGCTTAAGCTGTTGGGTTCTATTGGCTAATAGCTTGAAGTGTCGGCACTCATGCTTATTCATTGCTTTGATAAGTTCAAACAAGGCGTTCATAAGGATTGTTTTTTCAATTGAAGGCGTAAGATACGAGTTTTTTAGTGATCGAAGTTTGTTTATTCTTGATTAACTTTGTTTAACTTCTGTAATTATATTGTTATGAAAAAGATACTTATACCCCTTATTTTACTTGTTTTAGGCTTTGGATCCAAAGCCCAAAACCAGTATAGTCTTTCCTTTGCTGAAGGAGATCTTATTTCGACGGACACTTCAGAATACAACTCCCTAATCCCTGTTGATTTTTACCTTATTAATACGGGAATAGACACTATATTTTCGAATGTAAGTATGATGTATTCCATCAAAGCTAATGACAGCGACATTGTGAATTTTCAATCTTACTATATGTTTTTCGATATACAGTTTGGTGTAGGAAATCCTTTTTCACCAGGAGACAGCTTTTATTTTAATTCAAACACTTACGAAATTATCCTAGACGACTTATTTATTGAAGTTCATGAAGAAAGAAATTTTAATGTTGGTGATAATATTATAATTGTATGGCCAGTCCTCAATGATGAAAATTTAGGCGATTTTATGTTTACCTCTGACCAGTATGTAAAACATATTTATATTCTTGAGCCTTTAAGTGTGCAAAGCAAACAAAACATCGATTTTAGGCTTTTTTATCAACGTCAAAGCATACAAATACAGTCCTTAAAGACGTTAGATAATGTTTCCATTTACAGCATCAACGGAAAGTTAGTTTATAAAGGTAATCAAAAGCAAATTCCTACTTATGGTTTATCTAATGGAATTTATGTGTTCCATATCAGATTTGAGGATGGTGAAGTTCAAAGAGGTCGTGTATTTATCAGTAACGACTAGTTCATTAAATCCTCAATGTCATTCGCTTCCAATGGAATGTTGCCCATTAGGTCAAATGGTTTGTCTTTTGTGATAACTAAGTCGTTTTCTAATCGGATACCTAAGTTTTCTTCCAGTATGTAAATGCCAGGCTCACAAGTAAAAACCATACCTTCTTTAATGGGTTTGTCAAAGTGACCTACATCGTGAACGTCTAGTCCTAAGAAGTGACTCGTTCCATGCATAAAATACTTTCTGTACGCTGGGTTTTTAGGGTCTTGTTTGTCGATATCGTGCTGATCAATTAGCCCTAATCCTAGTAGTTCAGATTGTATGACTAAGCCCACTTCTTTGTGGTATTCGCTTAGCATGACCCCAGGTCTTAACATAGATGTTGCTTCCTTCATTACTCTCAAAACAGCATTATAAACATCTTTTTGCCTTGGCGTAAACCTTCCGCTAACAGGAATACATCGTGTCATATCTGAGGCGTAGTTAGCATATTCTGCACCTACATCCATAAGAATGACATCGCCATCCTTACAAGTCTTATTATTGTCTATATAATGAAGAACACAGGCATTCCTTCCCGATGCAATGATAGGCTCATAGGCAAAGCCCTTAGAGCGATTAATAAGGAATTCGTGCATAAATTCGGCTTCTATTTCATACTCCATAACGCCTGGCTTTACAAAGTTTAGCACACGTCTAAACCCTTTCTCTGTAATGTTACAAGCGTGTTGTAATAAGTCAATTTCAATTTGGTGTTTTACCGCTCTTAAATCGTGCATTATTGGCGCAGATTTAAGATATTCTTTATTTGAAAATTCAGCCTTACACCATTGATTAAATCTATCTGTTTGTGTTTGGACTTCCGATGTTGCTCGGGCGTGTTCGTTAGAATTCAAATACACGCTTGTGGCCTCTTCCATTAATTCTTTAAAAATGCTTTCAAATTGAGAATTCCAATAAACGGTTTTAACACCTGATGTTTCAAACGCTTTATCCTTGCTGAGTTTTTCACCTTCCCATATTGCTATTAAATCATTGGTTTCTTTCAAAAACAAGACCTCTCTGTGATTGGGGTTTGAGCAGTCTGGAAATAGAATAAGTTTACTTTCCTCTTGGTCTACACCGCTTAGCCAAAACAAGTCGCTATTTTGTTTGAAAGGCATCGTACCGTCTGCATTTGTTGGCATTTGGTCGTTTGAGCAAAAAACAGACAAGGAGTTTGTGACGACTTGTTTGTTAAAATTTGCTCTATTGTTTTCGAATAATTTTTTAGAAATGGGCTGGTATTTCATATCGTTTAAATTTGGCGTAAAGATATACACTTATCCTTATATATTTAGAATCATTTTAAACTCGGCACATTTAGTTGCAAATCTGTTGTTTTTAAGTAATTTGGGTGTTAAATTTGTACCTCCTTAAAAAACACACCAAATGAGTAAATCGGTTTTGATAAAATCTTCACTAGCAAAAAAGTATTGGATGGCCGGAACAGGTCTTTTTCTTTGTCTTTTTTTAGTGGGGCATTTACTAGGTAATTTACAGCTTTTATTACCTTCTGAAACGGCATCGGATTCTTTTAACCTTTATGCACAGTTTATGACAACAAATCCTGTTGTTAAAATACTTTCATACATCACATATTTCAGTATTTTGTTTCATGCAATTGACGGTATTTTGTTGGTTGTGCAAAATAAAAAAGCCCGACCTGTTCAGTATGCTTACAATAAGCCTAGTGCAAATTCTAATTGGGCATCCAGAAATATGGGGCTTTTAGGAACGGTATTATTATTGTTTCTTATCATTCACATGCGAAGCTTTTGGTACGAGATGCATTTTGGTGAAGTTCCTAAAGTTTTAATTGACGGAGAAAACGTAAAAGATTTATATTCAATTACTACCTCTGCTTTTCAAGAGTTATGGTATGTTTTGCTCTATGTATTATGCATGATAGCTATCGCTTTCCATTTGTCGCATGGTTTTTCTAGTGCATTCCAAACCATTGGAGCTAGTCACCCAAAATATTCACCTATTATTAAAAAGATAGGCTACGCATTCGGAATTTTAATTCCTTTTGCATTTGCTATCATTCCCTTAGCCCTTTATTTTAGATAAGACATATATATATGAGCACATTAGACGCTAAAATCCCTGAAGGTCCTTTAAAAGATAAGTGGACTAAACATAAAAACGACATTAAGTTAGTCAACCCTGCTAATAAGCGATTGATAGATGTCATTGTAGTAGGTACAGGATTGGCAGGAGGATCTGCTGCTGCATCCTTAGCTGAAATGGGTTACAATGTGAAGTCTTTTTGTTTTCAAGATTCACCACGACGAGCTCATTCAATTGCTGCACAAGGCGGAATTAATGCCGCTAAAAATTATCAAAACGATGGAGATTCTGTTTATCGTTTGTTTTATGATACCGTAAAAGGTGGAGATTACCGCTCCAGAGAGGCTAATGTATACCGATTAGCTGAGGTTAGTGCCAATATCATTGATCAATGCGTTGCACAAGGCGTACCGTTTGCTCGTGAATATGGTGGCTTATTAGATAACCGTTCATTTGGTGGGGTTCAGGTTTCTAGAACCTTTTATGCCAAAGGTCAAACAGGACAACAACTCTTATTAGGAGCATATTCAGCAATGTCACGTCAAATTAACAAGGGTAAAATTACCATGTACAATCGACATGAAATGTTAGATGTTGTTATCGTTGACGGGAAAGCTCGAGGTATTATAGCTAGGAATTTGGTAACAGGAGAGGTAGAGCGTCATTCTGCTCATGCTGTAGTATTAGCTTCAGGGGGTTATGGAAATGTATTCTTCCTTTCTACCAATGCTATGGGGAGTAATGTGACCGCTGCCTGGAAGGCACACAAGAAAGGAGCATTTTTTGCCAATCCTTGTTATACTCAAATTCATCCAACCTGTATTCCTGTTTCTGGAGAATACCAATCTAAATTGACTCTGATGTCAGAGTCTTTGAGAAATGACGGTCGTATATGGGTGCCCAAAAATAAAGAAGATGTAGATGCTATTCGTTCAGGCAAAAAGAAAGCTGTTGATTTAAAAGAAGATGAAAGGGATTATTATTTGGAAAGGCGATACCCTGCCTTTGGTAATCTTGTGCCAAGAGATGTAGCCAGTAGAGCGGCTAAAGAACGTTGCGATGCCGGTTTTGGTGTTAACGAAACAGGAGAAGCTGTATTCTTAGATTTTGCTTCCGCTATAGAACGTTACGGGAAAGAACAAGCTAACATAAAAGGTCTTGATGAAAATGACGCTAAACTGGTTGATACTTTAGGTAAAGCAGTCGTCAAAGCTAAGTATGGTAATCTCTTTCAGATGTATGAAAAAATTACAGATGACAATCCGTACGAGATGCCTATGAAAATTTATCCGGCCGTTCACTATACTATGGGTGGTTTATGGGTAGATTATAATCTAATGACTAATGTTCCTGGCTTATACGCTTGTGGTGAAGCAAACTTTTCTGACCATGGCGCTAACCGTTTAGGCGCATCAGCTCTTATGCAAGGTTTAGCAGATGGGTACTTCGTACTACCTTATACTATAGGAGATTATTTAGCTGATGATATTAGAACGGGCTCAATTCCTACGGATTTACCTGAGTTTGTTGAGGCTGAAAATAATGCCAAAGAAAGAATAGAAAAATTAATCAATAATAAAGGCACTAAGCCTGTTGATTATTTCCATAAAAAACTTGGAAAGATTATTTGGAATGAGTGCGGTATGTCACGAAACAAAGAAGGTTTGTTGAAAGCCATTGATGAGGTGACTGCATTGCGAGAAGAGTTTTGGAATGATGTTATGATTCCTGGTGATTCTAAAGAGTTAAATCAAGAGCTTGAAAAGGCAGGTCGTGTGGCAGACTTTTTAGAGTTAGGTGAGCTAATGTGTAAAGATGCTTTGGAAAGAGCAGAATCTTGTGGTGGTCATTTTAGAGAAGAATCACAAACAGAAGAAGGCGAGGCCCTAAGAAATGATGCAGATTTTACTTTTGTGTCAGCTTGGGAATATGCCAACAAACCTTCTGAATCTACTTTACATAAGGAAATGCTGAAGTTTGAAAACATAGAATTAAAACAAAGAAGTTATAAATAATTCGATATGAATTTAACGCTTAAAATTTGGCGTCAAAAAAACGCTAACGATAAAGGTAAAATTGTAGAATACAAGGCTACAAATATCAGCCCAGATATGTCCTTTTTAGAAATGATGGATGTTGTCAATACGGATATCATCAACAAAGGAGAAGAGCCTGTCGCTTTCGACCACGATTGTAGAGAAGGCATTTGTGGAAGCTGCTCAATGTATATCAACGGAGAAGCTCACGGTCCAGCAAGAGCTGTAACAACTTGTCAGCTACACATGAGAGAGTTTAAAGATGGCGAAACAATTTATATCGAGCCATGGAGAGCCAAAGCCTTTCCTGTGGTAAAAGATTTGATAGTTGATCGAAGCGCTTTCGATAGAGTTATGCAGTCAGGAGGTTATGTTTCTGTAAATACTTCAGGAAATACCATTGATGCTAACGCTATTCCTGTACCAAAAGAAGATGCTGACGATGCGTTTAGTGCAGCTACATGTATTGGCTGTGGAGCATGCGTAGCAACGTGTAAAAACTCTTCTGCTATGTTATTCGTTTCAGCTAAAGTATCTCAATTGGCACTTTTGCCACAAGGTCAAGTAGAACGTGAGGAAAGAGTTGTGAATATGGTGAACCAAATGGATTTAGAAGGTTTTGGTAATTGCACCAATACAGGAGCTTGTGAAGTGGAATGCCCTAAAGAGATATCTCTGGAAAATATTGCTCGTATGAATAGAGAGTATTTATCAGCTTCAGTAAAATCCAAAAAGTAATTTTATGTTTTAATAGATGACTAAACTAAGCCTAACATTAGTACAAAGTCATCTGTATTGGGAAAATCCTAAAAAAAACAGAGAACACCTCGAATTACTTTTATCAGCTACCCAACAGACTGACCTTATTATCTTACCAGAATTATTCAGCACCGCCTTTAGTGTTAGTTGTAATGGAGAACCTATGAATGGCGATTCTATGAAATGGATGTCTTCGTTAGCAAAAGAAAAGAAAGCTAGTGTTGTAGGCTCTTTAATTATTTCAGAAAATAACCACAAGTACAACCGTTTAATATGGATGAATGCCGACGGCACATATCAGTATTACGATAAGCGTCATTTATTTGGAATGATGCAAGAGGAGTCCTATTTCAAAGCAGGTCAAAACAGGCTTATTGTAGATTTTAATGGTTGGAAAATTTGTCCACTTATATGTTATGACTTACGATTTCCTGTGTTCAGTAGAAATAATGTAAACTTTGACCTTATGCTTTACGTTGCTAACTGGCCAGTCAAAAGAATTGACCATTGGGACAAGCTATTAGTAGCTAGAGCAATAGAAAATCAATGTTACGTTGTTGGTGTAAATAGAGTAGGACAAGATATTAATGATATTGAGTTTAGCGGTCATAGTTCGCTAATAGACTATAATGGACACATTATATATAGGGGAATAGAAAAAGAGCAAGTAAAAACGTTAGTTATTGATAAAAATGATTTGGCTGAAGGCAGATTAAGATTGCCATTTTTAAAAGACATGGATTCTTTCACAATTAATTAGTATCCCACTCAATTAAGATATCCCAGTTTTCTCTTACAACAATTTCCTTAGGGTATAGCCTAACACGTTCTGCTTGTTTTTTTTCAGAAAGGATGCCGCTATCCCAAATACCATTTTGATTTTCATCTTCAATAACCCTAATATAATAAGTGCCAGCAACTAAAGAGTCTATAATTGTTGGAAATGTACCTTTTGTTCTGAGAATTACAGTTTCCTTTTTTAATACTTCTACAACTAAAGAAGTGTTGGTAGGTAGAGAATCGATTATGATTTTTCCATAGCTAATAACGGAGCTATCTTTTAAAATTGGCTTTATGGTATCGGCAAGAGCTGTTTCGTCAAATACACTTATATTTATGTCTTCGGTTTGGCTTTGTACTTTTTCAGAGATAAAACCGACCTTCTCGTTCGGAATAGTAAACCTTAAGTTATTATCCAAGTCTTCAATGGCATATATATTGTATGATCCTATTGGGAGGTTTGAAAACGAGAACAAGCCCAGTTCCGTACTTTTAACTACATATAAGGGTGTTTTGTTATACAGTAAACTGTCTTCATCATTTTGATACAGGCCTACCCAAACATTTTTCAATGGCTTGGAAGATGCGGCGTCAATTATACGACCGCTAATGGTTAATGTATCGATTTGCTCTCCTGTTGAAAACAAATAATCCAGTTGGTTCAGTATATTACCTTCGTTCACATCTTTAATCACATTATCAAGATTAAGGTAGTAAGTTGTGTTTTCTTTTAACTCCTGCGTGAATAAAACCTTAAGTTTGTTTTTATTGACTGTTAGTGTTACAGCATCTTTAGCGTAAGGTGAGCAAAACACGTTCTCTAAATTATTTATTTGAATAAGCTCATCAAATACAATAGTAATATCGGTTCCTTTAAATCCTTTCGTTTCATTTTTTGGCAATATATCAACAACTTTTGGCGGATTTATGTCTTTTTGACCCCCTGTTGGAGCGATAACATTGGCACAACTCCACAAAAAAATTAGGCATATATATATAGTATGTTTCATTGTGGTAAATATAGATTTTTAATTTATGCTTAAAAAAGAAAATTAGACGCCCAATTGTTTGAAAGTTTTAAAAACTATTTTATCTTTATAAGCTCTAAACAATTTAAAGACTAGAGAAGAACGCCTTAAAATGTTGATATTCAAGTATTTACATCTTATCGGCATTGTTTTATTTCGTTTTCTAATCGTTTAGATTTAACTATTTATTAACCAAAAACAAGTATTATGAGTTTAAAAACTACTCAAAATTTTCGTGCTTTTTATGTTTTCTTGTTTGCTTTTGTTGTATCGGCGTTTTCGTTCAATACATCATTTGCTCAAGATTGTGAAGACGGCACAAATGCTGTAGATATGGTTCTCACGTCTCCCCAATGGGCAGATGGTGCATATGGAATGGTGTATACTATTTCACTTGACGGTGAGGTTATTTCTACAGGAAGCGGAACAGCAGGCTCTTGGGCTGCTGATACGACTACATTATGTTTGGTTGATGGCTGTTACGAAGTAGCGGTTTCTGATGCATTCTGTTGTAACTACGGTTACGGCTGGTCCTTTATGGGTGCATCTGGAGAAGCTGGTACGGGCGCAACTGTTTCAGTTGGCGAGAATAGCTGTGTAACTGGATGTTCTGATGAACTTGCTGACAATTATGATGCAGACGCTGACATTACTGACAATACTCTATGTGAGTATTCTGTAACGCCAGGCTGTATGGATATGGCAGCTTGTAACTACGACGAATTAGCTGAGCAAGATGATTCTTCTTGTGAATATGCTCCTGAAGGATTTAACTGTGATGGTTCTTGTGCTTCGGGGACATTTGTTGAATACACATCTGGTAGCTATGCTGGAGAAAACCAATTCACTATTTCTGACTGTGATGGTAATGAATTAGCATCTATGTCTTCGGGCTACATTGGATTTAGTGGTTGTGTTGAATTAACTGAAGACTATCAAGTGTCATTAATTGATACCTATGGAGACAGCTGGAATGGCGGATCTTTAGCTATTGGCGATATGACTTACACTGTTGGATTTGATGACGACGGCGGAAGCTCTTTCTCTACAGTAGTAGGGTCTTGTGGTATTCCTGGTTGTACAGATGAATCTGCATTAAACTTCGATTCTGAAGCTACATTTGATGATGGTTCTTGTGCTTACCCAACGTTTGATGACGTAGTACTACCATATTCTGCTACAACTAATAACTGTGGTTCAAATGACTTTACTAGTACAAATACTTCTTACTCTGG
>Ga0233432_10003884_pt1 | contig 13395 bp, 9 predicted proteins | sample SI_122_August201_6_FD_179870 | JGI IMG/M metagenome (GOLD analysis project Ga0233432, IMG submission 179870) | Seawater microbial communities from Saanich Inlet, British Columbia, Canada - SI_122_August2016_10_MG | ecosystem: Environmental > Aquatic > Marine > Inlet | place: Canada: British...
GGAAAAAGATGTTATTTTTGCTGTCTTAGATAAGTTTTTAATGAAAGCTGCAGTAAACTGTGTTGATAAAGCTCCATGGTGGGCCAATAAAATATGGTCAAACTGGAATGGGGTTTGTGCTGGTGGTATGGGTATCTTGGCTCTTGCATTTTACGATGAACATCCCGATGCTAAAAAATGTATACCATTTGTCGAAAAAAGTTTAGGTGAGTATTTTAAAAGTTATATCGAAAATGGCGGTGGTTGTCCAGAGGGTACGGGTTATTGGAACTATGGTATGAATTATTCAATGCGCTATTTATTGAGTTGGGAGAACGCAACGAACAAAAAACACCCCGCGTTAAAAATAAAAGAATTAGGGCAATCCCTCAATTTCCCATTAGATTTTACTGGAATATCCTTTGGTGATAACGATGGTTGGCATCCCGGTTGCTTTTTCTTTATGTTAGCGAAAAGAATGAATAAACCGAGTGCTGCGTTTAACGCTGCAGCCTATTTGGATCAAAACCCAAAACCTCAAAAAAAGAAAATATTAAAGGGTAGAGCCACAAGTGGTGATTTATTATACGCAGCGGATTATATGCCGACTGCCGAAGAAATCGAGCAACTGAAAAAGTCACATCAAAAAACAAAAGAACCACGAGCCTATGTCTATAAAGATTTAGAGTGGGGAAGTATCGCCGATGATGCAGCCTTTCCAAAACTGCGACTTGCCATTCGAGGTGGTTCAGATGAAGTTACGGGTCACGGTATGATTGATTTACTTAGTTTTCGCTGTAGAGTGAATGGTGAGCTCATGATCACGGATCAACAGGATGGTGGATATATGGCAACTACTTTTACACGGAGAGGTCACGAGGTATATGGAAGAAGTGTTGCCTCTAAAAGCTCATTATTTGTTGACGGGTTGGGATGTAACATCGGTGTTCGCTGTAAAAAGACAGAAGTGGTCAAAGGAAATGGGTTATTGGGAATTAGAGTTGATGGTTCAAATGTTTTTCTCCCACGTTGGAAAGAAATTTTTATTGGTCGTTTGTGTCTGTTAGTCGATAACGAATTTTGGCTCATTGTTGATCAAGTTACGAATCCTAAAAATGAACTTGATACCCATTGGTTGGAATCTCGATTTCATACTTTGGCAGATAACAAAGGCGGTAAAGATTGGGTATCGCTTAAAAGTGGCAAAGAAAGCATGCAGATGACTTTTGCTTCGTTAAATGAAGGAATAATTCAAGAATCAAATGGAATGCCATCACAACCGCTTAAGCAGTCTAAAATTTACCGTTGGATGAGTAAAAGTGCTTATAGCGACAATATGCAAGTCGTTGCAATGAACCCAGGCTCAAAAAGATTAAAAGTAAAAGTGATTAAAGAAAAAAGTAATGCTTACTGTATTGAAGTCACAAAACCGGGTGGAAAAAAGAGGGTAGTTTACTTGCAATCAAATTTAAAACTTAAAAAATGAGTTGAATGCAGATTTGTGTGTATAGACAACCCAGGCTAAAAAAAATAACATGGATACCCCCTAGGACTACAATTGAAGCCAAAACCCCTCAACCCAAATGAGACGCAAGTCATAAAATGACAGGTGTGCTTTAGCTGTGGGTAGTCCGAAGGGCCGAAGTTTGCGTGCAAATGAGGTGCCCGAGGAATGCCCGCAGATGAAGTGCAACTGCCATTTTATGGTAATCTTTTGGCATATACTAAGAGGATATAAGTTGTTTTATCATCAATCGTAAAAGGTGGTTTAACTGCGAGGTTTGATTCATAATCAAAATGATTAATCATATAGCGAAAACCATTTCTCGATAAAATAGTTAACAGTTCCTGAAGTCTTTGTTCTTCTCCATTAAAACTATGAAATTCGATAACCATTTCTGAAACATTTCTTAGTTTACTTTCGCATTCAGCTAAAACCTCAAATTCAGCTCCTTCTATGTTAAGTTTTAAAAAATCCACAGGCTGATCTAAATATTCGCTTAATTTACAAGTCGTGACTTTCATATCTGTAGAACCTTCGCCTTTAATGAGTGAACCCCCATCTGTTCCTTGGCCGTAAAAAGTCGCTTTGCCATTTTCTTTTGCTAAAGCTGAATTGACTAATTTGACATCAGAAAGTTTATTATCTTTGACATTTTTTTCGAGAACTTTGAAAATATCGGGATCGCACTCAAAGGCTATGATTTTGGAAGAGGGGAATAGGGTCTTAAAATAGTTGACAGAAAACCCAACATAGGCTCCACCATCAATGATGAGAGGGTCTTTTTTTTCGCTTGAAAACTCATATATCCTGTTGATGAAAAGGTCTTTGTATTCACAGTAAGCTTCGAATGGATTTAGGCCTACCACTCTCTTTCCATCGATTAACTCGAGAGGAATACTTATTGGACTTAACCTATTCGTTTTTAATTTGAAGAGAAGGCGATTAGCAGCAGTGGGAAAAAAGGACCTTAAGATTATTTTTGTTTTTTGAATTAAACTCATAGAAACTTAAAACTCAATAGGCTAAAACTAATTTATTGGACATATACTACCTGGAAAAAATATAATAGTAGCAATAGATTACTTATCAACTATTAATTTATTGATTATTTCAGAGAGTGGTATTTAAATGTTATAAATTTGGTTTAGACAATGATTTGTCGAAAAAGTTATTGTATGAGGTAATAAATCGATGTACAATTCTTTTAATATCTTCTAGTAATAAATAATGTATTGGAACAATTACTAAAGTAACAAAAGTTGAAAAGAGAACGCCGAACCCAAGTGAAACGGCCATGGGAGCTAAAAACTGAGATTGAGTTGAGTTTTCTAAAAGTAATGGGATTAAGCCTGCGAAGGTTGTGATTGATGTTAAAAGGATTGCTCTGAATCTAGCTATGCCTCCTTCTAAAATGACTTGACGAATCGGTGCATCTGATTGTAAACGTCTACGATTAACAAAATCTACCAACACTAAACTATCATTTACAACCACACCGATCAATGCTAGCATTCCAAGCAGACTCATAAGACTAAGATTGTAACCCATGATAATATGACCTAAGACAGCACCGATTAACCCATAAGGTATCACAGACATAACGATGAAAGGCTGAAGATATGATTTAAAAGGAATTGCCAATAATGCATATATACAAAGTAAACTAAAAACAAGACCGATCTGTAGACTACCAAACGACTGCTCACGCTCCAACATCTCCCCTTCGAACGTATAAGACATATTGGGGTACTGGCTTGTGAGGTCGGTCATGTGCTTTTCCAGAGACTCTTTGATGGCGGTCATGTCAACACTGCTTTTATCGGTGTCGGCTTCGACATTCACGGTTCTAAACCCACTAACTCTTTTTATGACAGAAGGGCTTGAACTGATACTCCATTTTGCAATGGAAGAAAGGGGTATCCAAGTCTGTTGATCTATACGAATACGAAGATTTTCAATATTTTCCCAACCCGAACGTTTATTCTTAGGCAATTTAATCATCACGCGAATATCATCTAGTTGCTGTTGAACCCTATAGACTTCAGATCCAAAAAGAGCTTCTCTCAACTGATTCGAAACGGTTTTTAAAGAAATCCCCATTTCTTTAGCTTTATTTGTTAAGCTTAGTTTTAGCTCAGGAAGACCTTCTTCGTTGGTATCGCTGATGTCATAGACACCTTTGAAGTCATTTAAGACTTCTTTAATAGAATTAGAACATATCTTTAAAGTACCAAAATCATTAGAAGATAATTGTATACTTATTGGAGATCCACCTCGACCTATTTCTGACCTGAAGTTTAAATTTTTTGCCCCGGGAACTGTGCCTATTCTTTTTTTCCATTCCTTGACTATTTCAGTTGTGGTGACTTCTACATCTCTGACTTCTGGAGAAACGAGTTCCATGACGACCCGTCCTAAATGACTGTTGCCTTTTCTACCCGTATTAGTAGATCCATAGTTAGCCATGATATTTTTAATTGCTGATTGCCCCGTATCGGGGTGGGTATAGTTTGTTTGTAAATCGAGGGCAATTTTTTTCATTTTTTCGACATATTTATATGTGTATTCTGCAGGGGTTCCTTCAGGCATGATGAGTGTTGCTCGTGCTGTTTCGCTTTGTATGCGTGGGAAGAATGTGAATCTAACAGTTCCATTAATAACCATGGCGAAAATGAATGCACTTGAGCAAAAGGTTAGTACTAAAACAGTGTATCTATGTTTAATGCATAGGTTTAAAAAAGGTTTAAAAAATGTAAATATAAATGTTTCTAAAGACTGGGCGATCATTTGCTGCCATCGCGTATACCAGGGCTCCTGATCCAGTGGTTTTTGTTTTGGTAGGTGACTCAGATGAGAAGGCAGAATAAGTTTAGATTCAATGAGAGAAAAAATGAGCACTGCAATGACCACACCTGATATATTGGCGAATAAAAGCCCGCGACGGCCTTCAATCATCATTGTTGGAATGAAGGCTACAATGGTAGTTAATATCCCAAAGGTCACCGGCAAGGCAACTTCTTTAGCACCTATAATAGCAGCTTGTACAGAGTCATCCATTCTGTTGCGAGTGCTGAAAATATTTTCACCTGTAACAATGGCATCGTCGACCACGACTCCCAGTACAAGAATAAAAGCGAAAAGACTAAATATATTAATGTTGATACCCATGATGGGCATAAAAATCATGGCTCCCATGAAGCTAACAGGTATCCCCAAACATACCCATAGTGCTAGTTTGAAACGTAAAAATAGCCCGAGGACTAAAAAGACCAGTAATCCTCCTTGGAGAGCACTGCGTAGCAGAGTTCCCAGGCGTGCTTTAACAATACGTGAACGATCACGCCATGCTTCTATATCAACACCTTCAGGCAGAGTCTTTTTTGTTTGGGCAACGATGTCTTTGATTTTATTAGCTAAGGTAATGGCATTTTGATTGCCTACACGATATACTTCAATGAAAGCAGCAAGTTTACCATTAAACTGAGTGCTTAGAGCTTCTTCTTCGAAGCCGTCGTTAATATCTGCAATGTCTGATAATTTGATAGTTTCTCCATTGTTTCCAATGGTTAGTTTTAAGTCAGAAATACGTTGACTGCTTTCTGCTAATTCTTGAGTTCTTAAATTCCATCTTCCTTTCAAGGTGTCGATTTTACCAGCGGGTAAGTCTAATGATTGTTGTCGTATGAGGTTTTTTAAATCAGCAATATTTAAATTGTATGCTTCGAGTTTTTTTAAATCGACGGAGATTGAGATTTCTCTTTTTCTTACTCCACCTATGTCTACTTGAGTTATTTCAGGATCGGTTAATAATTTGTTGCGAAAATTTTCGGCCAATAGCTTTAGCTCAGCTTCTTGAAGGTCCCCAAAAATAGCGACACTAATGAGTTCTCGACGCCGTACTTGCTGCGTGTATACAGGGCGTTCCGTTTGTTCTGGAAATGTAGAGATAGAATCAATGCGGTTCTTAACTTCTGCTATCATGGTTTGAAAATTAGCAGCCTTGTCAATTTCTAAACTTAATACGCCTAAATTTTCTTGAGCTCGTGAAGTCATTTTCTCAATCCCAACTAAATCTTGTACAGCTTGTTCCATTCGGGTAAGTATGCCACGTTCAACATCTCCTGGGCTGGCTCCTCTGTAAGGTACACGGACTGTGAGTACATTTGGAGCAAAATCAGGAAATACTTCAAGGGGTATTTTAGTGAATGCGCTAATGATCCCGCATACGAAGATCAAGACCATCAATAAGTTGGCCGCGACTGGGTTTTTAATAAACCAGGCTATCATAGTTTTTTAACGCTACTCTTTGAAGCAATACTAGCTACATTTACTTTTGTTCCTTTTATAGCATCTTGTAAAGGGGTGGTACATAAAGAAATATTGCCAGATAAGGCTGGATCATTCTGCTGGATTATCAGTGAATGGTTATTACGAAAGTCAATTTTGGGTTGTACCCAGCTTAATCTGTTATCTTCAGAAACGATTAAGATTCCTTTTCCAGGAGTATGCAATGACTCAGCGAGAGCATATACATTGTTAACTGTAGGGCCTTCTATTGTAGCTTCAACAAATTCATTCATAAATATATTGTGTTGATTACTTTGAGTCATATTAAATTCTGCTATTGCTTTGACTAACTGAGCCTGCGGGTGCATTTCAGAACTAAACCTCAATAAGTGACCTTGTATTTTCTTTTTTGAAATTTTTGAAATAAATTGAATATCCAATGCTTTATCAGGGAAATTTGCTTTGCGGAGTAGTCTTAAATCAACATCAGAGAGTGGGCATTCTAAATAAAATGTTTTAGAAATGAGCCGACCAACAGAAAAAGTTCCCTGTACTGAACTGCCAATACTGATGTTTCTGCTCAGGATATAACCATCGTAGGGTGCAAAAAGTTTACATTTCAGAACTTGTAATTTTCTCCAAGCAATTTCAGTTTTTATAGAATCGAGCGAAGCATTTAAACTTTTAATTTGTGGCTTGTGTGATCGAAGCCGACTAGGTAGGTTTTTGCTTTTGTCAGCTGCTTGTAGTTTTAGCGAAAGACTCCATTCCCTAAGGTCCTTTTCCATGGCTGCATTTTCAATTTCTAGTTTTTGCTCAATATCAGCAAGCTTCGCATAACTCTGTTTTAAAAGCATTTGTTTCTCTTCGCTTTCAAGTTCTGCTAAGAATTGGCCTTTATGAACTCTTATACTATTTTCAAATTGTGGAGAAACTTTAATAACACGTCCTTGTATTCCAAATGAAAGCTGAGAATCGTTTTTTGGTTTTAATCGACCTTGAGTTTTAATGGTTGTATTGAAACTGGTGAGCCGTAATTTTTTTGCTTCAACGTTTAATACATTTTGTTTTCTACTGCGTTTAGGAGCTTTTTTCTTTTGCTTAGAAAAATCGTATATGAATGGAAGGCAGATGATTAAAATGATGATAGGTGGTATCCATTTCATGGTTTTATTACCTCAGCAGAATTTTGGATTGAATGAGATGAATTTTTTGTTTTACTCAATAATTGCCAACGCGATCCAAGAGATTTAAGGAGTGAGTAGTGCTCTAGAATAATTGATTGACTTAATAGTAGCTTTTTTTCTAAGAGCTGGATGTTTTCGAGTTCTTGACCTAGAATTTCAATTAAAGGATTTAGACCCTGTTGATAGCCCTCTCTCAGATTACTTAATGTATCTTTTGAATTCGAGATTTGCAGGTTTAACTGCTTTAAATTCGACCTTAAATTCTGTTGGTTCATTAAATGGGACTCAACCTCTAGAATTGCATTTGAGAATTTATTTGAATACTGAATGATACTTTGTTTTAAATTAATCGCAGAAACTTTTTTTTGTGCTTTAAGTCTATGTCTATTAAATAAAGGCTGTGTGAGTTGTCCCGTAATTATACTTAAAATATTATTGGGATTAAAAATATTATTCCATAGATTATCTTGGGTATTCAGCGATGCTTTAATTGTTAAATTAGGATAAAGAGAACGACTTTTGTTTTCCCAATCTAAAACGAATATTTTAATTTCAGATGAAGCTGCTTTTATGTCGGGCCTATTTTCAATTAAATGGGCGGGCACGCCAATATCAATAGGTTTAAGCGAGTTTAACCAAGCCGATATTTCGACCTCAGAATTTAGAACTTCTTTGTTATCCCATTTGCCTCCTAAGGTATGAAGAATGTTTAGCTTACTATTCGCTTGAGAGGTTTCTTTTTGGGTTTTGAGTTGCTCTAATGAGAGCAATTTATTTTTCTGTTTTTGATAAATTTTAAATGTTGATCTAGCATCGTTGAAATCATTTTTTAATATTTTGAGTATATTTTTTTCGATCTCTATTTTTTTATCTAAGTAGGCGTATTCAGACTTACTTGTATAGAAAGTTAAATATTCTTTAAGGCATTGAAATAGAATAGATTCAAGCAGTTGATTAAATGCTTCTTTTTTAATTAAGGTGTTAATGTTTGCTGATCGGGATTTTCTATCTAGTTTTTTCCAAAGATCAATTTCCCAGCTAGAATTTAAATTAAGGAGTTGGCTATTTAGTGAGCTTTTTCCAGTGTTAGATTGTCTTTGCCATTGTTTTTGAGAATCAAGACTGAGATTTAAGTTGGGATATTTTTGTTTAGATTCTACTTGAGCTTCTATTTGGCTTAATTCGGTATTAAGTATTGATATCTTTAGCTCAAAGTTGGAGCTGTGAACATGGCGAATGATTTGGTTAAATTCATGATAAGGAGAAATAGTTTTAAGGTATGGGTGTTGATTATCTTGAAGTTGTTGAGTCTGCTTGCTATAAGCTTTAGGAGATACCCATTGTGTAGTTGCTAGAGGTTTTTGCTGACAAGAAAGCAAAACAAACGGTAGTAAGAGTATTTTCCCTAAAGATAAAAATCTTGTTTTATTTAAGGTTTTCATCTATTTAGGGAAAATTAATTGTTCGATAATAAAAAAAATATCTTATCGAATGATACGATATTTCCAATTGCTGGAGTCTTGTTTTAAAACTTGCGAATATGAAATCATCTAAAATAGAATAAATTAAGAGAAAGAGTTAAATTTAGCTCTTAAATTAAGTTATAATATCTCGGCTAAACCAGGTTTTCCAACCACTTCGATAAATGATTTTACTTTGATAACAACCAACGGAAACCCACGAAAGCTTGTAAAAGGTCCATCCATGGATTCGTCACCTGCCATTGAGGCTTGTGAATGGGCAAGTTCAGTGTAGAAATCTCTGCTTATGACAATATAAGCTGGATCAATACCTTTTCCTTCAACGGAAGAAATTTTCTCTAAAATTTGTTTTTCGATGCTAGCCATAATAAATTTATTTATCAAAGGTTATGCAATAAAGTCTAATCTAGACGTTCAAATATCAACCTTTTCTGGGTTTATAAGAAAATAGGGAATATTCTTACTAGATTTTTTATATTTATATTTAAAGTGTTGCTCGATTTACAATGTGAAAATTAATATGAAGTGCTTAATCACCGATGACCAACCAGTATTCATGAAAAAAATGGTTGAAAGTTTTGATTATGATATAGAGATTGGAGTAGCCAAAGATGGTCAAGAAGGTTTAAACGAGTTCTTTCGTGCTCATAAAAACAACGATCCATTCGATGTGCTTTTTCTAGATTTGGAAATGCCAATCATTCGAGGTGAAGAAATGTTGATTGCAATTAGATGCTACGAAGACACGATGGGTTTGGATAATATCAAAGTAATTGTCACTTCGGCAAATACATCAGCTAATAAAGCAATGGAATTGTTTAAAGGGGGATGTGACTTTTATCTTAGAAAACCTATAGACAAAGGAGAGCTTAACAAAGCGATCACCTTTGTCTATAAGGGTGAATCTTAAGCTTTAGCTTTGGCTTCAGCGTCGCGAATTATCTTTTCCATTCGCTGACCGTACTCAACGTACATTCTAAACTTCTTGTCTTCAGGTGTTGTGACAGATTCGTCGTGAAAGACAGCTCCCATGTGAGGTTCGATAGAAATACCACCTTGGTAATTTCTACTGGCTAAATCTTCAATTATTTTAATAACAGAGCCTCTGCCTTCACCTGGATAGGTGAAAACCTGATTTCCTTCTTCATTCATATCACCGTCTTTGATATGGATATAGTGGACGTGCTCTTTAACCTGCTCGTAAAATTCAAAGGCATCTTGTATTGGGTAAGGCTCAGGTTTTGATCTATCTAAGGTGAAAAAAGGGTTTCCTGTATCAAAAACCAACTTGAGGCCAGGAACATTTTCAATTAATTCGAGTGTGTGTTTTGCAGACATGCCACCAAAGTTCATACAATTTTCGTGTACAGGAGTTAAACCTTCAGATTCGAACATATCTTTAATAATTTGAACTCTTTTGAAACGTTCTTCTTTCATTTGATCGTCTGGACCATTTTCTTTTATGAGTGCAAAACTCATCATGCGAACCAGTTTTGCACCGAGGCGATGCATTCTTGGGATGGCTCTTTTACTTTCTTCAATACTTGAATCAATTGGGTCTGTTATCTTTTTTTGCCAGTTTCCAATAGCAGAACCAAAGCAGTTTATTTTCACACCTGCGTCTTTGAGTTTTCCTTCAACGATATCAAAATCTGCATCGCTTAAATTGTGAAGGTTTGTACCATCGATATTTCTACTTTCGATATTCTCCCAACCCAATTCCAACGTTGCTTTGATTTGACCATCGAGGTCTCTAGCTGCTTCATCAGCAAAGCCTGTTAAATACATCTATTTATTCTCCGTTTAAGTGTCTGCTTGAGAATATTATTTTAATGAATTTGGTTTCTTAGACAAGGTCTTCAAAGCAACTATTATAAAAAAAACTAAAATGTTTTTTTAGTTGGTAATTCGGTTGTAAAAACCACTTCAAGCTCAGAATTCGGCCTTATAAAAAGCCAGTAGATCATTATACTTTATAAAAGGAGAAAATAAAATGGCGCATGAAAAAGATATCACCATCAGTTATTTTGACGGAACTGTCCCAGAGTTTTCAAAAGAAGCCAGCGGAGAAATCGTAAAAGTAGCTGTGGTAGCTGCAGAAACAAAAGGTAAAAACCCAAGACATGCTAAACTTATAGAATTAAGTGTCGTTGTATTGGAAGTAGAAAGAGAATCTTGGGAAATAACCGGTGTTCTCGAAAACCACAATTGGTTTCAAGACCCAGAAGAAGAGGAAGCTTTCTCCCCAGCTTTTACTGAAGCAACGGGGATATCTCAGGAAATGGTTGCTGGAAAATCTGTCGATTCAAGAGCTTTTGAAGAAATCATTGACTCAGTTGATTTTTTCGTTGCTTATAATGCTGGATATGTTAGGCCTGTATTGCAAGAGCAATTTCCAAATTTAGAAAGTGCAATTTTTGCATGTGTTAGAAATCAAATAGATTGGTCAACAAAGGGGTATGAAAGCCGTTCTCTAAATCACTTAACCAAAGACCATTTTTGGTATAACGATAGCTTACGTATGCAAGACCGTTGTGCTATTTTAATCAAACTTTTGAGTGAGAAAAAAGAAGGTCAGGAAATTTCATATTTACAAGAATTATGCGAAAGAGCTGAAGAGCCTTTGATCACGATTGAAGCTCAAGTTGGGCATAGAGAAAAATACTTAATGAAAAAAGAGCGTTTCCGCTGGGATCCACGTGAAAAAACATTTTTAAGATGTATGGGATCAAGCACTTTAGAAAGAGTTAGAAAATCATTGAATGCAAAAGGTTTTCAGGGAGAATTGATTGAACGCGATCGCAAACCTGCGTCAGAGCGTTTTAAATAAAACTTAAATAACTTTAAAACCCGTGGATTTAAAATTGGTCTGCGGGTTTTTTTATAAATATTGATCAAGGTGAAGCCATCAATGCAAGCAGAAGACTATTTATATAGTTTATACGATTTTGAAAAAGAAAAATCTGCACGTAGAAAATCTAAGCCATTTACTTTAGAGCGACTTAAAAAAGCTTTAAGCCATTTTGATCTTAATGATTTCCCAGCAAAAATAATACATATAGCAGGAACTAAAGGAAAAGGCTCAACTCTGTTATACATTGAGCATATTCTTAGAGAGTATGTTGGAATAAAAAAAGTTGGATTATTCACTTCACCTCATTTGAAGTCGATTCATGAGCGAATTCAAATTGATGGTAAAGCTATAGGCGACGAAAAACTATTGTCTCTGGCAAAAGAAATTTATCTTGAAGCACAAGAAAAAATAAAAGAAGAATTAACTTTTTTTGAAATGATGTTGCTCATAGCAATGAAATATTTCAAAGAAAGTGGGGTAACTGTAATCTTACTTGAAACGGGTCTAGGAGGACGTTTAGATGCAACCAATGCCGTTCATGCAGATTTATCTATTCTGGCTAAAATAGGTTTGGATCATTGCGATATGTTAGGAGATACACTTGAACTGATTGCCTCAGAAAAAGCTGGTATCGTAAAAAAGGCACCGGTGTTGGCTTTGAAGCAAAAGGCTTCAGTGAACCATATTTTTACTCAAAAATGTTCTTTGATGAATGTTCCACTAGAGTGGGTTAGTGCAGATTCCTCAAAGGAGAGTCCTCCATCAAAAGGCGAGAATATAGCATTAGCCTTAAAGGCTGTAGAAATACTTTTTGGCGTGAATCAAACACTTCCAAAATTTATGCAAATGTTAAGTATTCAATTGCCTGGTAGATTGGAGTACAGATGTATAGAAAAGCAAAACTATCTTTTAGATTCGGCTCATAATGAAATCTCGTTTCAAAATTTAAAAGAATCCTTGGGGAATCAAAACAACAATTATGAAATGTGTATTGCTTTATCTGAAGGTAGGGAGCCATCTTCCTTATTAAGACTATTTGCGTTTGAAAAAATAGATATATCCCTCTGTTACCTTCCAGGAGACCGACCAGGTGTAAGTGTATGTGATTTACAAAAAGAAATTTTACAGATTAATCAGAATGTCAGAATACATTTAATAAATAACAAAACCGAATTACAGGCATGGCTAAAAAATAAAACTTCAAAGCTTAAAGTTATCACAGGGTCTTTTTATTTAGTGGGTGAAGTTTTAAAAATATTTGAAGGTGATTCATGATGCAAAATAAACTTCGCATTGGAATTATGGGTCTGGGAAAAATCTCTTTAAAGTCTATGATCCCAGCCTTAAAACAGAATGAAAAAGTAGAACTAACTGCCATTGCTAGTCGTTCATATGAAAAAGCTGCAAAGATTGCGCAAAGCAATGGAGTCTCGCATGCGTTTGGTTCATATGAAGCATTACTGAAGTCTGATCATATCGATGCTGTATATATAGCTCTACCAAATCATCTTCATTGTGAATGGGCAATTAAAGCTGCTCAATCCGGTAAGCATATCCTTTGTGAGAAACCACTAGCTTCGAGTGTAGAAGAAGCACAAACTATGATAAAAGCAGCAGCGGATAACAATGTAAAGCTTTTAGAGGCATTCATGTATAGAATGCATCCCCAACACGACAAAGTACGAGATATAATAGCATCTGGAGCAATAGGAGAGGTTCAGCACTTTAGTGCAAGTTTTTGTTATTCGCTGAGCGACCTCAATAATATTCGTTTGAAAAAAGATTGTGCTGGAGGAGCATTGATGGATGTCGGATGTTATCTCTTAGATAGTGCACGCTGGTTACTCGGGTCAAAAATTAAAAACGCTCAAGTCATATTTGAAATAGGTAAAAAAAGTGGTGTTGACGAGAAATGTGTCATGCAATGTGAAATGGAAAATGGAATCAGCTGCAGTCTGCTAAGCTCAACGAATATGCCAAGAGAACATACTTATAAAGTAACTGGAAATTATGGTTCAATCACCGTTCCCAGTGCATATATTCCTCCAGCAAATAAACGCGTTCATATCATTTTGAAAAATGATGATGGAGAAAAAATATATA
>Ga0233432_10003886_pt1 | contig 13394 bp, 25 predicted proteins | sample SI_122_August201_6_FD_179870 | JGI IMG/M metagenome (GOLD analysis project Ga0233432, IMG submission 179870) | Seawater microbial communities from Saanich Inlet, British Columbia, Canada - SI_122_August2016_10_MG | ecosystem: Environmental > Aquatic > Marine > Inlet | place: Canada: British...
GTTCTTCAACTAGTTTAGAAATGCCTGTAGATTTACCGGACCATCTTGAAGTTGGCACTTTAAATGTACCTGGGATCATCGCTACTGGGAATATATGTGCTGAATTGTCAGATAATATACTTAAAAAAAGGGATTTTGACCAACAAAATAAAAGGTCTTTTCTTATTAAAGGGTTTCACAAATTAAAACATAAAATCACTTTATTCTCCCCAGATATAGGAGGCTCTGCAATTTCTATCGATATACCCGATAAAGATACTGCTCTCATTGCTCATGATATGTGGGAAAAGCATCAAATATGTGTAAGAGTAGGTTTACATTGCAGCCCTTTTTCTCATCAAAACTTAGGAACTTTTCCAAAAGGAACATTGAGAATTTCGCCTTCATATGACACAAAAGAGAGCGACCTAGATATTCTACTTGAATACCTAAATAATTTATAAAAATTTGTAAAGACTCATTAAGGTTTTGTATCACAAATACAGCGTGATGTATTGCATACGCTACAGATTGAATATTTTTTTAGAAAAGCTTCTTCAAGGTTAACACCTTTTAAATTAGCAAGCGATATCAACCATGCAAAACAATCAGCAAATTCTGATGCACAAGCCTCATCACTCTCTTCTCGTAACGCGGTAGCTAATTCACCAACTTCTTCAACCAAGTACATAAAAGTACCATCTATTCCACGAAGTTTATCTTTATGAGCATAAGAGGATTTAATTAACTCTTGTGCTTTTGAAATATTCATTCAGAAATATTTTTAATTTCCACATCTCCATCGGAAATTATTTTAGTTTGACATGCTAATCTTTCTTTAGTAATAAAGTAAGAATTGCCCATTAGGTTTTTTTCTTTTTCTTCCATTACAGATATATGTTCTTCACCCTTCACAATAATAACCTTGCATCTCGCACAAGCGGGTACGCCATCACAAGAATAAGGTATAGTAGAAGATTCTCTTTTAGAAACTTCTAACAGAGTTTCACCGATAGCTACTGAAACAGGTGCATTATCATCAATCTTGAGGTCTGCCATTTATTTAACTCCTAAATCAGTTGCAAATTTATCGAAAAGGTAATTAGCATCATGAGGTCCAGGAGCAGATTCCGGATGATATTGAATAGAGTAAACTGGCTTATTCTCCAATTCTAGACCTGCCAATGAACCATCATTCAAATTAATATGAGTTGCAATAATTCCATTAGGAAGAGATTCTGCTTCAACAGCAAACCCATGGTTCTGCGAGGAAATCTCAACTCTCTCACTTTTTAAATTCTTAACTGGATGATTAGCACCATGATGACCAAATTTAAGTTTATAAGTTTTAGCACCAAGTGAAAGGCTCAATAACTGATGGCCAAGACAAATACCAAATACGGGTTTATTAGTTGCTAAGATTGCTTGAATTGATTCCTTTGCTCCAACAACAGCTGCAGGATCTCCTGGACCATTTGAAAGAAAAAAGCCATCGTATTCATCTATCGCATTCAGTGATTGCCATTCTTTAAGAGAAAAAACCTCTACATTACAAAATTGAGAAAGTATACGCAGAATATTATTTTTAATTCCAAAATCTAAAACGGCAACTTTTGGTCTTCCATTTTCATTTGTATAATCTGAATTTTTTTGTAACCCAGCGACTTCAATTGAAAAATCTATTTTATCATAATCAAATGCTTCTAGTTTTAATATTTGTTCTTCTTTTAGGTCTGAAGCTTTAACAAAAATACCCTTTAGTGCTCCTTTATCACGAAGATAGCGGGTGAGTGCACGCGTATCAATTTCACTCATACAGGCAATATTATTTTTTATAAAATATTGCTCTAATGAGAGTGTACTAGTAAAATTACTACTAATTTCAGATAGTTCTCTAACAATCATACCTTTGCAATGAACTTTTGAGCTCTCAACATCACGGTTATTAACACCATAATTACCTATTTGAGTGTAAGTCATGGTAACAATTTGACCAGCATAAGAAGGGTCAGTCAAGATTTCTTGGTAACCAGACATACTGGTATTAAAAACAACTTCACCAAGAGCTTCACAGTCTATAGCTCCGCAGATTTTACCCTCAAATGTTGTGCCATCTTCTAAAAGTAAATAGTCAGTTTTCATTCCCCACCTTATAAAAAAAAATGTATTTTAACACTATGTGTTAAAATACATTTTTAATGAATAATACAAATTTAAATTAAGCTTCTGTTGCTTCTTTTTCCTCAACTTTTGCAGTTTCTCCTTCAGTAGCTACAGGTGCGTCAACTAATTCAAAAATAACTTGAGACGCATTATCGCCTAAACGTGTTTCATCTAATTTTAGTATGCGAGTATGTCCACCTTTACGTTCTGGATTACGCTTAGCAATTTCTTCAAATATTTTGGAAACCATATCTTTATTATGCAATCTGCTTAAAGCTATACGGCGAGCATGAAGCGTGCCTTTTTGACCCAATGTGATGAGCTTTTCAGCTAGTGATTTAGCTTCTTTAGCTTTTTCACTAGATGTCCTAATTTTCCCATGTAGCATCAAACTGCAAACAAGATTCCTCAACATAGCAGCACGATGACTTGGCGATCGTCCTAGTGTTCTTCCTTTAACTCTATGTCTCATTATTTATCTCTCCACTTGTCCAATATCTAAATTGAAATCAACTAGCTTTTCCTTGATTTCATTTAATGAAGTTTGGCCGAAATTTCTAAATTTTAACAATTCATGTTCAGTCAATATAACTAATTGACCTAATGTATCAATCCCTTCTGCTTCTAAACAGTTTCTTGTTCTAGCACTAGGCTCTAATACACTAATTGGTAATCTCAACTTTTCTTCTTTTTCTCTATTATTTTCCATAGCTTCTTCTGCAGCACTGCTTTCAGATTTAGCTATTTTACTAACCGTATTATAACTCATTAATGAATTGATATGCTTTCTCATTATAGACGCAGCTTCATTTAAAGCATCTTTTGGGCTAACAACTCCATTTGTCCAAATTTCTAATTCAAGTTTTTCATAATCCGTTCGTTGTCCAACACGTGTTCCAACAATTTTATGATTAACCTTTTGTATTGGAGAATAAATAGAATCAATATTGAATGCTCCCATAACTCCAGATGGTGCTTTATCCATATTTTCTCTAGCAAGAACAAAGCCTCTTCCCTTACGCACTTCAATTTGCATTGAAAAACGAACATCGTCTGTTAATGTTGCTATAACAAGGTCAGGATTCATTACTTCAACATCTTGGTGTTCTGATAAATCACTTGCTTTTATTTCACCAACACCATTTTTTTCAATTGTTAAAGTCAATTCTTCGTCTGTGTGTAAACGTAAATATAATTGTTTTAAGTTCATCACAATTTCAGAAGTATCTTCTTGAATACCATCTATATTCTCAAATTCACATGCTATACCATCGATCTTCACACTTGTAACAGCACATCCTTGGATAGACGAAAGAAGTATTCTTCTTAACGAATTACCAAGTGTTGAGCCAAAGCCTCTTTCAAATGGTTCAATAGAAAATTGACCATAGGTATCTGAAAGTGAACCCGATTCAGCTTGTACACTTGTTGGAAGTTCAAAATCTTTCCAGCGTATTTTCATCTTTACCTCGCCTTTCTAAAAAAAATTATCTTGAACAGAACTCAATGATGAACTGTTCATCTACTTCTATAGACACATCGTCTCTAGAAGGCAACAAATTAACACTACCCGTCACATCTTCTTCACTTACTGATAACCAGCCTGGTTTCCCACGCATTTTAGTGAATTCAATATTCTCTTTAATTAGTTTTCGGCTAGATGCTCTACTATTGCAACTTACTTTCATACCTTTTTCGACTAAGAATGAAGATATATCAACTTTTTTCCCATTTATTGTTATATGTCCGTGACATACAACTTGTCTTGCTTCACTTCTAGATTGAGCAAAACCCAAGTGGTATATAACATTGTCTAATCTTCTTTCGAAGAGAGTCAATAGATTAGTTCCTGTATTTCCTTTAACTCTTACAGCTTCTTTATAATACAAATTGAATTGTTTATCAGAAATACCGTAAAATCTTTTTACTTTCTGTTTTTCTCGCAGACGAACTTCATAGCCTGTAGGTTTACCTCTTCTAAAAGATCTAACACCTGGTGCTGAAGGTCTTTTTTCAAAAGGACATTTTGCACTTAAGCATTTATCCGCTTTTAAAAATAACTTTGTGCCTTCTCTGCGGCAAAGTCTGCATTTAGGTCCGTTGTAGCTCGACATTTTTTCTCTCTCTTAAATTAAACTCTGCGTCTGCCCTTGGCACGACAGCCATTATGCGGAATAGGGGTTACATCTGTAATACTTCTGATATTGATACCAGCTTCTTTCATTGCTCTAATGGCCGATTCTCTTCCGCCACCTGGTCCTTTAACTTTAACGTCTACATCACGTAAACCAAGTTTTTTGGCTTTTTCAGCAACAGCTGCAGCCGCAATTTGTGCCGAAAAAGGGTAACTTTTTCTTGAGCCTTTAAATCCACTGCTTCCTGAACTTTCCCAACAAATTGTTGAACCCGTTGTATCGGTAATCGTAATAATGGTGTTATTGAATGTAGCTTTGATAAAAGCTATACCACGAGATACAGTTCTCTTAACCTTTTTTTTCTGATATTTACTCATGATATTTTATTTCATCTCCTTAACACTTTTCTTAGAGGCAACTGTTTTCCTCTTACCTTTACGTGTCCTTGCATTTGTTTGTGTTCTTTGCCCCCTTACTGGTAGACCTTTAGTATGACGTATACCACGTAGACAACCAATTTTTCTAAGTCTTTGAATATCGCCAGATACCATACGACGCAATTGTCCCTCTACGACATATGAGCCGTCAATTTCTTGTGCTATGCGACTTTTTTCATCATCAGTTAAGTCACGAGCCAATTTTGTGCCATCTATAGCACAAATATCACATAAACGCAGTGATGTGGTTCTTCCTATTCCAACAATGTATGTTAAACTGATCCAGACTTGTTTATTATCCGGAATATCTTTACCAATAATTCTAGGCATTCTATCTTATCCTTGTCTTTGATTATGACGACGTTCAACACATATTACACGTAATATGCGTTTTCTCTTTATAATTTTGCAATTTTCACAACGTTTCTTCAATGAACTCACAACTTTCATTATACTTTTCCTTTATCGTTTCTGTAAACAATTCTTCCCTTAGTCAAATCGTAAGGGGACATTTCTAATGTCACAATATCCCCTGGGAGGATTCTTATAAAGTGCATTCGCATTTTACCACTGATATGAGCTAATATTTTATGCTCATTTGGTAATTTTACCCTAAACATAGCATTCGGAAGCGACTCAAGTACTTCAGCTTCAATTCTAATGTTCTCTTCTTTAGCCATATTATTAGACTTGAGTACCAGCAGAATTTGATTCTAACATTTCAGTAAAATTTCGGCTATATAAATAACCTTCAATTTTTTGTATCAAATCAAGTGCAACACCGACTACAATGAGCAAACCTGTACCACCAAAAATACCTGCTAGAGAATAATCTATAGCAATATTCGCAGTTAGGATTTGTGGTATAATAGCAATTATTGATAAAACAAGAGCCCCAACCACTGTAAGTCTGATTAAAATCACTTCTATATAAGTTTCTGTTTCTTTTCCCGGTCTAATTCCAGGTATAAATGTTCCGCCTTGTTTCATATTTTCAGCCATCTCTACAGGATTAAAAATCATCGCTGTATAGAAGAAACAGAAAAAGAGAATCAAACCAACAAATAACACATTATATACGACAGCTCCTGGAGCAAAATATGCTGCTACCCACTGCATGCCATCAATGTTAGATAAAATCATAGGAAACATAATCATTGCTTGTGCGAAAATAATTGGAATAACACCAGCCATATTAACTTTTAAAGGTAAATACTGAGCTCTTGAAGAAGCACTATCTGCACTACCACCTCTTCTGTTTTGACGGATTGGTATTCTCCTTTGTCCAAGAGTAGTATATATAATTGCTACCGTAACACCTACAAAAAAAGCAATTAGAAACAATAACGTCAAATAATTAATGTTACTTGCACCGTCATTAAATTGATCTATAAATGCACTTATACCTGATGGTAATGCGGCAATAATACCTGCCATAATAATTACGCTGATGCCGTTACCCAAGCCAAATTCAGTAATCATTTCACCCAACCACATAACAATCATAGTTCCCGTAGTCAGACAAATCATGCCAACTAAAACAAAAGATAAAAAACCTTGATTAGGAACAAGTCCCTCGAGTTTTTGCAAACCGGTACAAATGAAAAATGATTGGAAAAGACATAAAACTAATGTTGCATAACGCGTGTATTGCCCTATTTTTTTACGACCACTTTCACCTTCTTTTTGCATAGCTTTTAAGGCAGGAACTGCTGTAGTTAAAATTTGAAATAAAATTGAAGCTGTGATATATGGCATTATCCCTAATGCAAAAACAGAAGCGTTACTTAGAGCACCTCCATTAAACATATTTATCATTCCCATCATTTTACCAACACCAGCAGCTTGCTCACCGAGTTGTTGGAACAAATCAGATACCTTTTCGATATCAATTCCAGGAATTGTGATAAAAGTACCTAAACGGTATACAAACAACAAAGCCAACGTAACAAGTAACTTGTTACGCAATTCTGCGATTTTAAAAATACCGAATAGACTATTCAAAATTACTTATTTACTTTTTGAGACGATTTCAATTGAACCACCAGCAGCTTCGATACTTGCTTGCGCTGATTTACTAAAAGCAGCAGCTTTTACGGTTAATTTTTTCTCTAATGTTCCAAAACCAAGAATTTTCAAACCATCTCTGGGGTTGTCTGCTAAACCAACAGATTGTAATTGCTCCAAGCCTACAACGCTACCATCTTCAAAATTATTAAGTTGTGCTATATTTACAACAGTAAAACTTTTTTTGAATCTACCATTTGTAAATCCACGCTTTGCTATTCTTTGAAATAATGGAGTTTGACCACCTTCGTATGTCAATGCCATGTTTTTACCAGCGCGAGCATTCAAACCTTTATGACCACGACCTGAAGTTTTTCCTAAACCAGACCCCGCTCCTCTACCAACGCGTCGTTTAGATTTCCCTAATCTAATTCCTTTTTTTACATCAGCTAGATTCATGTTATAGATACTCCTCTCATCGCTTCAACTGTCTTTTTAGAACGCATTTTTTTTAATCCATCAATTGTAGCTTTAGCTAAATTAACAGGATTATTGCTGCCAAAAGACTTAGTCAGAACATCGTGAACACCAGCCATTTGCATTATAGCTCGTACTGGAGTACATGCTATTACGCCTGTACCTTTTGTCGCTGGTAATAATAAAATTTTTGATGAACAAAATTTTCCTTGCATTCTGTGTGGAAGTGTAGATCGATCTACTTCGACACTAAAAAGTTTTCTTTTTGCAGCTTTTGATGCCTTAGAAATAGCAGCGGCAACATCACCAGCTTTACCATGACCAAAACCTAAAATACCATTTTCATTTCCAACAACAACATATGCCGCAAAGCTGAAACGTCGGCCACCTTTTACGACCAATGCACATCTTTTAATCAAAAGAGTTTCTTCTCTTAATTCACCTGGATCAATATTAAATTTATTTAGTGCCATAATTTTTCCTAAAACTTAAGTCCTTTTTCTCTGGCTGAATCTGCAAGAAGTTTTACATTCCCATGAAATGCATAAGAACTTTTGTCGTATACAACTTCACTAATTCCTTTTTCGATTAATTTTGCTGCAACGCTCTCACCAACATATTTTGCTTGCTCTGAAGTCTTTTTTAAAGAACTTGCTTCTTTTTCTAGTGACGATGCTGTAACTATTGTCACACCATTGACATCATCTATTGCCTGAACATAAACTTGCTTTATCGATTTAAATACCGATAATCTAGGTCTTTCAGCGCTACCAGAAATCTTTTTGCGAACTCGCAGTTTGACATTTTTTCTACGTAGTGATTTTGCTTTTAGTCTATTTTTCATTTTACTTATTATTTAGCAGCAGCTTTACCAACTTTTTTACGAATAACTTCATCAGAATATCTGATACCCTTTCCTTTATATGGTTCTGGTTTGCGAATACTTCTTATTTCCGCAGCAACCTGACCAATCAATTGTTTGTCGTGACTTTCTAATTTAATCTTTGTATTCCCATCAAGCGTAACTTTTACGTCTTTCGGGACAAAAAATTCAACGGCATGACAGAAACCTACCTGAAGAGTTAGTTTATTTTGTTGTTCTGCAACACGATAACCAACACCTTCTAGTAATAATTCTTTAATGAAACCTTTTGAACACCCATCAACCATATTTCGAATTAATGATCGGTATAATCCATGCCTAGCTCTTGTATCGCTTCCTTCAGCTTTAGCAACAACATTTATCACCTTATCTTCTTTTGAATAAGAAATTTCTAGATCACTGCTGTAGTCTTGTTGAAGTTCACCTTTTGGTCCTTTGATTTTAACAAGGTTTGAATCGATAGTAATATCTATTCCCTCTGGTACTTCAATCGGTTTTTTTCCTAGTCTTGACATCTTTAATAAATCTCACATATAATTTCGCCGCCAACATTCTGCTCACGACATTGTTTATCACTTAACACACCTTTAGATGTAGATAAAATTGAAATTCCAATTCCATTCAAAATTGGCTTAACTTCATCAGCAGCTACGTATTGTCTACAGCTTGGCTTAGATACTCTTATCAATTTAATTAAAACAGGGTTTCCGTTTGGAGCGTATTTCAAATAAACTAAAATATTTTTTTTGCCTTCTTCTTCAATCATTTCAAAATTTTTAATGAAACCTTCATTCCTAAGAACATTAAGTATATTCATCTTATATTTTGAATAAGGCATTCTTGTAACGTCTTTATCACGCAATATTGCATTGCGGATTCTCGTTAACATATCGGAAATGGGGTCTTGCATACTCATATATAATCTCCTCTTACCAACTAGCCTTACGCACACCAGGGATCAACCCTTCGAGCGATAACTTACGAAAACACAATCTACATAATTCAAACCTTCTCAAATAAGCTCTAGATCTTCCACAGATATTACATCTGTTTACAATCCTACTGCTATATTTTGGAATTTTTTTGCTTTTAGCTATTTGACATTGACTGGCCATAATCTTTATTTATTCCTTTGAAAAGGAAACCCTAAATTTTCTAGTACCTTTTCAGATACTTCTTTACTACTATTTTCAAAAACGACGTTGAAATTCATTCCTTGAATGACTTCAAGCTTATCTAAATTCACTTCTGGGAAGATACTTTGTTCTTGTACACCAAAAGAATAATTTCCTTTTTGATCAAAACCTTTGCGTGAGAAACCTCTAAAGTCAGCAATACGAGGTGCAGCAACGCTAATGAATCTGTCTAAAAATTCCCACATCCTATTACCACGTAAAGTCACTCTAACACCAACGGGCATTCCCTGACGAATTTTAAATCCCGCTTCAGAAACTTTAGCGTGAGTTCTTACAGCTTTTTGACCAACAAGCGCAGTCATTTCAGTAGCACAATGATCGATCTTTTTCGCATCAGAATGGTATTTACCCATACCCATACTAACACAGACCTTAACAACTCTTGGAAGTTGCATTGCATTTTTTATACCAAATTCTTCTTTCACAGCAGAAAGAATTTCTGTTTTAAATTTATCTTTAAGACGAGCCATCTTAGTATTTTTCTCCATATTCAGAACCACATTTTACTAAAACGCGCACCTTTTTTCCATCATCAGTTTTTGAAATGCGAACTCTGCTTGGAGCGTTCGCTTTTTCACTGAAAGGCATCACAGCAGAAATCGACAATGGCATCTCTACATCTATGCGTCCACCCTTTGGGTTTTCTTGAGATGGCTTAACATGCTTTTTGCGAATGTTAACACCAGCAATAATTACTCTACCAGCAGAAACCGATATACTTTTTACACGACCTTTTTCATTCTTGTGGTTACCTGAAGTAACAATCACATAATCATTTTTTTTAATTCTCATGCTATATTACCTCAACTGCTAAAGAAATAATTTTTGAATAACCCTTAGCTCTTAATTCACGAGCAATTGGACCAAAAATACGTGTGCCTGTTGGGTTTTTGTCTTTATCAACTAAAACAACAGCATTACTATCAAAACGGACAACACTGCCATCTTTTCTCTGAAATTGTTTTCTAGTACGAACAATTACACCTTTGATTATTTCACCTTTTTTTACAGAGCCATTTGGTTCAGCACTTTTTACTGAACATACGACTTCATCACCTACTGAAGCAAAACGTCTACGTGAACCGCCTAATACCTTGAAGCACATAACTCTTTTTGCACCACTGTTATCTGCTACATCTAAAACTGTTTGAGTTTGAATCACCTTACTTTACCCCTTAATCAGCAACAGTCAAAATTTCTTCAAGCTTCCATCGCTTGGTTTTACTAATAGGTCTAACAAACGAAATTTTCACTGTATCCCCTTCCTTAGCACTATTTTTTTCATCATGCGCGTAATATACTACTTTAGTAGGAACATACTTTTTATATTGCTCGTGTTTCTTTTTACTGCGAACAATTACACGGATAGTCTTATCCATTTTGTCGCTGATCACTGAACCAATAACGCTTTTTCTCTTATAATCACTCATTTTATTGTTTTTTTCTTTCATTGAGTACAGTCATGTGTCGAGCAATATCTTTTTTAATACTGCGAACCTTGACAATTTCTTCTTTATCCACAACGCTTTTCATTGAGATATCAAACCTAGTCTGTTCCAAGGTTTTCAACTCATCTACGAGTACTGAAGTTTCTTTCTGTCTAATTTCTGAAATCTGCATAATCACTCTTTGATACAAAACGTGTTTTTAAAGGCAGTTTGTGGGCTTGCTTTCTAAAAGCCTCACGTGCCATTTCTTGGGTTACCCCTTTTAATTCAAATAGAATATGACCAGGACGAATATCTGCAATCCACTTATCTGGCATTCCTTTACCTTTTCCCATCCTCGTTTCAGCTGGTCTTGAAGTAGAATTACGGTGGGGGAAAATTCTAATATATAATCGGCCTATTTCGCCAACATAATGACGAGCAACGATACGTGCTGATTCAATTTGCTGTGCATTAATCCAACCACCTTCTAGAGCTTGAATACCATAATCACCGTAAGTTAAATTACATCCCCTACTAGCAACACCACCAAGTCTCCCACGTTGTGTTTTTCTATATCTAACATCTTTTGGCATTAAGGCCATAATTTTTCTCCTTATTTACCTTAAGCTATAGTATGATTTTTGAGCGAGCGCTTACCTTTTTTCTCACCATGATAAATCCAGACTTTAATTCCCAATTTTCCATAAGTAGTCAAGGCTTCAGTGAATCCATAATCGATCGCTGATCTCATTGTTTGCAGTGGCATTCTTCCAACTGCTAGTTTTTCTGTTCTTGCCATTTCAGCGCCATTCAAACGTCCACTGATCTGAATTTTAATTCCCTTCACGCCTGCAGCTAAAGTCGTTTCAACAGTTTTCTTTATTACACGGCGAAAAGCCATTCTTTTTTCAAGCTGTTCAGCAATAGACTCTGAAACGATTTGAGCAACCGCATCAGGGTTTGACACTTCTTTAATTATAATTTTTACTGGTCCAGAAGAAACTCCTTGAACCATATCTTTAATACGATCAATCTCTTGACCCTTTTTACCAATTAAAATGCCTTGTCTTGCAGCTGAAACAAAAACAGTCACTTCATCACCGCGACGTTCAATTTCAATCGTAGCAATACCAGCGCCTTTTGCTTGCTTTTTTATGATTTGACGAATCTGGTAGTCTTCATAGATAGTAACACCGAAGCTTTGTTTGTCGGTAACCCAACGTGAGCTCCAATCTCTAAAATAGCCTACAGTAAAACCTATTGGATGTACTTTCTGACCCATTACACTTCCCTTGGCTTGACGCCTATAATGATATGACTTGTTCTTTTAAATATTGGAGTAGCACGACCTTGAGCACGAGGACGGAAACGCTTAATCGTTGGACCTTCGTCGACACGAATTGTACTGATAATTAAGTCTTTTGGCATATTTTTTTCGCCAGCTCCAGCAATCGCAGATTTCAAAACTTTATTGATGAAGTAAGATCCACGATGTGGGTCACTTGTCAAAGCCTGAAGCCCAGTATCAATACTCATACCACGAATCATATTTGCTACCGCACGACATTTTCGTGGCGAGATACGTACAAAACGATATATCGCTGTATGCTCTCCTGTTATTTTACCTTTTACTCTTGGCATCGTCTTATTTAGCTGTATGTGATTTGAAATTACGTGTTGGAGAAAATTCTCCCAATCGGTGTCCTACCATATCTTCAGTTATCAAGATCTTTAAAAAACTCTTACCATTATGAACCGCAAATGTATGTCCGATAAAATCCGGAGCAATCATAGAAGCACGAGACCATGTCTTAATAGGATCATCTCTTCCAGCTTGTTTTTGCATAATAACCTTTCGCATCAATTTAATATCAACACTAGGTCCTTTTTTTAAAGATCTACTCATATCTATTTACGTTTCCTTATAATGAGCGAAGTCGAAGGCTTATTTTTATTTCGTGTTTTACCACCCTTAGCAAGAACACCAGTTTTAGATTGAGGAACAGCACCTGATTTAGATCGCCCTTCTCCACCACCCATTGGGTGAGCTACAGGATTCATAGCCATACCTCTAGAACTTGGCCTAACGCCTAACCATCTTTTACGACCGGCTTTTCCATATTTTATATTTGAATGATCTAGATTACCAACTTGACCTACTGTTGCCATACAAGTTAATAACACTCTTCTCAACTCACCAGATGGAAGTTCGATTGTAGCATACTTACCTTCTTTAGACATTAATCGAGACTGAGCTCCAGCAGAACGAACAAATTGAGCGCCATTACCTGGAGTTAGTTCGATATTATGAACGACAGTACCAATTGGCATCGCACTCAAAGGCATCGCAACACCAATCTCAGCATCTACTGAGGTTTTTGAAGAAAGAATTTTCATGCCTGGCTTTAAGCCAACAGGCGCAACAATATATCTTTTCTCTCCATCATGATAATGCAATAGGGCAATATTTGCAGATCGGTTTGGATCATACTCAATAGTTGCAACAGTTGCAGGAACATCGAACTTATCACGACGAAAATCAATAGTTCTTAAGGCACGCTTATGTCCGCCACCTCTATGATTACTAGTTCTTCTACCAGTATTATTACGACCACCTGTGCCGCTCTTACCTTTAGTAAGTTTTTTATTCCTAGTTGTAGAGGTTAGTGAATCAAAAATGATACACG
>Ga0233432_10003887_pt1 | contig 13393 bp, 10 predicted proteins | sample SI_122_August201_6_FD_179870 | JGI IMG/M metagenome (GOLD analysis project Ga0233432, IMG submission 179870) | Seawater microbial communities from Saanich Inlet, British Columbia, Canada - SI_122_August2016_10_MG | ecosystem: Environmental > Aquatic > Marine > Inlet | place: Canada: British...
CTCACCTTCAACAGTAACATACCCATTATGCACCCAATAACGGGCCATCGCATCCGTGCCATGGGCGCAACAGGATTGCGCTATTTCATTTTCATGATGGGGAAAAATAAGATCAAGACCGCCTGCATGGATATCAAATACCTCGCCTAGATAGCGCGCTGACATCGCTGAGCATTCAATATGCCACCCTGGCCTGCCATACCCCCATGGACTATCCCAGCCGGGCTGTGCCTCTCCTGACGGCTTCCAGAGCACAAAATCTGCCGCATCCCGCTTATAAGGAGCAACCTCAACACGGGCACCAGCAATCATTTCATCCATTGACCGCGCTGATAGCCCGCCATAGGCCGGCATTGCCGCCACACTGAACAGCACATGACCGTCTGCTTCATAGGCAAAACCGCCTGCTATCAGTGTTTTAATCATTGCCACCATCTCATCAATATGATGCGTGGCGCGCGGCTCAATATCAGGCGCCACTACCATTAGCGCATCAGTATCGTGATGAAATTGTTCTATTGTTTCATCGCATAATGTTTCAATAGATATGCCGCGTTCTGTTGCCCGCTGATTAATCTTATCATCGACATCGGTGATATTACGCACATAGGTGACCTGTGGGTAGTGATATCGCAACAACCGCACCAACACATCAAACACCACAAGGGGCCGTGCATTACCAACATGGATTAAATCATAGACTGTTGGCCCGCAGGCATAAATCTGAACATGGCTTTCATCAAGCGGAGTGAATATTTCTTTCGAACGGCTGAGTGTATTATAAAGAGATAAAACCATTACATCCTGCGCTTACGCTTGGTTGCCAGCAAGGCGCGCCAGCACGCGATCCCGGCCGATATAAGGCAGAAGTGCCGCCATGTCAGGGCCGGCAGATTCGCCCGTTATGGCCTGCCGTAATGGCATGAAGAGCGCGCGGCCCTTCTTGCCTGTCTGGGCGCTAATGGCTTTGGTCAGCACGCCCCAGCTTTCAGCGTTAATCTCACCGTCAGGCAATAGCTCAATCGCAGCAGCCATTACCTCTGCATCTTCTTTTAAGGGCGTTACAGGCTGGGTGCAGATATTCCACCATTTCCCGGCTTCGCCAACAGATGAGATATTACCGCGCACCACCGCCCAGAACCCTTCATCAATATCGCCTAATCCAGCCGCATCAAGACGCTCTTTGACAGCGGCATAATCAAATGTCTGCAGAATACGGGCATTTATCTGGGATAATTCATCTGGCGAGAAACGGGCTGTTGACCGGCCGAATTTGCTAATCTGAAAGCTTGCAATAATGTCATCCAAAGAACCAAAGGCAGCGATAGGGTCAGATGTACCTATTTTTGCCAGCAAACTGCAAAGTGCTAGAGGTTCAAACCCCTCATCGCGGAGCTGTTCTATCGAAAGACTTCCCAATCGCTTTGAAAGCCCCTCGCCGTCAGCGCCTGACAGGAGTGCAAGATGCCCCATTTGCGGCGCTGTAGCACCAAGGGCTTCAAAAAGCTGTATTTGTGCAGCTGAGTTTGTCACATGATCCTCACCACGCAGAACAGTTGTAATACCATGGTCGATATCATCAACAACTGAGGCAAGGGTATAGATAACCCTGCCATCTTCGCGCAGGAGAACGGGATCAGACAAGCTTGACATATGATAACTAGCAGGCCCCCGAACAAGGTCAGTCCAAGCGACTTCGACATCCTGCAAGCGAAACCGGTAATGCGGGCGCCGGCCTTCTGCTTCATAAGCCGCAATTTGTTCTGCGGTAAGCGATAGAGAAGACCTGTCATAAACCGGAGGACGGCCCGCCATAAGCTGTGATTTACGCTTTAGCCCAAGTTCATCCTGTGTTTCGTAGCATGGATAGGCGCGCCCCGATGCAACCAGTGTCTGCAATGCTTGCGTGTAGCGCTCAAGGCGGGAGGACTGCCTATCTTCGCAATCCCATGCGAGGCCAAGCCAGCTAAGGTCAGCCCGGATAGCGCGTTCAAACGCCGCTGTTGACCGCTCATCATCTGTATCATCTATGCGCAGCATAAATTGCCCGCCAGCAGCCCGTGCATAAAGAAAATTCACCAGAGCTGTGCGTACATTACCCACATGGAGCTTTCCAGTGGGGCTTGGCGCAAAGCGTACTTTTACGTTTGTCATAAAAAATTAATCCTGCAAATGAGGCTTGAAGCCAGATGTAAGTGGCAGACGCCTGTCACGCCCAAAGGCACGCGGGGTAACTTTAGGTCCGGGGGCTGCTTGAAACCGTTTATACTCTGTTCTGAATAGCATTGCACTGACCCGCTCAACTGTTTCACGCTCGTAACCCCGGCTGACAATCGTGTCTGTATCTGCCATCTCTTCGGTCAATGCAATTAAAATGGCATCCAGTATATCATAGGGTGGCAAGCTGTCTGTATCTTGCTGGTCGGGGCGTAACTCAGCAGACGGAGGACGGGTGATAATGCGGCGCGGTATCACCTCACCATCGGGGCCAAGAACACCGCGCGGCAGGGCTGTATTACGCCATTCACACAGTTTGAAAATCTCGGTTTTCCAGACATCCTTAATAGGCGCAAAACCGCCACACATATCACCATATAATGTAGAATAACCAGCAGCATATTCTGATTTATTACCCGTTGCGAGCACCATATTGCCAAACTTATTCGACAAGGCCATCAGGATCATACCGCGCAACCGAGACTGAATATTCTCCTCGGTTACATCCATTTCGGTTCCCTCAAGAGATGCCTCTAGCATGCTATCAAAGGCATCCATACCCGCACGCAACGCAATCGTCTCAAGTGTTAAGCCAAGATTATCGGCAAGCTCTTCTGCATCAGCCAGCGAGATATCAGCGGTGTAATCAGACGGCATCATGACAACACGCACACGCTCCGGCCCGAGCGCATCAACTGCCAGAACCGCAACAATGGCAGAATCAACACCGCCGGATAAACCAAGGATAACCCCAGGAAAGCCATTTTTCTCAACATAGTCTCGCACGCCAAGAGTGAGTGCCCGCCAGACATCTTCTTCTGCAGCAGCCGGCCGGCTTATCTGACCCGTTAGGTGACAGGTACCGCTTTGCGAGCGCACTTCCAAAAGGGATAAGCCTTCAGAAAATGAGGGCATTTGGCTAGCAATCTTGCCCCCCAGATTCAGCGCAAATGAACTACCATCAAAGACCAGCTCATCTTGTCCTCCAACCATATTCACATAAACAAATGGCAGGCCGGTTTCTGTCATTCGTGATACAGCATGCATCATACGCATATCTGTCTTGGCATTTTCAAACGGTGAGGCATTAAGAGACAGGATAATTTCTGCACCTGTTTCACCCAGCATTTCGCACAGGTCCGGAAACCAGATATCTTCACAAACAGCTATACCAAGGCGCATACCACGCAGCAAAACCGGTCCCTGAAGCTGGCCGGGCGTAAAATGGCGTTTATCATCAAATACACCATAATTTGGCAGATTTACCTTATCACGCCGCGCAACAATCTTGCCGCCATCCAGAATAAAGGCTGAATTATAAAGCACATCTTTATCACGGCAGGGCGCACCGACAATAATAGCAGGGCCACCATCTGCTGTCGCTTTTGCTAGCCGGCTAATAGCCGCCTCAATTCTATCCATGAAATCAGCACGCAGCACGAGATCATCTGCCGGATAGCCAGCAAGAAACATCTCAGGGGTGAGAATGATATCAGCGCCTTTAGCTGCTGCACGCTCCCGCATCTGAAGTAATTTCTGGCAGTTTGCCGATACATCCCCAAGATGGGGGTTAAGCTGCGCAAGGGCTACCGACATTGATGAGCTGCCAAATTTTTGTGTCTCAGCAGGTGTCATATCGTACCTGTTTCTTTCTTATCACGGTGTAAGAATTCGCGTCCGACCTTTACTCTCTTTTCAGCGCCATATTCAATAATATCAGCAGTCACATAGGTTTCAGACCATTTCTGAGGAAGGTAGGAGCCTGTTCCGATAACATCTACAGGGGCTTTGGCTAGCGAGAAGACGCGGCATTTGTCAGGCCCAAACCCGCTTGATGCAACAATTTTAACGCTCGGAAACCCTGCATTATCCAGCGCTTCGCGCATATGCCAGACAGCGGCCGCTGAAACGCCGGTTCCCATCAGATTACGTAATTCTGTTTCTGAGCGGTATCCACGAATAGCATCCGGAACATTCCGCTCCAAAACAGCATAGGATAATTGGGTATCAAGGCCTTGGATAAATCGCCCGCCATGGGTATCAAGCCGGACTGACAATCTGCCCTCTTGGGCTAAATGCGGCATGGCGCGGGCAACCTGCAATGCGTCATCAACTTCACGACCAAAATAATCAACCAGCACAGTAAGCGGTTTATCGGGGAATGTTTCTTGAAACATTTCTGCGGCTCTCAGCGTTGTTCCGGCATACCCGATTAAGGCATGCGGCATCGTCCCCATTCCTGCCTCAGCATCAAAGAAATGAGCAGTGGCATCAGCCGCGCACCCAATAAATCCTTTAGCACCTGTTTTTGCGCGCGCTTTTTGCGAGCCAACAGACGCGCCATAGGCCATCATTTCTGCCATATCAGAGCCAGCGCAATGCCGCGCATCCATCGCAAGAAACGCAACATCTGGTAATTCGATACACATCTGATAGGCGTTATAGGCAGCAACACAAGACGCGCCAAGCCGCTGCAGGAAGATAGTTTCTAAATCAACAAGCTGGCTCATCGCGCCGGTGATGTAGAAAAGCGGCTCACCTGCCCCAACCCATGCGCCTTCTTTGTGCAGCTGTTCGATATTTACCTCTGCACCGCGCGCCGTCATCATGGCAGACAGCCAGTCAGCCGCAAGTTTAGGTGCAAGCGTCACAGGCCGGCGCATAAACACTGCGTAGGTTACGTCACTATCACCATGATACTTCACAATCTCACGGGTGAGATTAAAATAGCTATCGGTAAGTGCTGGCTGAATTTTTGGATCCGGCCCCGTACTGTCAAATCGGCTCATAATACCTCTTTATCAGCTTACTTTGCGTAGACCAGAGCTCATATCGCGTCTCCGTTTCAGCAGATCAGCAATCAGAAAGGCAAGTTCCAAAGACTGCGACGCATTCAAACGCGGATCGCAATGGGTGTGATAACGGTCACCAAGCCGCTCTTCGGTTACTTCAACAACACCGCCAACACATTCTGTTACATTCTGGCCTGTCATTTCAAAATGAACACCGCCGGGATAAGTGCCAACCTCATCATGGGCGTCAAAAAAGCCCTCAACCTCACGCATGATATCATCAACACGGCGCGTCTTATACCCAGAGGATGCCTTGACCGTATTGCCATGCATTGGATCGCAACACCACACAACATGTGCGCCATGCCCCTGAACAGCCTTCAGAAGGGTTGGCAGCTTGGCATGGACATTATCAGCCCCCATTCGCGCAATCAGCGTCAGCCTTCCGGGAATATTATCAGGGTTCAGACGGTCAATAAGCCGCAACAAATCATCTGTTTCCAAAGATGGGCCACATTTCAGCCCAATCGGATTTGAGATACCGCGCATATATTCAACATGTGCGCCATCAAGCTGTCTGGTGCGATCGCCAATCCAGACCATATGCGCCGATGTCGTAAACCAGCCTTGCTCATCTGTGATAGTATCGCGACGGGTTAACGCCTCTTCATAATTTAGCAACAGCGATTCATGTGAGGTATAAAAATCTGTTTCTGCCAAACTCTGGCTTGTTTGGGCAGTCACACCGCAGGCTTCCATGAAGCTCATACATTCATCAATGCGCGATGCAATTTCCTGAAACCGCGTGGCTTGCACCTGATCAGATACATAATCGGTTGTCCAGCCATGGACTTTCTGCAAATCAGCCATACCGCCTTGTGCAAAAGCCCGCAGCAAATTGAGTGTTGAGACAGATTGCTCATAGACACGCAATAGGCGCTCAGGGTCTGGAATGCGCTCGCCCTCAGTAAAGCCAATCGCATTGACCATATCACCGCGATATGACGGCAATTCGATGCCGCCAATGGTTTCAAACGAGCTTGACCGCGGCTTGGCAAACTGCCCGGCAACACGGCCAACTTTCACAATAGGAAGCGAGGCACCAAATGTAAGCACGACAGCCATCTGCAAAAAGACTTTAAAGCTATCACGGATCATATCGGCGGAAAATTCAGCAAAGCTCTCTGCACAGTCTCCGCCCTGAAGCAGGAAGCCTTCGCCCATCGCAACCTTACCAAGCTGACTACGAAGCTTTTGAACTTCGCCAGCAAAAACCAGTGGCGGTTTAGCGGCAAGTGTTGTTTCCACAGCCGCAACAGAAGCGTTATCGGGATAATCTGGTACCTGCAATATCGGGTGATTGCGCCAGCTTTGCGGTGTCCATTTTTGTGTGCTCATACCTGTTTAGGCGCCCTCTTCAGGATTGCCTCTCCTCACCGAATGATGTTCTTATCTTATTTTCTGCTGTCAAAATAACGCTTCATGAAGAAAAAGGAAAGACGCGGCCTTCCACGCGGCAAAATTTATGGTGTTCGCGGCGTCCTCATTGTGACAAATTCTTCTGCAGCAGAGGGGTGAATCCCAACTACAGCATCAAAATCAGCTTTGGTTGCCCCCATTTTCACAGCGATAGCAATACCTTGCATAATTTCAGCGGCATCTGGCCCCATCATATGAACGCCAACAACCTTATCAGTGGCAGATGAGACAACCAATTTCATGTAAGTTTGTTCTTGCCGGCCTGATAGCGTATTTTTCATCGCCCTGAACCGGCTTTCATAGATAGTAAGAGCGCCATACTGTTTTGCTGCGTCGACTTCGGACAGGCCAACAGAGGCTATTGGCGGCTGACTAAAGACAGCTGATGCAATATTTTCATGCGATATACTGCGCGGCGTCCCGCCAAATTCGCTATCCGCAAAAGCATGCCCTTCGCCAATGGCAACAGGGGTCAGATTTACCCTGTCAGTGACATCACCAACAGCAAAGATAGACGGAACTGATGTACAAGACCGGTCGTCAACAATCACCGCCCCATTGCCGCTCACACGAATGCCAGCCTCATCAAGGCCGAGGCCGGTAATGTTAGGGCGCCGGCCTGTTGCTGCCATGACCTTGTCCGTCAGCAGGCTACTACCATCATCAAATGTTACCTGATACTGACTGCCATGCTCTTCAATCTTAGCAATTATGCGGCCAGAATGCAGGGTTATGCCGCGCCCTTCAAGGGCAGGAGCTATCATCGAGCGGACATCCTCATCAAAACCGCGAAGCGGTAAGTCGCCCCGATAAACCAGATGAACATCGCTGCCAAAACCAGCGAAAATACCGGCAAATTCGAGGGCAATATATCCACTGCCATAAATAACGATATGCTGGGGCCGGCGCGGCAGGTGCAGCGCTTCGTTTGAGGTAATTGCATGCTCTGCCATGCCGGGCACATCAAGAAGTTGAGGCGTGCCACCAACAGCCAGCAGAATTTTTCCCGCAGTATAAGTCTTATCACCAACGCTTACGTCATGTGGGCCGGTAATACGCCCATATCCTTCGATTAAGTCAGCGCCAGCATTTGCCAGCAGCTTGCGATATATTCCTTCTAGCCGGTCAATCTCGGTATCCTTTGCAGCAATAAGGCTTGCCCAGTCGTGATGAGCCTTACCTATCTGCCAGCCAAACCCAGCCGCATCTTCGATATCACCGCCAATAGATGCGCCATAGACAAGCAGTTTTTTTGGCACACAGCCCCGAATAACACATGTGCCGCCGGGTCTGTCAGCTTCGATAACCGCAACACGGGCACCATGCCCTGCTGCGATACGTCCGGCCCTCACCCCCCCAGACCCTGCGCCAATAACAATAAGATCGTAATCGTAATCTGGGGCAGTCTCTGCTGCGTTCATGATATAGTCCTTTTGCTCACAATGGTCTTTGCCTCAGACGCGCTGACCGTAAAAATCCGTATCGCCTTCCTGATTTAGGTGTTGAGGCAAACATTGTCGAGAGAAACTAACCTTTTTTTCGCTATTCTGCAGCCTGATAGGCGCGATATCACTCCCCCTCATTGATGAGAAAATTGAGCCGTAACTTGGATAAGACTTCTGGATGACCAGCCATTAAAGTGGAGGGGATAAGCGGGCCTGCGGCATCTCCCACTTCGGCCAAAAATAGCAGAAACCGCGAGCCGAGTGCATTTCCCGATATAAGAGAGGGCGAGGCGGCAGAAAGCGTCGTAAAGTAAGTCAGTGAGACAGAGCCCGGCGCAATACAAAGCATTTCATCCGCCGTTTTAGTGGTGTGGATATCCTCAATAAACAACGTAGACATGAAAGCAGATAATAAAGCGCCATTCCCATCCCGCGCAAGACTGGCATATAACAGAGCTTTTCCGCTAGCTAACTCTTCGAGTTGCATCACAAGCTGGCTATTATCTGGGAAAATAGCCAGCGCTGCTCGCAGGCTTGTGTTATATTTCCCTCAGCCAGCAGAGCTGCTTCCTGCACAAATGCATCTATCATAATACCCTCTTTTTCTGCCTCCTGATAACAGAGGCTCCGTATCGCTTCTCCTGTGAATAGAGATCTTTTTCCGAGCAATTACGGTGACATGCTTTTCTATAAGAATAAAGTTATACAAGCAGGCCGCGAATAAGGATTATCCACATGGATATATTTCTGGTTTGATGCCCATTTTGATTTACTTTTTCGGATAAGAGACAAAAAGAGGTTTTAGCTCTCATAGCAGGTCTTGATTTGGGGCATAACTCTGGGCAAGATGATAACGCTCTTTAGTCCCAAAGGTGCGATGATATTCCATCTTCACGAGGTTTAATATGTCCAGTTCGGCACGATTGCTGTGGTCACCATCTGAAACAGCAGAGACACAGATGGCGCATTTTGCGGCAACTGTCGCGGCTGACTATGGGTTTGAGTGGAAAAATGATTATCATCAGCTCTGGCAATGGTCGGTGGATAAGCCAGAAGAATTCTGGTCGGCATTATGGGAGTGGCATGGCATTATTGGGGATAAGGGCACACGGATGATAGAAAACCCAGGCAAGATGCCTGGGACAAAATTTTTCCCTGATGCGACCCTGAATTATGCTGAAAATATGCTAAGCTTTGATGATAGGCTTCGCGATATTCCGGCTCTTATTGCCCATGGTGAAGATGGTCGCCGCACGGTGCTTTCACGCGTTGATTTACGCGATAAGGTGCTACGCCTTGCTGGCTGGATGAGAGCGCGCGGCGTCATCAAAGGTGATAGGGTTGCAGGATATGTTCCCAATAGTGAGATCGCGCTTATTGCGATGCTGGCAAGCGCCAGTCTTGGCGCTATCTTTTCCAGCTGTTCACCTGATTTCGGCATTACCGGCGTTACCGACCGGTTTGGCCAGATCGAGCCGAAAATTCTCATCTCGATAAATGGCTATCATTATAACGGCAAAATAATCGATAAGCGCGAGGTTGTTGCCCAGCTAGTCGACGCCCTGCCCTCTGTTGAAGCTGTTCTAATTGATTTCTACCTTGATGATTATCGCGATATATCGATGATTAGAGCGGCTTCTGTTTTCGCAGATGCCCTAACCCATGCGCCGCTTGATAGCTTTGTGCGGGTTGGGTTTAATGACCCGCTATTTATTCTGTATTCGTCTGGCACGACAGGCGCACCGAAATGTATTGTACATTCGGTTGGCGGTACAATCAGCCAGCATGTCAAAGAACACCGGCTCCATACTGATGTCAGGCAGGGTGATAGAGCGTTTTATTTTTCAACCTGTGGCTGGATGATGTGGAACTGGCTTGTGTCCTGCCTAATGGCAGGCGCGACAGCTGTTGTGTATGAGGGCAGCCCGTTTTATCCCGGCCCGGAACGTCTCTGGAAAATGGCCGAGACAGAAAAACTGACCCTGTTCGGCACATCAGCTAAATATCTGGATGCTGTTCGCAAAGAAGGCATTATTCCTGCTGATATTGCCGACTTATCTGCGTTAAGGACATTATGTTCCACAGGCTCGCCGCTCTCAGAAGAAAGTTTTGATTTTGTCTATGAGAGCATCAAATCAGATGTCCATCTCTCCTCTATTTCAGGGGGCACTGACCTTATGGCCTGCTTTGTTCTGGGCTGTCCTACTTTGCCTGTCTATGCCGGCGAAATTCAGGTGCGCGGACTTGGAATGGACGTTGCCATCCTTGATGATGACGGCAAAATCGTTGCAGGAGAACAAGGTGAGCTATGCTGTTTAACTCCATTCCCATCAATGCCTGTTGGGTTCTGGAAAGATGATGATGGCAGTCGCTATCATGCAGCTTACTTCGATATGTTTGATAATATCTGGCGGCATGGTGATTGGGGAACACTCACCCCCCGTGGCGGGATTATTATCCATGGACGATCAGATGCGACCTTAAACCCGGGCGGTGTTCGTATCGGGACAGCTGAAATTTACCGGATTGTTGAAGCTTTTGATGAGATTATAGAAGCTCTTGTTATTGGCCAGAGCGCTGATAATGACGTGCGCATCGTCCTGTTTGTCCGGTTAGCGCAGGGATGCGTTCTCTGCGACGAGCTGCAACAGCGCTTGCGAGCCGCTATTCGCAAAGATGCAAGCCCGCGCCATGTGCCGGCTGTTATCTGCACGGTCACAGATATTCCGCGCACACGCTCTGGCAAAATCACAGAATTAGCTGTGCGTGATGTTGTTCATGGGCGGGCGGTTAAAAACACGGAAGCATTGTCAAACCCCGAAGCGCTTGACCAATTTAAAGACCGCCCAGAACTCGCCACCTAGCGTAGTTACGCGTTGTTCAAAAATTGCTGTAGGCCGCTTGAGCTTGCAAATTGTTTGCGCGCCCGCTTTAACGCCGGCAACATTTCGGCAAGTGATGCTGCTTCGGCCTTTGCGACTGCCTCATCATCAGAAGCATCGGTGAAGGGCTGAGGAGGGCAGACAACAAGGTTATAGCTAAAAGCAGCCCCTGCCCGCGCAGCAACATCTCTTAATTTAGCTTTTGAGCCAACCGGCCAGCGCTCCCGCAGCACAAGCATCAGAACAAAGCTATCTGCCTGATAGGTAACACCATTTTCTTCTGCCTGCTGGTAGAGCAATAACGCTGCCGCATCTTCGATAAGTTTCATCTCAGCATCTGACGGGCCGCTCTCATCTGCATCAGCCTTATCAAGCTGATCCCCTAGCCAGTTTTTAATATCATGCGTATTTGCATCATCCAGCGCTGACAGAGGGGCGATGGCTGCTGACAGGCTTTTGGGTGTCTGCTCAGACGGGGTCAAGCCGGGAACAGTGTGAATATCAATTTCGCCCATTATGCGCAAAGTTACAGGAACGGTCATAAACTAGTCTCCGGCTCAGGTTTTTGTATCTGGCGAGCAATAGCAAATTCACGCCAGACAATAAAGAGACAAGATGACACAACAATAGCGGCACCGGTTATCTGGGCCATGCTCAGCCATTCTGCAAAAATAAGATATCCGCCGATACCCGCCAATGGCACCTGCAAATACCGCAATGTTGAAATAATAACAGCATCACAATAGCGATAAGAAAATGTCATGCAAATCTGTAGCAATGAGCTAACAATGCCAAGCGCTAGCAAGAACATCATCTGCCGGTATGAGGGCATCTCAAACTGTGACGGGAAGACAAGCAATACAGAAGAGACAATTAGAAAGGCAGCACCATTATACAGACTTGCAACAGTAGCTGGATGTTCTTTCTTGCCAAGTTTCCGTAAGATAATAGACAAGCCAGCACCGGCAAGAGCAGAGCCAAGGCCAAACATGACACCAAGCGAGAGCGGGCCAGAAAACGGATCTGTAATCACCACAATGCCAAGCAGTCCCACAACAACTGCCGAGCCACGATAAGGACCAATTTTCTCTCCCAGCAAAAAGGGCGAGAGTAGCGTAACAAATAGCACTGATGACTGGAATAAGGCTGTTGCCTGTCCAAGGGGAATATTTTTAACCGATAAAAACCACAAGCTAATGCCGCTCAGCCCAAAACATATCCGGACAAGCATCGTCTTTGTTTCGGTAAGATGAAACCAGCTTCGCCCCCGCATCACGATGGCGACAGCAAACAGGATTGGGAGTGAGAAGACAAACCTGAATAAAAGCATGGTTAACACAGGCAACTCGCCCGATATCGCCTTGACCAATAAGCCTGTTACAAAGGCGGCAGCAACAGCGATGAGCGTTAGTAAAATACCAAGAACTTGCGGCGGAAAGGGCACAAAAACTCCTGAAAAAAAAGAAAGCATGGCCTTGCACGCCTGTGCACAGAAACGGACTTTCAAAACATTATTATTCTGTTGTTATACTCTAAAGCGAAAGGAGGGCAAGCAGATGCGCGCCGCCAATACAAAGGCAAAGCAACAGAAGCCCGCCAAAGTTGTGTGCCCGCGAAACTGTTGCTGGTATGCCCGTTGCCCCGCGCCGCCTGCCTGTTACCATTGCCGGTATTAGATTTTTCTTCAGCCGCAGATAATAAACAGCCATTGCTGCCAGATGAAGTGCAATAAGAATAAACAGCAGTTTCTCACCATAATGATGAAATTCAGTCATTGTCCTCATCATGTCTGGTAGCAAAAACGCCAACGGCCCCTCATAAAGAATATCATCAGATGAGACCATCCCTGTTAACGGCAAATAGAGGGTGATTCCCAGAAGCGCAAGCACAGCCCATCCACCAAGAGCTGAATGACCAGATGCTGTATCTGACTGTTTATGAAAGAGAGCGCGCAGAACCGCAAACACAGCAGAAGGGCCTTTTATAAAATGGCTAAACCGCGCTGTTGGGCTTCCAATAAACCCCCAGATAAGCCGGAAGATAACCAGTCCCAATATTGTTAATCCTGATTTTTCATGAACGAACATAACGCCAGTTTTTGCAGAGCCAACCGAGACAAACACGCTCACAACAAGACCCCAATGAAAGAGGCGCAAAGGCAAATCCCAGACCAGCATAGCCGATGATGTATCATCAGCAGCTTTGCATTGCTGTGTTTCGGGAGGTGATAATGTCATAGCTCAGCCTTTCAGCTTCTTTATCGCCGGGCGGCAGAAAAACTTGCCTTTAGGGACAAACATACCCCATCATTGCCTATGATGCGGGACAGAAGACCATAACGAAAACAGCCACAGGTTTGTTAAAAAATACTATCATGGTTAAGAAAATGACAACATCATATTCAGCACTTTTATCTGCATTTGAGGCGCTCGATGAGTGTGATGCTGATTTGAAACAGGCGCGGGCAAAATTCGGTAATCCGTCCGACAGGTTTAGCGCAGCTGAATTTGGCACACTTGTTCGCATTATACTTGGCCAGCAAATCTCGCGGGCTGTTGCAACAGCCCTCTGGACACGC
>Ga0233432_10003888_pt1 | contig 13392 bp, 12 predicted proteins | sample SI_122_August201_6_FD_179870 | JGI IMG/M metagenome (GOLD analysis project Ga0233432, IMG submission 179870) | Seawater microbial communities from Saanich Inlet, British Columbia, Canada - SI_122_August2016_10_MG | ecosystem: Environmental > Aquatic > Marine > Inlet | place: Canada: British...
ATGTAAGAGCATTTGCTGTTCCATGGCTTGCAGGTCTTGGCGAAAAAGGCGTTGGTGTTGAGGCAATTGGCTTGTGGGAGGGTTTTGAGGCAACTTGGCCGGTAATGACAACCCCGGATGCAGGTTCAGCCTATGTGTTGGCTGAAAAAAGCATGGCTTTTCCCGGTTGGGATCATGTTTTGCTGTGGTTGCCAATGTGGAATACTATTGTTTTACTTAGCTCTAGTGTAACAGTGCATTTTGCCCATGTTGGTCTTAAGAACAATGACAGAAAAACATTTAACAAATGGTTGGGAGTTACAGTATTTTTAGCTCTTACATTTGTCGGGTTACAAATTGCTGAGTATTACGAGGCTTATGCACATTACGGATTAACTCTTAACTCAGGAATATACGGGTCTACTTTCTTTATGTTAACTGGCTTTCATGGCTTCCACGTAATGATGGGAGGAATAATGCTTACCATAATGCTAGTAAGGTCGGTTAAATACAGCCACTTCGAGCAACATGATCATTTCGGGTTCGAGGCAGCATCATGGTACTGGCATTTCGTAGATGTTGTTTGGGTAATGTTATTTTTATTTGTTTATATATTGTAATTTAGCGCTGCCAAGGAACCGAGTTTCCAAGCTCGCCAGTGTATAGCCCATATATGACAAGTAATATCAAAATTACTGCAAATGTGACTCTAGCCCCAAGAGCATAAACAGTTCTTTTGCTATCAGTCTTGCCCTGATCTAACAATAGAAATACTAAGCTAGCACCAAGCGAGATAAGAAGAAGGACTACTACAAATATAATAAGTGTTTTTAACATATTATTTATTTTAAATTAATCAAGAATATATAGATATGAAGAATAGTAAATTTAAACCAGGTACAAAAATTACCATATTTTTTATTTTCTTTTCTATCGTTTTTATTGGTCTGGGTGTTTGGCAGGTAGAAAGAGGGCAATCAAAGTCTAAAATTTTACAAGCTTATAACTCTGCAGGAGAAAAAGATCCACAGGAAATTCAAGATAACTCTAACAAATGGCAAAGAGTTTCTATTGAAGGAAAGTTTGATGGCAAGAATCAAATCTTAATTGATAATGTTATTCACAAAGGCATTGCAGGATATAAAGTATTGACCCCTTTTGTTTCAAATAATATAGATAAAATAGTGCTTGTAGATCGAGGTTGGGTTTCTGCCGGAAACAACAGATCTAAGCTGCCAGATATTAGTGTTAGCGAATCTAAGGTAGAGGTCTATGGCACTCTTGATAGCCCAGAGTTAGGGTTTGTATTATCAGATAAACTGATAACCAAAGACTGGCCAAAGGTTTCTCAATCAAAAAATATTGGAGTTTTGAAGGAGGCTTTTGATTATGAGCTATTTTCTTTCATCTTAATTGCTGAGCCAACGCTGAAAGATAGTCTTGAATATATTAAAATTACACCAACAAATATGATGCCATCAAAACATTATGGTTATGCTTTGCAGTGGTTCACTATGTTTTTAGCCCTATGTTTTATGTATGTATGGGTAGGAAGAAAAATATGAAAAATAAAATACTATTATTAATAATACTACTAACGCCTATTGCCGTTGTGATAGCCTCATCTCTTCTTTTTTCTAATGGGATATCCCCAGCAAACACAAATAATAACGGAGTCTTTTTTAAGGATTACTTCAATTTTGACCAGTTCTCAATTACTAATGGTAATGATGGTCTAAAATTTGATGATGGTAAGTGGGTATTAGCCGTATATGTTACTGACACTGAGAAAGCAAAAGATTCAATCTATTTCATGAGACAGTTAAACGTTGCTCTAAATAGAGATATATACAAGGCAAGAAGAATTACATTTTTCTCCAATGTTCTTATAGAGGATAGTTTAAAAAACATCTTGAAAGAGTATCCTAGAACTGAAAATTTTAAAGATGAGAATGGGATGTTACTAAATGTTCTTCAGCGAAATTCATCTATAGATATGAATATTGAAAATCCAATTTTTATTATTGATCCATATGGAAGAGCTGTTATGTTTTTTCCGAAAGACACAGATCCTAAAAAAATTCTTAAAGATTTAAAGAGGCTAATTTAATGAATAACATAAAAAATCTATCACTCTTTGGGGTTTGTTTTGCCTTTATAGTAATTGCTTTAGGAGCCTGGACTAGGTTGGTTGATGCAGGATTAGGATGCCCTGATTGGCCGGGTTGTTACGGATTTGTGGTATTTCCAACTGATGAGGCCGAGATTGCTCTTGCAGAAAGTAGATTTCCATCTTTTCCTTACGATATAAATAAAGCAATTCCAGAAGTTGTTCATAGATATTTTGCAGCAACCCTTGGGTTTGTAGCAATTTTATTAACTTATATTTCTTTTAAATATAAGGGGAACAAATCCCTTCACTGGTGGTCTCTTGGGTTGTTAGTTTTTATATGTTGCCAAGGCTTATTTGGTTATCTAACCGTTAGTTTAAAGCTGCTTCCAATTATAGTAACAGGGCATCTTTTCGGTGGGTTTTTTACACTAAGTCTTTTTTACCTCATTTTCTTAAAAGCGGGCGATTTTAAAATTCTTGATCAGATGAAGATTCCCCATCTAAAAGGAATATCAATGCTAGCAATGATTTTTCTATTATTTCAGATTTTTCTTGGGGCCTGGACAAGCACAAATTATGCATCTTTAGCATGCGTAGATTTTCCAACTTGCCAAGGGACTTATCTACCAGAAATGGATTTCAAACAAGGCTTCAATTTTAGCCAGGAAGTTGGCCCCAACTATCTCTATGGTCTTCTAGATAATTCAGCAAGAGTTGCAATTCATTACTCGCATAGAGTATCAGCAATTTTAGTAACTATTGTTTTCTTAGTCTTAATGTCCAAGCTTTGGTTTTCAGCGGCAGCTCCATTAGCCTCAACTCTTGGAATTCTTTTGCTAACACAGATATCTTTAGGAATTATTAATGTGGTATACGTACTGCCGCTTTATGTTGCTATTGCGCATAATCTTATAGCTGCTTCACTTCTTTTGGGAACAATAACAGTCAATTACTTGGCTTGGAAAAAATGAGCTTACTGAAAAGTTATTACATACTATGTAAACCTAATGTAGTTTATATGATGTTGATTACAGCCTTGGTTGGTATGTTGCTTGCACAAGAGACAGTTCCTTCTATTTCTTATATGTTTATAGCTCTACTTGGCATAGCTCTATGCTCAGGGTCAGCTGCAGCTATCAATCAAGTAATTGATAGAAGTGCAGATGCGGCAATGAATAGAACGGATAAAAGACCTCTGCCACAAGGGGATATAAGCCCAATTCATGCTTCTATTTTTGCACTTGTTATAGGCTTTTTAGGTGCTTTAATTCTTTATATTTATGTAAATACTTTAACAATGTATTTAACGATTGCTTCACTAATTGGGTATGCTTTTATATATACGGTCTACCTAAAAAGAGCGACGCCACAAAATATTGTAATTGGAGGATTGGCTGGTGCAGCGCCCCCACTTTTGGGCTGGACTTCTATGACTAACTCAATTGATGCCTATTCTCTTTTATTAGTTCTAATAATTTTTATTTGGACGCCTCCTCATTTTTGGGCTTTAGCAATTTACAGAAAAGATGAATATGCAAAAGAATCAATTCCAATGCTGCCAGTAACCCATGGAGTAGCCTTCACCAAACTTCAAATTGTTCTGTATACAATTATTCTATTTTTAGTCAGCCTCTTACCTTATATAGTTTTAATGTCTGGAGTGATCTATTTGATATCGGCATTGGTCCTAAGTACAGTTTTTTTATACTACTCAATTAAATTATATCTAGGAGAGGGTGATGAATATGCAATGAAAACTTTTACTTATTCCATTTATTACATTTTCCTAATTTTTATAGCCTTGCTTGCAGACCATTTTATTTTATAAACATATGAAAAAAATAAACTTAAATATTTTACTCATTTTTGTCTTCATAGCTGTTGTTATGACTCTTTTTGTAAATAAACTCACAACACCAAGAATTTTAGATAAAAATGAGCTTTTAATTAACGGGCTTTTTCTTTTTGATAAGCCAAAAGAAATCTCAGAATTTGAATTTTTCTCAGGAGATGACAATTCTTTTACGAAAGATGATCTAAAAGATAAGTGGACGTTGATGTACTTTGGTTTTACAAACTGCCCTGATGAATGTCCCACAACAATGTACGAAATGTCAAAACTACTGAAAGTTCTAAAAGAAAAAAACTATCCATTGGAAGATAAGCAATGGGTTCTAGCCTCAATTGATCCAGAAAGAGATACAGCAGAGTCTATCGATAAATATGCAAAGGGGTTTTCTGAAGATTTTGTTGGGATCAGAAGTTCAAGACCAATGTTGCTTAATCTAGCAACACAACTATCTGTAAATAATGTCATGCCGTCTTCAAATCACATGGATCATAGTCACTTAGACCAACATGTAAACAACATAATTCTTATCAATCCAGATGCAGATTTTGCAGGATTTTTCAGGCCGCCTTTTACAACCTCAAGACTGTCGCTTACTTATCAATCCATTACAAGCAATTAATCTATAGTAACAATTACTTTGCCTTTTGCCTTTCGGTTAGCAAGATGTGCTATAGCATTTGCCGAATCATCTAGACTGAATCTATCAGATGGAGTGGGGTCTATTTTACCACTTGAGTAAAGTTCAAACAGTTCATTAAAGTTTGCCTTATTTTCATCTGGAAACATTCCAGCCCAGGCGCCCCAAAAAACACCAACTATTTGACAACCTTTTAAAAGTGTAAGATTTAAGGGCATTTTTGGAATTTGATCAGCCCCAGCAGCAAACCCAATAACTAAATATCTTCCCTCCCATGCTATTGACCTCAAGCAGGGCTCGGCATAACTACCACCAACAGGATCATAAATAACATTTGGACCAAGGCCGCCTGTTAGCTCTTTAACTTTATTCGAAAGCTCTTTTTGCTCTTCCCTTGATAGATTTCCTGAGGGGTATATAAATGCTTCATCTGCTCCATTTGCCAGGCATATATCAATTTTTTCTTGTGTTGAGGCAGCAGCTATAACCTTGGCCCCCATGGCTTTTCCTAATTGTATTGTTGCAAGTCCAACCCCGCCTGAGGCCCCAAGAACCAATAATGTCTCTCCTGGTTGAATGTTTGCCCTTTGTTTAAGTGCATAAAGCGACGTTCCATATGTAACAGATAAAGCTGCTGCAATTTCATAATCCATATCATCTGGGATAGCTCTTAACATTGACTGATGAGCTAAAAGCTTCTCCGCTACTCCACCCGTCATAGATGCAGCAAAAACTTTATCACCAACTTTAAAATCTGAAACATTTTCGCCTATTTCAGTGATAATCCCTGCAGCCTCACCTCCTGGAATAAATGGTAAAGGTGGTTGAAATTGATACAACCCTTGAATCATAAGCACGTCTGGGAAATTTATGCTTGCTGCTTTTAAATCAATGATGACATGCTCAGCAGCTATCACTGGATCAGCTATATCCTTTACTTGTAATTTATCAGGACCACCAAGTTCTATGCATTGAAGGGCTTTCATATATTCTCCTTAAAGTTTTTCGTTGTACGAGCTTATGTAATCGTCTGGATTACCATTTTCGCTCTTGACGAGTTTACCAAAAAAATCCCATGATGCCTTAGCTTCTTTTTCAAAGCCTGATAGATCAGCATTTGGAAGCGAATCAAAATAAGACTTATGAAGTTTAGATAGCAAAAGCCCATATTCTGAAAAAGGAATATTCCCATGATCTAAAGACTTTAAAATACCATTTTTGTTATTAATACAATTTAATGCATTGAGGTACTTCTCTTTTTCTGGCATAAGCTCAGCAATTTTCTTTAACTCTAATTCGATGTCTTTTTTGGCTTTTATAATATTAACCTTTTCACCTCTTCTAAAAATTTCACAAATCTTGCTGTTTCCATTAGCTACTACATTTTTTTCAGTTTCTTTAATTTCTTTTATTTCATTTGAGCTAATCAAGGGACTATCTGAAATGATGCAGAATAATAAAACTAGATCTATGAGTCTTATCTGTTCTTTTGAAATACCGACCGGTTCATTAGGAGAGAGATCTATTCCTCTAACCTCAACATACTCTATCCCGTCAGAAGCTAACACTTCATTTGGCCGCAAACCATCTCTGCCAACTCTTTTTGGCCGGATAGAATCATAATACTCATTTTCAATTTGCAATTTGCCGGTTGAAATTTGTAACCACTCATCTCCTTTTTTCAAACCAATGCCTTCAAATTTTTTATAAGGTGTTAATATGGCTTTCCTTATTTTTTCAAGAAATTCATCAAGAGAGTCATATCTAATATCCATATCTTTTTGAGCAAAACTTTTATAACCCAAATCACTCATTCTCAAAGATGTTGAGCTGGGCAAGTAATAATTTTCTTCGCCATATTTTTTTAAGGAATGGTCTTTTCCATTTAGAAAGGTTTTGTCAACAACTGGAGATGCTCCAAAAGACGAAAGAATAAACCAATAATTTCTCTTAAAGTTTCTTATTAAACCGAGATATACCTCATCAATATTTTTTTGCTCATTTATATTTGATAAAAAAGATAAAGAATTTTCGCTCAGAGAGAAATTGAAATGTATGCCCGCAATGCATTGCATAGAAGACCCATATCTTTCTTTTAAACCCCTTCTATATACCTCCTTAATTCTTCCGCTATTTGTATCTGAGTATTTGGCAAGCTTTATAGAATCCTCATCTTCTATTTTTGGAGGCATTGAATAAGGCCATAAAGTCTCTTTATCTAAATTGCGACTTACAAAAATATGAAGCTTAAGCAGATGTTCATACAAGTCATCCACAGAAGTAAATGTTGGCGTAACTAGCTCAACCAGAGATTCAGCAAAATCTGTAGTGATGGAGGGATTGGTTAGGGGCGAGCCTAGGCTTTTGGGATGATCGTTTGCTGAAATATACCCGAGGCTATTTACTCTGAGTGACTCTTTTTCAATCCCTCTGTTAATCTCAATTGAACGAAAAAAACCGGCTTCGTGGAGCTGATTAAGCTTTAAATCATAATCAGCCTTAGCCATTAGAAATCTGGGCCAGCAGCTATAATATTGTCACTAAGATCAAACTTCTCAAAGTTCTTTTTAAACTTAGCAATAAGACTTTTCATTTCTATGTCATAGGCATTTTTATCATCCCATGTATTTCTTGGGTTTAAAATTTCTTGGTCAACACCTTCTAGTCTCTTTGGAACATTTAAATTTAAACCAGAAAGATGAGTTGTCTCAACGTTTGCGAGCTCACCATTTTGGATAGCATTAACTATTCTTCTTGTAGTTGGGATGCTGAATCTTGACCCAACTCCGTGAGGGCCTCCAGTCCATCCTGTATTTACTAAGAAAACTTTAGAGCCAAATGACTCCATTCTCTTCATGAGCAAATCAGCGTAGACGCCCGCTGGCCTTGGAAAGAATGGTGCCCCGAAACACGTTGAAAATGCAGATTCAATTGAGGAAGTTGATCCTATTTCTGTTGATCCAACCTTTGCAGTATAGCCACTCAAAAAATGATAAGCCGCAGCCTCTTTAGACAGGATAGATACTGGCGGCATTACTCCAGTAAGATCACAAGTTAAAAATATAACAGTCTCAGGTTCTCCGGATGCATTTTCTGGCACTGCGCCTTCAATATGAGATCTCGGATAACAAACTCTTCCATTCTCAGAAAGAGAGGTATTGTAATAATCTGGAGTTAGGTTTGAATCAAGATAGACATTCTCAATAATACTTCCATGTTTTATTGCTTTGAAGATTACTGGTTCATTTTTTTCTGATAGATCTATAGTTTTAGCATAACAACCACCTTCAAAGTTGAATACACTTCCAGGCCCCCAGCCATGCTCATCGTCTCCTATAAGCGAGCATGTTGGATCTGCAGATAGAGTAGTTTTGCCAGTTCCAGATAAGCCAAAAAATAATGCTACTTTCCCATCTTTATTAACATTAGCAGAGCAATGCATAGGCAATACGTCTTTTGCTGGCAATAAAAAATTTTGAACTGAAAACATTGATTTCTTCATCTCACCAGCGTATTTCATGCCCGCAAGCAAGACTTTCTTTTGGGCAAAATTAATAATCACACACCCATCAGAATATGTCCCATCTACCTCTGGATCACATTCAAAATTAGCAGCACTTAATATCTGCCACTCATCTTTGCTTTTTGGGTTGAATATATCTGGGACAACAAATATCAATTTAGAGAACAAGCCATGCCAAGCTGTTTCCGTTCTTACTTTTATTGGTAGATAGTGATCAATATGCGAACCAACATGAACATGAGAAATATAAGTTTCTTGAGAATCTAAATAGTTTTCTACCCTATCCCATAAAGGATTAAATTTACTCTCTTCAAAGGGTTTGTTAATAACACCCCAATCAATATCATTTTCTGTTGATGACTCTTTCACTATAAACCTATCATTAGGACTTCTTCCAGTCCTAGAGCCAGTTTGCGTAGTAAGTGCGCCATTAGAGGCAATAATTCCTTCGTTATTTTGTATAGCTGCTTTGATAAGCTCTTCATTTGAGAGCTTATAGGTATGATTTTTTTCTGTTGCCATGATTTTTTATTATAGGTATTAAGACAATAAATTTATATAGCAATTATTTATAATATTAAAAATTTACTATTTATGTAGTGAAGTAGAAAACAATCACCTAAATCTGTCAATAAAACAAAAATATCTTATATTGAAAAGCTTTTAAAGCCTATTTTTTTGTAGCTTTACTACACAAAACCTATCTAGAGGTCAGTATTTTAAACAATGCTGAAGTTATATAAACAATAAAAAATATTAGAGCCCACTCAGAGAAATTAAATATAAATCTCCACCCATCTTCTGCACATGTTGGCCCGCCTTGAAAAGCATTCATGATGCCCTGAAAAAAACCAAAAAACTCGATTTGTGTTTCTAAGGGCATTCCACAGTTTGGAGCTAGTTGAGCAATCTCTTCTGCAGACAAGTTTTGAATATATATTTGTCTTAGATTCACCACAACGCCTAGCAAGCCTAGAAATAATGTTAATAATCTCGTTAGCAATCTTATTCTCTTAAAAAAATACCCTGTAAAAGAAATAATAGCTATGAATAAAAAAAGATATCTGGTCATTATGCATAACGGGCAAGCGTGAAGATAAAGTAATTTATCCATCAAAATAGCCATGCAGACAATAATTAATGCACCAAATCCAGCGCCCAATTCAAAATAGTTTTGATAAACTGTTCTAATAAGGTTTGTGATTTTATTTAACATAGTTTTTCTTGATAGCTTGAGTCTATAGTATAAAAAAAACATTGACGATAATATATCCATTTAGGCATTAATATGAAAAATAGAATTTTTATTATTGACGGTTCGTCTTACTTGTATCGCGCTTATCATGCGATGCCTCCTCTAACATCTCCAACCGGCCACCCAACAGGAGCTATTAAAGGCGTAACTAATATGCTAACTACTTTAAAAAAAGATAGCGAAGGCTCTCCAATTATTGTTGTTTTTGATGCTAAGGGAAAAACTTTCAGATCAGATGTATACAGTGACTATAAAGCGAACAGACCTCCCATGCCGGATGATCTAAGGGAGCAACTAGCCCCCTTAAAAGAGATTTGTAAAGCTATAGGCTTTCCTTTGATAGAGATTGGTGGAGTTGAAGCGGATGATGTTATAGCCACCTTGGTTAGGATTGCAAAGGAAAAGGGTTTTAAATCAGTAATATCATCGCTCGACAAAGATCTTATGCAGCTTGTTGAGGACCCTATCTCAACGATGATGAATACTATGACCCATCAAATTTTTGACGAACAAAAAGTATTTGATAAATTTGGAGTTAAGCCTACTCAAATCAGGGATATGTTAGCTTTAGTTGGAGATACATCAGATAACATACCAGGTGTTCCAAAAGTTGGAATCAAAACCGCAGCTAAATGGTTGAATGAATTTGGAGACATTGGAAAAATTATAGAAAATGCAGAGAGTATAAAAGGCAAAGTTGGCGAAAACTTAAGATCATCATTAGAAGATTTAGATAGAAATATAGAACTTGTTTCTCTTAAAAACGATGTTGATATTGGAGTGTCTTTTAACAGTCTCCTAGAGCAAAAAGCTGACAATGATAAGTTGCTACAATTATTTGAGGAGTTTGGCTTCAAAGCGCCTGTGATAACAAGCCCAACTGCAAAAAGAAATTCAAGCAGCAAAGAAGAGCGCAAGGCTCCTGAAAATTTAAATTATAAAACTATTTTTAATGAAAAAGACTTAAAAAGCTGGTCCAAAGAAATTGATGAATGCAGCCATTTTGCTATTGATACAGAAACAGACTCTCTTGATACCATAACAGCAAACTTAGTTGGAATATCTCTATCAACCGAAGAGGGCAAAGGCTGTTATATCCCAATAGGCCATAATTATGATGGGTGCCCAAGCCAATTGAAATTAGATCAAGTTCAAAATATCATCGGCAAAACTATAGAAAAAAATGCTCACAAGGCAATCGGGCAAAATCTAAAATTTGATATACCAATTTTATCAAGGCATGGAATCAAGCTAGACAAGTTTCTAGCAGATACTATGTTAATGTCATATGTTTTAAATAGCACTGCAACAAGACATGGAATGGATAAACTCGCTGAATTTTATCTTAACTATCAAACCACAAAGTATTCCGATGTTGCAGGAACAGCATCTAAAGAAATAAGTTTTTCAGCTGTTAATATTGATATTGCATCTAATTATGCAGCAGAGGATGCTGACATTACATTGAGACTGTATAACAAACTACAACAACTTCTTGAAGACAAGCCCTCTCAAATAGAGCTTTTAAAAAATATTGAATATCCATTAGTTCACGTTCTTGCAAGTATTGAGGCCAACGGAGCCAAGGTAGATAGAGACAAGCTTGCAGCTCACTCGAAAGAGCTTTCTAGAAAAATAGAAATACTTTCTGCAGAAGCATTCAGATTGGCCAAGGAAGAATTTAACTTAGACTCCCCCAAGCAGTTGCTTGAGGTATTGTATGAAAAATTAAAATTACCAGTTTTAAAGAAAACACCAAAAGGACAGCCCTCAACAAATGAAGAGACATTAAAAAGATTATCCGAAGAATATGAGCTCCCAAAAATAATTCTTGAATACAGAGGGTTGGCAAAATTAAAGTCAACTTATACAGACAGTCTTATCAAGATTGAAAACCCAAAAACAAAAAGGATTCATACATCTTATCAACAAGCGGTAACCTCCACAGGAAGACTTTCTTCTACTGAGCCCAACTTACAAAATATACCTATCAAGACCGCTGAAGGAAGAAGAATTAGAGAAGCATTTGTTCCAGAGAAAGGCAATGTTTTAATTTCTGCAGACTATTCACAAATAGAACTAAGAATAATGGCTCACTTATCAAAGGATAAGAACTTAACCCATGCCTTTAATAATAATTTAGATATTCACTCAGCAACAGCAGCAGAGGTTTTTAATGCTGATCTTGAAGCAGTGACTTCTGAGCAAAGGAGAAGCGCAAAGGCTATAAATTTTGGCCTTATGTACGGAATGTCTGCATTTGGTTTAACTCGTCAACTTGATATTCCCAGAGCAGAGGCCCAACAATATCTTGATACATATTTTGAAAGATATACAGGCGTTAAAGATTATATTGAGAATACAAAAATTAAAGCTAAAGAGAATATGTATGTAGAAACTCTTATGGGAAGAAGGCTGTATTTAAATGAAATTAACGCTGCAAATGGTTTGAGAAGACAGGCTGCAGAAAGGGCGGCAATTAACGCCCCACTCCAAGGATCAGCTGCTGACATAATAAAAAAAGCAATGATCGACATAAATCAATTCTTATTAAAAGAAATGCCAAATGTCAAAATGATCATGCAAGTTCATGATGAGCTAATATTTGAGGCACCAAAATCAGAAGCGAATGAAGTATTGAAAGCCATGAAAGAAATGATGGAGAGCACTGTTGAATTAGACATACCATTAATCGCAGATGCAGAAATAGGAGCAAATTGGAATGAAGCTCACTAGAACATCAGCTTTCCTGATTTTATTATCAATGACAAGTTCTATATTTGCTATTGAAGAGGGCGGCTTTAAAAATTATTTTAAAAAATCTTTAGAACAAGAAAAAGTTTATTTCTTAGAATGCCTAAAGCAAGAGGGCCTTGAATCAGAGGATCAAGTTAATACAAAATGCACCTTATCAAAATTATTTGAGCAGGCCTATTTCCTATTAAATAATGAATGGCCAAAAAATAGCATCAATCAAATACCAAATTATGTACGGTTTAAAAAGGCGTCTCATCAATCACCAATTTTTCCGAGCCATATGAATGCCAAAGGTCTTCAAGGTTATGTATTGGTAAATTATGATATTAATAAGATGGGCTTAGTTGAGAATGTGAAAGCTATAAATGGTTTTTGTGGCAATGTTTTAAGCCCCTTTGCAGAATTTAAAACTTGCGATGGTTTTAATAAAAATGCCATGAGATCTGCGCAAACATTTGTTTACAAACCAGCCCAATTTGATGGGAGGCCAATAAGAGTAAATAATGTCCAGCATAAGTTCACATTTATTTTATCTGAACCAGATCCAGTATATATAAATAGAAGTGATAGAGCTGCTTCAAAAAGATCACAAAAAGAATTAGATGCAGGAAACTATCAAGGAGCTTTTATAGAAGCTACAAAGTTAGGAACAAATCATAGAAAGTTAGACTTCCTTGCCGCTAAAGCAAAGTTCTACATGCAAGATTATGTGACATCCTCTAAATATATGAACCAATTTATAACTAAATCAAAAATATCTAGCGGCCAATATTCTGAGCCAATGATGGTAGAAAGCTTATCTATTCTAATTGCCTCATTATTTAATCAAAATAAATTTAATGAAATTATTGAGCGCGAGAAAACATACTCTCTCTACTTAAAAGAAAGAGATGGGTATAAAGAGATCCTAGCAACAACAAACTTATATATAGGCATTGCATTTATTAACACTGGCAATCTACAAGATGGAATTTTTTATTTAGGGATGGCATCAAAGTATTCTGATAGCCAGCCCCAGAAAGATTATATTTTAAATCTATATAACCAGGTTTCTAATTATCTGTAGAGCCTGACCAAACCAGAGGGGCATAATTTAGATCTTCTTTTTTAAGAACAACAATCCCATGCATTTTTCTTAAATCAGATATTTTCATATTCAAATATTTTTCCGGAACTTGAAATGGCCACTTTTTTTTCATTTTAAAAGTTTTTAAGACAACCTTTCTTTTTACCGCCATAACATTCCAATAAAGCCTTAAAAAACCTATTACACCAA
>Ga0233432_10003890_pt1 | contig 13391 bp, 5 predicted proteins | sample SI_122_August201_6_FD_179870 | JGI IMG/M metagenome (GOLD analysis project Ga0233432, IMG submission 179870) | Seawater microbial communities from Saanich Inlet, British Columbia, Canada - SI_122_August2016_10_MG | ecosystem: Environmental > Aquatic > Marine > Inlet | place: Canada: British...
CGTTCTTTCCGAGCTGGCCATCGAGTCTGATCAGGTGACGGGGGCAGAGACGGCATTGGATGCTGGGCCTTATGATATCATTTTTGATGAGCCTAACGTGTTGGTGCTGGACCGTGCCCGTTATCGTTTCGACAGCGGAGACTGGCAGTCAAGCGCCTACAACCTCTTTATCGACCGCGATGCACGAACGGAAATCGATATTCCGAGGCGTGGTGACCGCATGGCTCAGCCCTGGACCGTTACACCTGAGCCCGATCCGGCATCCATCGCGGTCGAACTGGAGTATGAGTTTACCCTCGAGACCATGCTGGCAGAAAGCCCGCAGTTCGCCATTGAGAAGCCCGATCTCTACACGGTACTGGTGAATGGCCAGGAATTCTCCCTCGACAACGATCGTGGCTATTGGGTCGATGACTCTCTGCGCCTCTTCGATCTGCCAGTCGACCTGATCACTCAGGGAACGAATACCATTGTTCTGGAGACCAAGATTACCGCGTTTCATCCCGGGTTGGAATCGATCTATCTTCTGGGAGACTTTGGCGTCCAAATCAACGGGCTTGATCTCTCAATGGTTGCGCCACCTCGTCAGCTCTCCCTCGGCGACTGGACCAAACAGGGGTTGCCCTTCTACTCTGGAGCCGTCAGCTATGTCAGTACGGTTGAGCATACTAAGAGTAATGATGAACACGTAACCCTCAAGCTGGCCGATGTTGATGCCAGTTGCGTAGCGGTTTGGGTTAACAGCCAGAAAGCAGGCGTTACAGCCTGGGCCCCTTGGGAGGTAGACATCACTGAGTGTTTGGAAGATGGCGAGAACCAAGTGGAATTGAAGCTCTATTCCCACCGTCGCAATTCCCATGGCCCGCTCTATCAGAATGACCCTCGTCCAAGGGGTACGAGTCCAAATACCTTTATGGAATACAAAGATCGCTACGCTCTGGTTTCCTGCGGTCTTCAGTCGGCCCCACGGCTTACTGTGAGAAAGGAGTAGAACAAAGACAAGATTCTTCGTGGTAGTGGTGACTGCTTCTGCTTTTGAGTCCTGACTCGGGGAAATGCTTCTTTGCCGAATTTCTGGAGCAAGAGTTGTTGGCCAAGGTGACGCACCTGCAATCCTTGCTCTCCGGGCCAAGGTCTGCCGACAATCAAGGCTCATTAGGAGCCTTGATTCTGAATGGCAGTGGCCATTCATGCGGCAGTTCTTTTCAAGGTTCTGGACTAAACGGGTTTGTTGGTGCGAGATCAGGAGTGGAGAAGCAGTGGAGGAGATCCGCTTATGTGGAGCAAAGAAAGTCGATGCCGTAGGTGTTGCGAGAGGCTTTGGGACCTTTTGGATAACGTTGCGTGAGGCCTTGAGGGTGGGACTGGCCTTTTTTAACTTGGGCAGGGGTAGAGGATGGGTGCTTGCTGGGTTTTGGTGGATGAGGGGTGCCTTGGCAAGCGAATAAGTAACTCGGTTGGCAAAGGGCATAAAATGTGATGGAGGAGGGCCCGGATTTATGGTTATAGTGACAAAGCAGGGCTTGAGTCTAGAAACAAATTCCTATCGTTCAGTCTCAAGATTGGTTTATACACCGATAGAACCGGAATATTGGATACGCGAGCCCATGGTCTATATGATAAGGGGCCCATTTCTCAAGAGGATTATTGATGATGGTGAAATCTCTCTTTGCTCACGCGATGAGTCGATACATTTTGGCCGCAACAATTGCGGTGACGGCTTTCCCAGTTAGCTTGTGGGCAGGAGGAGGGGGAGGCAAGGATGGGCACTACACAGAACCTCATATCTATGCTTTAAGGCCCAACTCAAAGAAGGAGCGAGAATTTGGTTGTGTAGGGGCCACTGGTTTGGTGCTATGGATTCACCCTGGGGTGGAGTTGAAGGTTGAGAAGGTTCTGCCGAAGACACCCGCAGAAGGGAAGTTTAAGGTTGGTGATGTGGTGAAGGGGGTCAACGGAGAGAGCCTGAAGGGAAAGAATCCATTTTCAGCTTTAGGGCAGATGCTTTCCAAGGCGGAAGCCACCGATGGAAATGTCAGCTTTGACATTGTTTCAGACGGCAAGGAGAAACAGGTGCTGGTGAAGGTACCTGTGCTGGGAGCCTATAGCAAGACATGGCCCATGGGGTACTCAAAGTCTGCGGCTATTCTCGAAGGGGCAAAGGCATATTACGGTTCGGTGAAATTCAAAGGCGATGACGTTGCTCCCGACGAGGACGCTTCTGACCATGGTGTAGGAGGAGCTCTCGTGAATCTCTTTCTGCTTTCTACGGGAGAGGACAAGTATCTGCCCAATATCAGGTCATACCTCGAGTACTTTTTGAAATATATCGAGAGTATCGGACACCACACCTGGAACAACGGTTACAATGGCATGCTGACGGCGGAGTACTACCTCAGAACCGGAGACAAGACCGTTCTGCCGATTCTTCAGTATTACTGCGACGCTGCCCGCGACAGCCAATTCTATGGAGTGGGATGGAAGCACTGGGGAACCAGCATTAATCCGCGCTATATGGGAGGACTGATGAACCCCGCCGGCGCACAGGTTCTTACGACACTTCTTCTGGCTAAACAGTGCGGGGTGAGAGTGGATGAAAAAACCCTACTGGGTGCTCTGCGGTATTGGTATCGTTTTTCCGGAAGAGGAACAGTTCCTTATGGTGACCACCGTGGTGAAGGCGGATTGGGTTCCAACGGGAAAGACGGAATGGCAGCTGCGGCCATGCACGTTGCTACCTATGCCAAGGGAGATGTTAGCATCTACGAAGAGGCACGGGACTATTACTCTATGTCCATGTCGACTTCTTATACCAAGATGATGACCGGACACGCAGACAACGGCCGAGGTGATGGAATATGGCGCGGACTGTCTTCGGTCTTCATGCTCGAACTGGATGCCAAGGCTCATAGTGAAGTGATGGGAAAGATCGCGTGGTGGTACGACCTCAGTCGCCGGCCTTCAGGAGCTTTCGGCATGGCATCGATCAAAGGGTTTAACGAAGAGATGTCTGGCGCCGGTGCGGCTCTGGCATATACCGCTTCTCTCAAGAAATTGCAGATCACCGGTGCACCGAAATCAAAATACGCCAAGGACTTTGAGCTCCCCACGCGAATTTGGGGAACGGAAGCGGATCGCGAGTTCAACGCCATCAGCCACGACCGGCGTTACTTCGAGCTCGGGAAGGAAAGGCCGATCCATGAGATTTTGTGGGACCTGGGTACAGCTTATTCGAATGAACGTACCGACATAGGAGCTGTGCCGGTCAAAACCGTGCTGCAGAACGTTTACCATAAACGCTACATGGTCCGAACTCAAGCCGCCAAGGCTCTCGTGAAGATGGGAAAGTTCACTGAGATTGAAAAGCTGTTGGTCGATCCATCTCCAAGGATTCGAAGGGCTGGTGTCGATGGACTGACAGATTACCGTTACTGGTTCGCCATTGGCAAAAAACCTATTGTCAAAGAGGATTTCTCACCGGCGATGTTGTCTGCCCTCAAGAAGATTCTCAAGAATCCATCTGAATCCTGGTATGTCATTGATGGCGCTCTCTTAGCCCTGAACAGGGCCCCGGCGAAAGATATTGTGGCAAGCCTAGAGCTCATCACACCCTACCTGACTCATAAGGAATGGTGGTTGCGTCAGTCGGCTTGCCTTGCTCTTCTGGGAGCCATCGAAGATGAGGAGTCCATCGCAAAGGTTCTTCCTTTGCTTCTAGATCGGATGGAAAAAGAAAGTCAGCCTACCACTCGCAGTGCCATCACCTATAAACTGAAGAAAGCTCTCCCGAAGCTGAAGTCTGACAGTCCGGTGAGAAAAGACATCGTTCAAGGTTTTGTGAACACCTCGAAGAACCTGACCATTCTTGAGGGTGCTAGGGAAGGAGAGGGGGGGTACCCCGTCACCAATGCCATTCTCGACGCCCTTGCGCAAGACCCTACAAAAGCTCTCGAGCTTTCGAGCATTGTCAAAGGCCGGTTTTCAGAACTCGATTCCCGTTGGTTGGGAAAAATCGTTCCTGCGATTCTCAAGTCTCTGGAGAAACTGAACCAAGAGGACGCTGCCCAACTCAATGAGATTCTCTATAAAGATTATCGAACTGAACTGCTCAATAGGCTGGGAAGAGGGGAGAATGTTTCTCATGATACTCTTATCGCTATAGCCAACATCAAGCACCCTGAAGTGGGGTGGAAGTCTCTCGCTGAAGTGAACCCCGAAGACCGGTTGTGGCGTTTTAAATCCTTCGACTGCTCACCGGAAGATAAGCTTCATCCCAGAGAAGAGAAACGTTTTCGAGATGTGAAGCTTCCGACAGAACTTGAAGGGTGGGAGCTGCCAAAATTTGACGACAGCAAATGGTCGTCTGGAAAAGCTCCGATCGGCGTTGGTTTCTATCATCAGAAGAACAAGAAGGATGTTTTTATCGAGAACACGTCTGATTGGGGCGATGGTGAGTTTATTGTCATGCGAGGAGAGTTTGAGCTGGAGTCAGCTGAGCATGACTATTATCGCATCAGAGTGTTGGCGAATCAGGGCTTTCGCGTTTATGTAAACGGTCACCCCATTCACACCTACATCTGGTGGAATAAAACTCCTCACTACCGAGCCATCGGACTGGGTGAGGAGCACAGTCAGCATTTCAAGAAGGGAAAGAATCTCATTGCTATCTATGCCAACTGTGCCTACCCGAATCAAGGCCCCGCTGTCGGGCAGATTGATATCAGGGTTGAGGGACTGATGAAAGAAGACCTGACCAAAGGTCACACATCCAAGAAGTGAACATGATGACGATCAGATATAGATATATTCTCCTCGCTGTTCTTGCGGCGTCGCTGACAATTCAGCTTCACGCATCAGAAGCGTTCGGTTTTGCGAGGATCTACGAGAGCAATATGGTCTTTCAGCAGAACCGAGAGATCAAAGTCTGGGGATACGCAGAAGCGGGTTCCAAGGTGTCCATAGCGCTGGTGGAAGACAAGACAGCCATCGATCGTTCAAGGGAGGAATATCCGCCCAGCATTCGTTATGTTGAAAAAGAGAATCTGACAATTTCCAAAGTTGAGAAAGCCGCAACAGCTGATCAGAAAGGAGTATGGTCCGTGACTCTTCCAGCGATGAAGGCAAGTTTTCAGCCGATCTCGATCACGGTGTCTGGTGGACAGAACCAATCCGACAGCATCGTTAATGTTCTTGTAGGTGAGGTCTGGGTTTGTAGTGGTCAGAGTAACATGGCCTGGGCGGGAACAGAACAAAGCGACCTCTTTCAGAACACACTCCAGTTGCACGGTATACGCTATACTCGTTATGACTATACCTGGCCGAGACCCTTAGCTGACCTACCAAGTAAAATCGAATGGAATGAGTTAAGTCAGAAGAGCTTTGGTGGCTTCTCGAAGGTTCCGTATTTTTTCGCGAGGGCCCTTCATCTCAACCTTGGTGTTCCGGTGGGAGTGATCATCAATGCCCGAGGGGGCACGCTTGGTATGTCTTGGACTTCTTGGGAAGAACTTGAAAGCATCGACTCTCCCGAAGTGAAGAAAATTGTTACTGAGTATCAGGCCGATCTAAAGGACTGGGAATCTCCTGATTCTCTTCAGCGTTTAGCCAAAGCGAAAGATGAGATTGAAAAGATTTGGAAACCAAAGGCTCAGAAAATGATCGATGCTCACTGGGAGAAGTACGACACCTTTATCAAGGAAAATCTCGATGACGAGAAGTATGCCGATTGGAAAAAGCGGTTTTCGACATGGCAGAAGGCGATCAACGAGCCCAAGAATTCACCGGGTGTGCTTCATTCATGGAAGGTCTGGGGATTGGAAAGGCAATGCAAAGAATTCTTCGTTGGAACGGACTTAAAGCCTCCAGAGATGGACATGAGTTTTTGGAAGGAGCGACCTATTGATAAAGATCCTCGTCTTGGGTGGTCACCTCCGGCCGGTCTTTTCAATGCAGGGGCTGCCCCTCTGAAGAGTTTGGCGATCGCGGGAATGATTTACTATCAGGGAGAAAATCAGCACTTTGGTCCGATCTCTGCTCTCACAAGATACGAGACCATTTTCCCTAAAGTCATCTCTGCCCATCGCAAGCTCTTCAATCGTCCAGACTTGCCCTTCGGCATCATCAGTTTGGCTGGTTGGGGGAACCGCAATGCTCCCGTGGAGAAGAGTATGTATGGCCGCTACCCCTATATTATGGAGATTCACGCGAAGACTCACCAAAACACTCCCAACACGGGGTTGGCTGTGATTCACGATCTAGGAGACGCGGACATTCACCCACCCAATAAGCGCGACGTCGGTGAGAGGGCTGCTCGATGGGCTTTGGGAGCTGTGTATGAGAAAGAAATCCGCTACCAGCCAACCTTTCTCTATAAGTCTGTGGAGATGAATGAGGGAAAAGTGCTTTTGAGTTTTGCCGGAAGTGAAGAGAAGGAGGCAGAGGTAGCCGTGATCTATTCAGAATGGAAGGCAAAGCGAAGAAAAGCCCCACGGCTTAATACGGTGCTCCCACCGACCTTGGATGGGGGAGATTACTTGGGTTTCACCGTTGCCGGTGAAGATCGTCGCTGGTATCCTGCTCAAGCCAAAGCGAATATGAAGGAGCGATTGCTTGAGGTTTGGAGTGAGTTGGTACCCCACCCCGTCGCTGTTCGTTATGGTTGGGAGCAGTTCAGCGAGGGAAACCTTGGCTCGAAATTTGCACCTCATCCTGTCTTTAGGACGGACGATTGGCCTTGTCCTGAACCTGAGGGAAAGGATAAGAAGGCAGCACCAGCCGAAGCCCTTTTGGACCGAGAGATCAGGACCCATGCAGCGGAGTTGATCAAGCGACTGGGTGAAGATGACCAGGACTTAATTGACGAACTTAGAAAACTGAGCACAAGTTTAGATAAAGAATGACTCTGAATGGAACCATCTCTTAAGGTTCTGAAAAATAAATCGCCATTCTCAGCCTGCCCTTGCTTCCTTTCTGGTTTGGAAGATATCTGGGGCATTTCTCATATGACTGTGGCCTGATCTCGAATTTTAAAGTTCAGATTTTCTAGAAGTAAATTCCTATTCCTTTGGAATGATTCTTATGAAAATTCCGGGGTGCTAAAGGTCGAGAGATAAAGCCCTTTTGGGGCGATCACCTTTGGATTCATCCGCTGGACTCGCAAGAGTGCGATGGTGGCTTTTGCGGCTGACATCACTTTGTCGCGGATTCCACAGTGTTCGATAGATATGTTGCGATGCCCCACGAATTCTGCGAGGGATTCAAAGATCTATTTCCAGAGCACTTCACCATCGCCAACGGGGGTTTTCCCCACGAGGTTGGTGAAGAATATTTTTGCTTTGAGTCCCCGTCACAAATAAATGCTCCTGTTAAAGTGATCAGACTCATCATTATAGTCAGGAATTTATTTTTCTTATGACCTCATGGCTCTCGTAATTCAGTTCAGTCCATCATCCGACCACACCGGTATTCTCGAATGGCTTCATGGAGACATTCGGCTGAGTTTCACCTTGCCTCTGAAATGGGTTGGCGATCTGCTCCAACTCATTCCACAACTTGATCGCTTCAGAGGTGAAATGTCTATAGATCATCTTGTGAACAATCAGAAATGTTCACTGGTTATCCGAGATGTATTCAATCATGTCGTTTCCTATGAATGGATTGATTATGGAGAGGAACCGATCGACCCAAGGCGTTTTCAGCGCCTCGCTTCTGGCAAGATGGCTCTGAGTGAATTTGAGGAAGCTGTTTATGCAGCCATCACCGACTTCACGATTATTCTTGGTACGGAGGGGTACAAAAGTCTCTTGGGCAAACCCTTTCCTCAGGCTCCCTACACTAAGCTCGCCAAAAAATTAGACCGCCCACATGCCCTTCCCGAAATTGGAGAAGAAGAGCATGACGAGGATTCAACAGAGACTCTCGAAGGTGACAAGGACTGGGTATGGGAATCTGAAGATGGTGATTCTACCTATGAAAGTGATGATCCCCCACCTTGGTTGAGAGACCCCAAAGAACTTAAAACTCGCGACGAGTTTCTTATCTTAGGCGACTTCATCAACAAAAGGAAAAAAGACGAATAGGCCTTCATTAAGGTGATGAAGCCGCTCTCGGTTTAAGACGAAGGACATTCAGCAGACACAAAAAAAGATGAACACTGCCGCTGTCAGGGCCACACAGCAGAGAAGACTCAGCATTCCGTTGGCAGATTCACATTGTGTCGTTTAGGCTAAACGTTAACTAGGAAGTTTGGAAGATTGCTCTTCGTTTCTTCTTAAGAGGCCAAGAGATTTTCATTCACCTTAAGGGTTTCACAGCCTACCCACCTTCACGTCACCCTGAAAGTGACAAAGCAGGGCTCGAGTCTAGAAGCAAATCCCTATCCTTTTTTCGAACCTTAAGAGATCACTACTCAATAGCATAGGTTGGTCAGACCCTGGGAGTCCTTATAGCATAGGTTGCTCAGACTCCGGGAGTCCTATTTTCCGAATAGGATGTTTTTTTTTAATGGGAACTATAATGGTGCCGATCTCGTAGAGTCTCTGCATAGGGAGAATTTTGGTTAAGCCCCATACAATAGGGAATTTGAGTATGAAAGTTTTGGAAATTCAGATCTGATGAACCGCGCCTGGAGATATTTCTTGTTCTCGGTCTTTCTTGGGTTGTTCTTGGCGGGACAACCTCTGGTAGCTGGAACCATCAACACCTTTAATGGTGATGGTGAGCAATGGAGCAGTACGGGCTTCTGGTCAGAGGGCGCCGTCCCATCGGGCACGGACTCGGCAAATATTTTTACAGACGTGACGGTTTTGGGGAGCAGTACCCTGGGGGCGACGGATTACACGGGGAACCTGACCTTGAATGCCGGGGCTTATCTGAACCTAGACGGTGGATCAGACCTGTTGGTGGACCATCTCCCATCCGTCAGCACGAGTAACATTTTCTTATATCATGAATCCAAAATCTTTAAATATGACGGCACAGGAGCTGTAACCCTGGACAATCCTATCGTTCTCTATGGTGGGGCGACATTTGAGGCTCGTTATAGTGCTGATCGGGTGAATTTCAATGGCCCCATCAGCGGAAATGGAAGCCTGACCTTTCGGACGGGTCCATGGGACACGAACGGAGATACGATGCGTATGGTCCCCTCGGCACCAAATACCTACTCTGGAGGAACTGAAGTTGTTCTGATTGCCAATGGCAATGGCCGTCGTTTTTATGTCAACTCTGATGGGGCTCTGGGAACAGGCGATTTAAGGGTTAAGAACGAACACACGAGTAAGGTTGGTTATCTTGATTTTAGTGGAACGACTTCCGATGTGATCGATGACTCGAAAGAGCTATGGCTTGAGGATACCGGGGGTGGTGGTCTCAAGTTGGACCTGAACAACAATAACGAAACGGTTCGCGTATTGATGATCAACGGCGTTGAGCAAAACCCCAGCGGCTATCCCGATACCTGGGGGAGGATCGGAGGTGGAGCCAACAATCAAAGTTCTTATTTCGATGGAGGATCCGGTATTCTCACGGTGACGGGAGGAACGGATGTTTCTTCCCCCTGGCCCAATCCCATGACCTTGACTGAGCCACCTTCGGGGAACAGTCTGACTTCCATTTTGTTAGAGGCGACGACGGCCTCAGACCTAAATACAGTAGAATATTTTTTTGAAAATATCACCTCGGGAACCAACTCTGGATACCAGTCCGGGATAACATGGCATGACTCTGGGTTGACAGCCGGTACCAATTATGTGTACCGCATCAAGGCGAGAGATTCTCTTGGAAACGAAACAGAGTGGTCGAGGAGCTACACGGCCCACCCAACCGAATTGAATAATTTCATCAATGATACCGGGAATTGGAATGTTGGAGGTTCATGGAGCAAGGGAGTCGCCCCCACGGGAACGGAGTCGGCCAACATTACTGCGGGGTACACTGTGAATTCGAGTGCTTCATTTTCCACGGATTACGTTGGAGACTTACATCTACGCGAAGGCGTAACGTTCAATATAGATCCCAACAGCCATAATGTAGAGGACCATCTGCCTTCCCAGTCAACAAGCGAGATTCACATTTATCAAGGTGTACTCATGTATTTCAACAACGCAGGTGGGGAGATCTATAACGACATCGTTCTTCATGGAGATGCAGAGATCAAAAATTATTGGACTCCCACCGATCTGATCTGTGGGATTAGTGGTTCTGGCCAACTGACGATTTCTGTTCACGGAGGGGGAGGACAGTTTGTGCTTCAACCACCTAATCCCAATACTTTCACGGGAGGAACGATTTTGAATGGTCAGCGAGCCGGTTCAAACGATACTGTTCAGGTTTCAACTGATGGAGCTTTTGGGACGGGGCACGTAACGCTCCAAAACAGAGTTTTCCTCGATTTTACAGGAGCGACAACGGATGTGATCGATGATTTAGTTTATCTGTATATCAATGATAACAGCACTTTAGACCTGAACTCCAATTCTGAAACGGTTGGGCGCCTGATTGTCGATGGAGTTGTTCAGCCTCGGGGTACCTATACTTCAAGTGAGTCTTATATCCAAGGTTCGGGAACGTTGACTGTCAATGGGCCTGTGTCTGGTACCATTATTCTCATTAAGTAGTTGGCTTAGTTTCAACGATTAACTGCGACAAGACAAATAATTTAAAGGGACAGACTCTTTATTGAACTTTATTGAAGAATGGCCGATCCATCTCGCCTATCCAAGCACGCACCGCATTCGAGAAGCAAATTCCTAATTTTTAGCTGTTGTCGAGGGCGAAGAGAATGATGGCTAGTATTCGAGCCAAAAGAGACTGAATTTCAAGACTTTAACAGCGAGGGATTGGCCTATTCAGTTTAGTAAACAAAATAACTTAAAAAACATTTTCATTTAAATAATGGCTGCCTATCATGGCTTTTCCTTCAGAGAATAAGCATATCCATGGTGACCTCGCGAGCCCCTAAGAACTCCCCCGACAAGGCTGACATTCCTTATCAGGAGGTCATTGAGAATGCCGAACAGAACATCATGATCTGTGACGCCAAGGGGACGATCACTTACCTCAACCCCTCAGCTGAGAAAACGCTTCAGTCCATTGAGCAGATCTTACCGGTTTCAGCCAGTGAAATCGTGGGACAATCCTTTGATATCTTTCACAAGGACGTCAGTTACCAGCAAGGCCTCCTGAAGGACCCTCAGAAGAACTTCCCCCGCCAGGCTCTCCTGTATGTCAACGATGATGTTATCCTCGACCTACACGCTGCCGCCATCTTCGACAAGAGTGGGGACTTTCAGGGCCTTCAGGCCGTCTGGTCCATCGCCACAGAAAAAGTCCGTACCGAGAAAAATGCAGCCCTGAAGACGTCCATGGTGGAGGGCTCTCCCGGGAACATGATGACCTGTGACTTGGAGGGTGTGATCACCTATTTGAACCCCGCTGCCATCAACACGCTCAAGACCGTCGAGGACCAGCTTCCCTGTAAAGTTGAGGAGATGGTGGGGCAACCTTTCGACATCTTCCACAAGGACCCCAGCTTTCAGCAGGGTCTGCTCAAGAAAGCCAACAGTAGTTTTCCTCGCCAGGCACTCTTGGACTACAAGGGGATTATCCTGGACCTCACGGCGACGATCATCACCGATCAGCATGGTGAGGCAACGGGCATCCAAGCCAACTGGGAGGTGGTGACCGATCGTATTGCTCAAGAGCTAGAGGCGGCCCTGAAGACGTCCATGGTGGAGGGCTCTCCCGGGAACATGATGACCTGTGACTTGGAGGGTGTGATCACCTATCTGAATCCCGCTGCCATCAAGACGCTCAAGACCGTCGAGGACCAGCTTCCCTGTAAGGTTGATGATATGGTGGGGCAACCTTTCGACATCTTCCACAAGGACCCCAGCTTTCAGCAGGGACTGCTCAAGAAAGCCAACAGCAGTTTTCCTCGCCAGGCACTCTTGGACTACAAGGGGATTATCCTGGACCTCACTGCGACGATCATCACCGATCATCACGGTGAGGCTACGGGGATTCAGGCGAACTGGGAGGTGGTGACCGACCGGATTGCCCAGGAGCGTGAGGCGGCCCTAAAATCCTCCATGGTGGAGGGTGTGCCCATCAACTTGATGACCTGTGACCTGCAGGGCGTGATCACCTACTTGAATCCTGCGGCCATCCAGACCCTGGAGTCCATCGAGGACCAGTTGCCCTGCAAGGCTTCCCAAGTGGTGGGGCAACCTTTTGACATCTTCCACAAGGACCCCAGCTTTCAGCAGGGGCTGTTGAGAAACTCTGGGCAAAACTTTCCTAGAAAAGCAAAGCTTGACTACAAAGGCATCATTTTGGACCTGACGGCTGTGCTCATCCGTGATCAGAATGGCGAGGGGATCGGCCTTCAGGCTTCCTGGTCTGTGATCACCGATCAGGAGAAAATGTCCCGGGGTATCGGCGAAAATGCCTCGAGGGTTTCGAGTTCGTCCACCCAACTTAGTGCTCAGGCCAATGAAATGAGCCAGAATGTGCAGGACATCCTCAATGATGTCGGATTGGCTTCAGAGAAGAGTGGTAACATGCGGTTGCAGATGGATGAAGTGATGGGGGCCACTGAAGAGATGAACGCCGCCATCAACGAGATCTCGAAGGGCGCCAGCGAGTCCGCACGGATCGCCTCCGAAGCAGTCGACTGCTCCAATGAGACGAACGAAATCATGAAGGGATTGGAGGAGAGCTCACGCGAGATTTCCAACGTGACCAAGGCCATCAGCTCGGTGGCCCAGCAGACCAATCTCCTAGCTCTCAATGCGACCATCGAGGCAGCCCGGGCCGGAGAGGCCGGAAAGGGATTTGCCGTGGTGGCTTCGGAGGTGAAGGAGCTGGCCAAGGAGACTCGGACGGCAACGGATGACATCACAAAAAAGGTCGAAAATATCCAGAGCTCAACCACGAAAGCCTTTGAGGCCATCATGAAAGTTGCGGACATCATCGGTCGTATCAATGAGATTTCCGGGACCACGGCCAGCTCTGTTGAGGCGCAGTCGGTGACCACGGCCGAGATGGCGAAGATCATCAGCGGACTCAACAGTGAGACCTCCGAGATTAGCGATCTCATGGAACGGACTCAAGGCAGTGTCGACTCTCTGGCCAATGGCGTGAAGGACAATGCGTCGGCATCCGAGGCCCTCAGTCGCTCCGCTGAAGAATTGAACGGTCTCATCAAGACGGAAGAGTAGAATTAGGGGGGCCATGTTGTGGCTGTAAGATGAAAAAAGTAAAATTCATCCAAAGTCAGCTCTCATCTAATGAAACTCCTCACCTGTCCTGTGAAAAAAGTCTCTTAATCGCAATCAATCTATAAATCAAGGCTTAATAGTCAGTGATGGACCTCAAATTAGGTTGAGAAT
>Ga0233432_10003897_pt1 | contig 13379 bp, 9 predicted proteins | sample SI_122_August201_6_FD_179870 | JGI IMG/M metagenome (GOLD analysis project Ga0233432, IMG submission 179870) | Seawater microbial communities from Saanich Inlet, British Columbia, Canada - SI_122_August2016_10_MG | ecosystem: Environmental > Aquatic > Marine > Inlet | place: Canada: British...
AGTAATTATCTGCCTGACGCCTAACATTGATATCCAGACTTTCTTCTCTTATATTTCTCGTAAAAAAGGGTTGCGACATTTCTGTTTTGCCTCGGTTTCCAGATTTATCACTGGCCGTAGCCATTAGAAAAACTCTACCATTTGTAGATTTAGGAACAATAAATGATTGCCCACCAGCTGAAGGTAACGATCCTGCAATTTTTACCCAAGGACCTCTTTTTCCAATTGAATAAAATAAGGAAACCGACTTCAATCTTTCCATAGCTTCGTCTTTTGCTTCCCATTTAATTTGTCTCGTTGTACCTGTCTCCCATAACTCTTCGGCTTGTGGGCTAATAATATTAATTTGTGGGGAACGCGTATCAATACGCACCAAAATATCAGGTGCATCTCCAGGGCCAGGAGTTCTAGCTTTTTGCCCTGCGATATCGGACGAAATTATTTTAAAACCATACAGGCCATCACGTTTTGCCAGAAAACTGATTGGACTCACCTTATCTGTATCTTCAGCATAAAAGTTCCAGTTAAGTCCACTATTCTGAGTATAATACAACCATGACCTAAAAGTACTACCTTTATAAGTTACTGACGTTGCATCTTGAACTTGATAAGCAATACTCAGTAACCTCTTATTCGAATAAAGGATCTCAAGGTTCTGGCTTTCCATAACCGCAACTTTAATTTTCTCATTTGATTTTGAATTAATCCCAGGTTTATATGGATCATTCTCGTTAGTCCTTGCATGATAATGAAAATAATGAATGTCCTTAGATTTAATTTTATAGGTAAATACTCCACCACTTTTAAAAGTTTTACCTATTAAAACCCATGTTTTTTTTCCATCTTTTGATAACCAAATATCTAAACCTATTTTACTTGAGAACTGATCTAAATTTAATTTAACAGTATCTTCATAACTAACTTTTATATTTTCATTACCCAAAACAACAAAATGAGAAATAAGAAATATTGAAATAACTAATAACTTTATATTCATCATGCTAATACCACTCTACTTTTTTTAATTCTTGGATTTCTTTTTTTGTAAAACCTAAATGCTCTGTGAGGTTTCTTTCTTTTATCACCCTAACCCCTACTCTTTTACATAAAGCAATAGAGTCTTTATCAGGGTTTTTTCCGAAAACAGCATATTTAGTATCTTTTGTTATTTTATCATTAATCTCTCCACCAGAAATCCTAATGAGATGTCTTATAAATGCAGTTGATAAACCTGAAAAAAATTGTCCTCGCATAGCATAGGTCGGGGAAATCTTTCTATCGAAAGGGTTATCCTCATTACTGTCAGCTACCTTATCACGTGCTATGATTGGGTCTTCTGATAAACGTTCAATAATTCTTCCAACTGAAATATCATGCAAAAGTTTGGTTACTTGAACCCTTGCTATTTTCCTTTGAATAACATCACCTTTTACTTTCAACACATCAAACCTTTGATGTAAACGCAAGCCATCTCTACGCCCAATATTAAGCATAACAATTCCCAAGCTTTTGCTTACGGACATTATCTCACCATCTAGCAAATCCAAAGGAGGGATCCAATCCAGTCCTGTTACTTTGTTGTCTAAGAACTTATTTAATTCTGCCGTTTTTTTAGAAAGCTGGAATATCTCTATCGCTTTGTCTCTTCGATCATCAGATAAGCTTTTTGTTTTCGTTATAAATCTTTTCCATGAACCTGTAAGTTTACCCAATTTTTCCCATGACACTTCATCCAGCTCAATTGTTTTTTTAAAAAACTGACTCACAACTTTGGGTATCTTATCTTCTTTTTCACTAAAAGTTTCCAAGGATTCACTTATAGCAGTTTTTTCATCGGCCTGCGAAGATTTAATTACGATATCTAAGTTAGATACTTCTCCTTTTAGTTCAGCGATATAAGGCTTCGTCCCCACAGTCGGATCGTACTTCTCATTACTCATCAATGCCTTAACTTCTATTGGGTAAATATAATCATCCTCAACATACTTTCTTGTTTGCTCTAAAGAATCACCTTCAACACCTAGATTAATAGCTTCATATACTTTTACTCGCTGAGCTTCGTTGACTATTTTATTTTTCAAACCTTCAACTTCGGCTTCTTTTAAAATCTGTTGGAGCTCTTCTTCAGTCGCACCTTTTTGTATAAGTTCAATCATTTCACCATACATGTGCACCGGATATAACGAATCTATTACAAATTTTTGGTAAAATTTTTCTTTATCTCCTTGGCCACCAATATTTGTTTTCAACCATTTCACAGCTTTTTCTGCAGACTGATATTTTGAACCTATGATAACTTTTTGTCTGGCAAGTTTTTCTGCTTCTAAGTCTTGACCTTGTCTTTTCGTTTGGTTCAGTATTGAATAACCAATAATATAATACAAAACACTAATGCTACATAGTATCAAAGCTAAATTAAGCCATATTAATATATATGGATATGCTTTGCGACCTTTGTAATAATAGTTATACATTATTCACCCACATACTCTGTAAAATCACTTTCCACAATAACGGGAATGCCATAAGAAGTTGCTTCGACAACCTCGTTATCTGCTAACTTACCTTCAATTAAAATATCCACATCGGTATTTAGTTCATCAGATACAATATTTCCCGTTTTTCTAAGAAAGCGCTTAACTTTGTCTCGTGAATGCTTACCTTCAAATTTTCCCGCTAAGTAAAAATTAAGCCCACCAGCTTTATAAGAAAAAGTTCCAACAGAATCACCTTTCAAAGGGTCATCTCCTTTACGTTTCCTAAAAATCATCTCCCCAGTAGCAGTAAAATCACCAACCTCACTGATAACCATAATACCTTTATTCTCTCTGTCTGACCCCAACGTTTCGGTATAGACCATGAGTCGCATTGCTTTTTTTAGTCCAGATTCACTCCCAAGACCAATAATAACCTGATTACTTTCTGGAGAAAAATTTAATATTGTTGAAACCGTCCATGGTTCTGTTATTTTTATAGATGGTAAATCATTTTCTCTTTTAAGACCTGCCTCGAGAATTTTAAACTCCTTCTTTCTCTTATTTATTATACCAGCCTGGATAATTGCTTCTTTTTTATTACTTACATCTAATTTCTCTGATTTTGCCTCAAGAGTATTCATGTTTTTTGAAAAAGATTCATTAACTTGTTTTAAAGACCTTTCTATGACAGCTATGTTTTGTTGCATTTCATCTTGAATTTCGGCTAAAACTGATTGAGTATAGGTTTTATCTTTTTTTGCATTATCGATACTCGCATCGTATAAAACTTTTAAATTATTTAATTGAGTGATGTTTTTCAAAATTTTATTAATTTCTTTTGCTTCATAATCGACTTCTAACTCTAACAATATGCGTTCATAACTTAAATCTTTGAGTTCTTTTTTATCATTCTTTATCGTTTCTTCAAACTTCTTAATTTCCTGTTCTACGACTTCATTTTTTGCTTTTAACTCCATATTTTGCTCATACTGATCTTTCGCAATAAAACCAGCTCCCCCACCTATGAGGATCGATGCAATAATAATATATAAATAAGTATTTGTATGCATGATTTAGCTCGAATTTTTAGCTACACGTAAAACTTCTTCTAATGTGGTGGTTCCGTCAAAAAATTTTCGCACACCATCCATCATCAAAGTATTCATACCATTTCTCAAAGCAATCTCTCTGATAACTAATGTCGATTCTTCGTTGAAAATTGCTTGTCTCAATTCATTGTTTAATTTGAGTAATTCGTAAATCCCAATTCGGCCTTTATAGCCTGATTGTCCACAGGTATGGCATCCTGCTCCTCTATAAAATGTTTTTCCACTTGCCATCTCCTCACTAACACCAGCTGACAACAATTTGGTTTTTTCTGGAATGTACGTTTCCTTACAACCCTCACATATTTTTCGAATAAGTCTCTGAGCTAAAATAGCTATTACGGATGCACTGACCAAATACGGCTTTATACCCATATCAATCAAACGCGTTACTGAAGAGGGTGCGTCATTTGTGTGTAATGTCGAAAAAACCATGTGGCCAGTTAAAGAAGCCTCAATAGCTATCTTTGCTGTTTCTTGGTCACGAATCTCACCAACGAGAATAATATTCGGTGCTTGACGTAACATTGCTCGTAATATTGAAGCAAAAGTCAGTCCAATTTTAGCATTCACTTGCACCTGATTAATTCCAGAGACATTGTATTCCACTGGATCTTCAGCTGTGATTAGTTTAATATTAGGCTTATTCCTTTCATTTAAAGCAGCGTAAAGAGTCGTCGTCTTTCCACTACCAGTAGGCCCTGTTACTAATACAATTCCATTTGGTCTAGATATAAGACTTTGAAAAGTTTCATAATCACTATGATGAAAACCAAGTTCCTCAACACCTTTCATAACAGCTTCTTTATCCAAAATACGCATTACGATACTTTCACCGAATGAAGAAGGCAGTGAGCTCACACGTAAATCAATATTCTTCTTATTAACTCTCATTTTTATCGGACCATCTTGAGGTTTTCTCTTTTCAGCAATATCCATTTTTGCCAATAATTTTATACGACCAATCAATGCACCCTGCAATCTCTTAGGTGGTGTTTCAACAACACGGCAACGACCATCAACACGATAGCGTACCCTTACATTCTTTTCCATTGATTCAATATGGATATCACTCGCCCCAATGCCTACAGCATTTGCAATAATGGCATTGACTAGCTTTATAATTACGGCATCATCTTCACTATCATCTCCATCTTCTGCATTTTCTTTGAGTTCAACATCTTCATCATCGTCTAATAAGTTATCTATATCTTCTGCACCTCCACCATAACTTCGGCCAATACCTTCTTCAATAGATGTTAATTCACTAATTTTACAGATAACAGGCATATTAGTCATGAAATTAAGATCATCGGTTAGACTTAAATCCAATGGGTTATAAATCACTACTAGAAGAGCACCATCTATGACTTCTATTGGCAAAGCTTTTCTTGTACGAGCAAACTCCATTGAGACAAGGTCAGTAGCATCCGAAACACCGATTAAACTATCTCCTTTAATATATTCCATACCACTGGTAATAGCTAACACTTTGGCTAATTGCTGTTCTGATATTATTTTATTTGCAATTAAATATTCACCAAATTCAATCGAATAATCATTGCGAATTTCAGCTGATGCTTTTTGAAGAGAATCTTCATCAGCCCATCCTTCGGAGGCTAGAATCTCTGATATTGAGTCTCCGATATCAGCCAATTTATAACGTTAAATTAGTAATTGAAATAGTGTCATTTTCTAGATCTTCACGCAAACGCACTGGACCTTTAATTTCCATTTTGATTATTTTTTTACAATTACCGATGGTTACACGAACACCACTATACAACATTTTGCGTACTCGAATTTCCTTTACGCTAACATCTGAAGTGCTTTTTTGCAAAGATTCAGATTCAGACCGCACACGTGCTTGTTGCTCGCGGTAGTTCTTCAAGCCTTCTAGCAAACTTTTTAAATGCTTTTTCTTGTCAACTGGAAGTGCCAACAACTTTTCTTTGTTTGATAAAATAGGACCGATTACTCTATCAATACGGTCTATCTCTTGACCAATTTCAAGTAACTGTGATTCATAAGCTTTCAATCTATCTTGTAATTCATAATCCTGCCCAGCAATAATAGAAGTCATCGTACCCATATCCGAGCCAACTACACCTACATCAATTCCCATTAAGGCAGAAGCCTCTCCTCCAATAATACTTCCATTTTGAACATCGATTTTTCCCTTTGTTTTAACAATGCTATTCATTATGCTTTTTGTTACAACAATATCTTTCCATCCAACGACATTCACTTCATTAAAATACTTAGATTCAATTATACCTTGACCTTTAATAAAAGCTCTTCCTTTACCGTTAACACCACCACCAATAGTTATTCCACCATTACTTTCAACTGTTGCGGCTGCAACAGTCCCTCCAATTTCTACACCTTCTTGCCCAGAAACGAAAAAATCATCTAAAACATCTTTTTGAATAGTTACTTTTCCTATAAAAGTTATATTCCCAATTGTAAGGTCGACATCTCCTGAAACATTATAAACAGCATTTACACTAAGTTCATTGTTTTCAAATATAAAACGACCATGCGATGCTGCAAAAACCTTATTTCCATCGATAAAGATTCCTTGACCTGATTTAAATTTTAAAGGCTGTCCTTCACTAGCTTCAATAATTCTGCCATATATATCCATACCATTTTCAGGTGGTTGAGCCTCAACAATTGTTGCTAAATGCTGCTCAGTAGATACATTTGTTATTAAATCATTTTCTTTGTAATTAATTTCTTCATCATCATCCAAGTCAAACCTTACGTTTTCTTCACTAGGCTTTACATGAAAAATGAGTTTTCCATCTTCACCATTTTTAGCTGGCTTCCCTGAACAAACCAGGATGTTCTCATCAGAAGCTTTTAAAAGGCCCGATAACGCTTGTTTACTGAGCGTTTTAAGCACTTTGGAGTCAACACCATAAACGATACCTGCATCCTCTAAGGCTCCTCCAAAAAAATCAAAACTCAATTGAGAAGGATCATCGATAACATTAAAACTTAAATAAGCTTTTGTTTCACCCTTATCTACAACAAGGTCGATCTCATACCCCTCTGCTTTAAGGGTTTTTAATATCCTGAGAGAAGCCATTACAACACTGATGGCACTCTAAAATGACCCTTAAATTGCTGAGGAGCTAGCTTCAATGATCTCTCCTGACCCAATGACTTATGAGCTACATCTAACCTTAAATCATCGCGTTTCGAAGGTTTTAAAAACTCACCCCCTACTTCAACTTCAACTGATTGCAAAACCTCAAATGCGGACAATACATCCATAAATTTATCTTTGACCAATACCTCTTCCTCTTCAGTCACCAATAAACGGCCTAAATCTGCAATTTTAGATGTATCGATCATTCTATATTAATCATTCTAGAGGTGATGAGGATCTTAACTGTAGAAAAAAGACTACCATATTTTTTTTGTAATCGGACACACTTATTTTTCAGTATTTATAGTCTGAAATGCTAGCTTTGAATATTTATATTCTTTAAATAATCCTATCAGTTTTGCCACATGACCATATGCAACTTTTTTATCAGCTTTTAATACAATATTGATCTCTTTCTTTTTAGCTCGATTGATCTTTAAAATAGACTCAAGTTCTTCAAATTTAAGCTCTTTTTGATCAAGAAAGATAACGCCAACAGGATTTACAGATATTTTCCACTGCTTAGCCTTTTTGCCTTGTACCCCTTTGCCTTTAGTTGAAGGCAAATTTATTCCTAAGTTATTTTCACTTTTTTCGAAAGTGGATGAAACAAGAAAAAAAATGATTAGTAAGAAAATAATATCGACTAATGGAGTCAGAGAGTCTGAAAGTGAATAAGTGGTAGATCCACCATGTAAAAATTTCATTAGTCTACTCTTTCCAAGATAAGCTCATGCAACAATGAGTATAAGTTAAGTGATGCTTTTGTAGCTTTTTCCATCAAATGGTGATAAAGAAGAGAGCTTGGTATTGCTACTCCCAACCCAAAACCGGTAGTTAGCAAAGCAACAGCCATCCCTTCTGCCAAAATACCTGGCTTACCTAATCCTTGAAGAGCCACTACGTCGAAAGCCTCGATCATACCTAAAACTGTCCCAAATAAACCCAATAATGGACATATTTGAGAGACCAGTCCAATCGGTTTAATGTTTTTTTGCAACCTATACAAAGTTACTTCTATGTATTCTTGTAAAACCTGTTCCAAATCTCGCACATTCGAATAGTTTCTTTTAAGAAAACGCCTAAATAGGATCTCACTTTCGGATTTACCATCAGTCATCAATTTTTTAATCAACACGTCTTTCTGATTCGAATCTGCTTTTTGAATTTGAGATAGTGTTTCACGATATGAATCTTTAAAATGCTTGGGAAAAACTTCATTAAAACGAAGGTTTAAAAGTCTTTCAATCCCAAAAGCCAAGCTAACCAGTGAACAAATTAATATTGCCCACATAACAGCACCACCAGATGCAAAGGTGTCAAAAAGATTATCTTTTCCAATCGTGTCTACTGAAGTACTTACATCGACATTCCCATAAAGTGGAACTAAAAAAATAAATATAAATATAAATAATCTTAGAGTATTTTTTAACACAGAATCACATCCCTTGTAAAATTTCTACAGCTTTTTTAGACTCTTCAAAGCTAGGAAAACGCTCAATGAGTTTATTGTAATATTTTTTTGCCTTCTCGTCATTTTTCAGAGCTTGGTAACCCATGCCTATTTTCAAAAGACTGGCTGCTTGCCATTTTTTCCCATCTTTATATAAAAGTGTTTTGAGGTATTCGGGGTTAGCTTCTTTATATTGCGCATCACGAAAATAAGACTCAGCTAAATCGTATTGGGCTTCTATTGATAAATAATGAGTTTTATCTTTTAGTATACTCTCTAAATATTCTCTTGCCCTTACATATTCATTTATACTCAAGTATATTTTTCCCATTCTAAGTTCCACTTCCTGACGGAGGTCTCCCTTTGGGAATAATTTCAAATAAACTTCATATTTATCTTTTGCCTCAGAAACCTTTTCTGTTTTTTCATAAATCTTACCTAATTTATACAACGCTTCAGCATAATAACGGTCACCACGTCCAACCTTATAGTATTTTTCTAACAAAACACTTGCTTGTGAGTAACTCTCTGCCATCATAAAAGACAAACCTGCTCGATAAATAGATTCAAGCCTTACAGCCGAATCTGGACATTGATCAACCAAAGTCTTAAATGAAACGGCAGCATCTTTATATTTTTTTAATTTAAATTTACACCAACCACTTTTGTACAAAGCCTTATCCTTGTGCTGATCTCCACAGTTTTTGTAATATTTAAAAGCGGAAGCATAATCTTTTTTATCATATGAAATTTCACCTAAAGCAAACTCTACATCTGAGATATACTTTCCCTTTGGGTATTTTCTTTTATAAGTAGAAAAAACAAGCTCCGCATCACTTGAATTACCCATTTGCATTAAAATCCAACCCTTCTCATAGACCACGCGTTGCATACGTTTACTTTGAGAAAATTTCTCTTGAAATTCATCATAAAGCTTTAAAGCCTTAAAATACTCTCGCCTTTCCGCCTCAGCATTTGCCAGATTCATCAGCATAATTTCACCAACTTCACTCTCACCCGATACAGACAATCCTTTGCGAAACTCTTCTACAGCCTTATCGAGTTGATTACTGGCCATGAATATTTTCCCCTTCAATTGTATTGCCGAAGATTTAAAGGCCGTTTTGGGAAAGTCTTTTAGCAAACGGTCCAAGTCAGAAATAGACTTCTGCTGATCGTTTTTCTCATAAAAAATCCATGCTCTTCCATAAAGAGCATTCTCAATTACAGCAGATTTACCACCATTAATTATTTTTGTATAACTATCTATTGCTTGGGCACTGTCATTCAACTCATATGAAGCTTCAGCTAATAAAAACAAGGCTTCAGCTTTCAAAATGTTATTAGGCAGTACTCGGATAAAGGTGTACATCAACTCAACAACTTCTTTAAACTTATTCTGATCGTATTTATGATTTCCCAATGCCAGAAAGCTATCTGCCGAGAAACTCCCAACTCTATTGATAAGTTTTGAATACCATATTTGAGCATTCTCTAAATCCTCAAGATCCATATACATACCCGCAACAAGATAAGTCATCTCTCTAGAATATTTTTTCTCAAAGCTCAAATCCATAGATTTAAATATCTTTATCGCCTCTTCAGGCTTATTTATTAATTTATTCGACCAACCCAATCGGTAATCAGCATTCCTTTTTAGATTTTTATTTGGAGGATTCTTTGATACCACTCGATACAGTGGCATAGCCTTTGTATATTCTTTATTTGCAAAATAATATTCAGCTAATGAAAACTTTGATACCTGAGCAAGTGAACCCTTTTCCGAATTTACTTTTTTTGCAACAACAATAGCTCCATCGGTATCGCCAGAATCAAATAATGCCCTAGATAGGTCATACCTAATTTGGTTTACAATATCTCCTTTACCTTTTTTATTCAAAACACTTTGATATAAATTTACCGCCTCTTTACTTTTCTTCTGAGTTATCAATACAGCACCTAACTCAACGATAACTTCTTCTTTACTAACTTTTAAACGCTTTGAGCCAAGTGAAGATTTAAAACTCTTTTCAGCTTCAGCTAATTTTCCCAAGCGTTTATAAAAGAACCCTCGCCAATAATACGAATCACCAACTAAGTCATGTCCTTTACATTTTTCTCCAAGCTCACTACTTACTTTAAGTCCATTTACAAAATCCTCACCAGAAAAATATGATTGAATTGCCTGATAGTAAGCTTCAGCTTTTGGACTTATGGATTTCTCATCTCTTGCTATCGTCAAAAAATAGCTTGAAGCCTTACCATACTCTTTTAATTTATAGTATGCCCATGCAATACCTTGCTTAGCTTCTTTCTCATAAGCCCCCTGCCCATTGCGTAAAACTTTATTATAATTCTCTAAAGCTGGTCTATATTCTTTCACTCTAAACAATGCATCTGCCGATCGAAGCAATGCCTCTATTGCATACTTTGAACTCGTATACTTTTCGAAAAACTGTTGAAAAGTCTTACCCGCATTCTCGTAATCGTCTCCCCTATAGTATACCCAACCAATATAGTATTCCGCAGGTTCCACATACTTATGGGCAGGAAAAGTTTTAACTAAATTCTGATAAGCCTTCAAGGCAAGCTTAAACTCACCTGTTTCTAGATAAGAACCACCTAGACTATATAAAGCATCTGCTAGAAGTTCATGTTGAGAATTCTCTTTAATAAATCTTTCATAACCAAGAGCTGCTTTTTTGAAATTCTCTAAGAAATAGAAACATTCCGATATCCGATACTGCCCTTCTGGTCTTTTTAAATCTTCTTTATAGTTTTTTAGGTATAAAACAAATGCATCTCTTGATTCTTTATATTTTTTTAGGCGAAACAAACATTCCGCGAAATAAAAGCCAGCCTTACCTTTAATTTCTATTTTTTCATCAGCATTGTCTAATATTTTTTTGAATTCAGCTGAAGCATCTTCATACTCTTCTTCATTAAAATAAAGCGACGCAGTCTGATAATCGCCATTTGCAAAAAGGACTTGTGAAGTTGATAAACTTAAGATTAATAATACGAGTGATTTATAGGCAAATTTTATCAATTTTATGTTTTAGAATTAAAAAAAAAGAGTATAGAACACCTCTTTTTACGTCAAATCAACTCTTTAATACCTAATGAGAATTTATGACTATTGATCAGCAGGTAAACTAGGAACTCCTGGCAATTCAGTTCTCGCTCTTTCAGCTTGTCTAGAAACATTAATTAATCTAATCAAGTTCTGAAGTCTTTCTTCTGCCTCTGAAGACATATTTTCGTTCTGAGCATTTTTATCTTTAAGTGCTTTCGCTGATGCATCTTTTTTGATTTCCTGAACAACACTTTTAACCATATCTTTTAATGTTGTACCTGGAGTAATATCTATCAATATAGCTGATCCATCTGGAAGAGTAAAACTAGCCTGTCCTTCATTCACGATAACGACCCCAATTGGAGCTTTTGAGTTTTGTTTTCCGCCAGATTCTTCTGCTTCTCGAGATGATTGAATTGCAGCATTCAACTTAGCCTCATCCCCTGGCTCTGCAGTGTAAACAATTGATTTGCTACCGCCATCCGTATGCGGCAATGACTGAGTGCCCGTAACACCTTCAGAATAAGTGATTTCACCTTCAGTTCCACGCACACCCGCTACTGCTGATGGCGTTTTGACTGTAAATGATTGTCTTGAGTTCAATTTATTAACTTTAAATTTAAGAGAACCACTCGTCATTGATAATTTTGTCGTGGCTGTTTCACCTCCACTACTAGCTGGTATTTTCATGTAAGAACCTGGGCCAACTGTGATTTCTGCACTGCCATTGTCGAAAACAAGTTCGCCAGTTTTACTTGTTTTTACTTTATCTTTTACAAAAATAGTATCTCCAACTTTTGCCAAAGCTTTTTTCTTTAATCCGCTGCGAATGTAAACTTCACCTTTGACAGAAACTACCTTGCCAGCTTTTGCAGCAGCATGCACTGGTAGAACTAGAAATGAACTAATGAGAAACACACAAATTAGTAACCTTAACATTCTAACTCCAAGCAATAAAATCCAGTTATAGACACCAAAAGGATAATTGACCATGTACATATGTCAAGATGTTTCATTGATCTGTAACAATTATCACAATTTGATTTGAGCAAGATACCCGCCATGAGCACCTAAATTATTAGGATACCAAGAGTTTTCTGCTACTAATTCACATTCAAACTCAGAAATAAAATTTTTGACGCGTGCGCTGTTTTCGCGCATATTTATTGAACAAGTTGAATAAAATAATATTCCATCTCCTCCTAAACGACTATAGGCTTCTTCCAGAAGTTCTTTTTGCACCGTTTCAAAAACATCTTCAGGAATCCAAAAATGACGAATAGCTTCAGGAGATTTTACTAAAACTCCTGAATTACTACAGGGAACATCAATTAAAATCTCTGAAAAATTTTCTTTATCCAAATCCTCTTTTTCTAATAATTTAACATTTGAAAATTCTGATAAAATTTTGTTAGAACGAATCATTTCAGCCCGCTTTGAGCTAAATTCATACATACAGACTGTTTTATTTGGCAAATTTTTTGCAATTTGCCATGTTTTCCCTCCAGGTGCAGCACAGTAATCTAAAAAAATACCCGATTTTCCAATATATTTTGATACCTCACCAGCTAATTTTGCAGCAGTGATATTTTGAAAGAAACCACAATTATCTTTTCCAAGCAATAATTCTGGTGAATTCCCATGATTTAATTTCCAACAACTCTCTTTATTAAAATGCACCTCTACACCAATTTCAGTAAGACTTTGCTTCTTTTCACCTAATGGATGCCAAAAAAGATGATTGCCAGTCCTTAATATATCAATGAGGTCAACGATTTTAAACTTTTTATCTGACCAAAGTTTAACAAGCGGCACGGGAAGGCTCATTTCAAGGTCCCATTCTTTGGCTTCTATCGCTCTCAAAAGAGATCTCAAGGTTCCATTAATCACTTTTGCCGACACAGCTCCAGTTTCAGATTTAGCGATTCCTACCCATTCATTCACAGGGGCATATGCTTTATCAAGTTCACACCATATTATTTCTGCGAACGCTAAAGACAAAATCATACGCCAACGGCGAGGTGTCTTAAGCCAACCTTTTTTTAGTGATTGATCAAAATATCTAGCACCACCTTCATAAGTATACCATAACTGTCTGTATGTTTTCCCT
>Ga0233432_10003903_pt1 | contig 13368 bp, 13 predicted proteins | sample SI_122_August201_6_FD_179870 | JGI IMG/M metagenome (GOLD analysis project Ga0233432, IMG submission 179870) | Seawater microbial communities from Saanich Inlet, British Columbia, Canada - SI_122_August2016_10_MG | ecosystem: Environmental > Aquatic > Marine > Inlet | place: Canada: British...
ACTTAGTATTATACTAGCTAAGTTTACACTTTTCACATGCCACATCTGGGTGTATAGCATAGTCTCTACAATACTTTGGTGTCGAGACAACCCTAGCAACAACATTTAAACGTATCAGGGGGCGCATAACACTCAGTAGAACTAATGAAGCATTACAGTTACTCTTTGAATGTCGATGCTAGTTGTTGTTGATAGAGGTGATAACTGAATAATTAACGGTGTGATTGGTTACACTAGGGTAACACCATCTATTATGTCATAGTTAAACAAACGGTTACTTCATGTTTTAAGATTTTTTTAGGAAAAATCCTCTTTACCTCAAAGCATTCAACTTTTCAAGGGATTAATTAAAACTTTATAGATTCAACATACAGCATAGTCACCTTAACATGTTGGTCTTCAATTTTTTTAAAAGAAAAAAATAAACCCTGACTGAAGAAACCTCATGAGATAGTACAGCAGATAAGGCTAAGCTGTATAACATAACCATAGGGTGATGAATCCTATTCCTTTCAATGAAGTAAAGGGTAGTATTCGTTAACCCAGATATGTGGTAGTAAGGGGTGTTATAGGTGACAACAGTTTTTACTCAATACATCTTTTTACATGTAATCACGGTAAACATCTCGAAGAGATAAATAAACTTAGACATGTCAGTATATAAAGGACGTTGTTTTTAAATTTTATTGTGTTGATATTCAATAAGTTAACATGAAAAAGGTTTACACCTTCACAAATTTCTTGTAAACCATGTAATTATATAAGTGAACGCTTAAAATTCACTTATAATGTCAAGAACAAGTTGGTCAGATGACGACCTGGAGAAGCTGTCTAGGAAGAAGAACCATAGGGTAAGATACAACGGACATAATTACATCTGGGAGCATCGTCTAAAGGGTAATAAATGGGAGAAACATAGTATCGACTGCTACGCTGAGTATCGAAAACCATTACATGAAATTCATTACTGGACATACAATTACGGAAAAGAACTGTCTGAAAGACAATCAAAACAGGATAGTTTACACTACCGTGAACTGAAGCGATATTTATCAATCACGGCTAGAATGGTAAGGATTAGAGAAAATCCTAAACTGAAGACAAGGGATAAGATTAGAATGGTAATGAAGACTATGCCTGAGAAAACCGCAGTTGGGATAGCTGAACTGTTAAATATATCTAGGCAGATGGTCCACAAGCATCAGGTTGAAATATCGAGGGGGAATACATCAAACTGACATCGTCATTGAAGGTAAATTAACTGTCTCATAACTGTCTGAAAACTGTCCAAAACGATGTTTTTTGTACCTTTACACCAGTTTAATGCTCTGAGCATACAGAACGATTTTGGGTTCGTTTTTAGCGAAAGTTGGTGGAGCAAAAAGGTGAGTGATTGTTTTTTAAACAATCATGAAACCGAGTCGTACCAACACTTGCAACAAAATTAAGACGACCTCTGGCTGTTAACAAAAAAGCCCTGCATCTCTGCAAGGCTTTAGCTCCCCCTCTTGGACTCGAACCAAGGACCCTCTGATTAACAGTCAGATGCTCTAACCAACTGAGCTAAGGAGGAGTGTACCCTAAAAAGGGCTGCAATATTACTGCAAGCAATCAAATGATGCAAGCGCTTATTTATTAATTCAAAAAAACCACATTTGCGGCCAAATTCACTTAAGACATAATCGTATGAAACTTGTTGCTGTTGGAACCATGGCCTTTGACTCTTTAGAAACCCCGTTTGGTAAAGCGGAGCGCATTGTGGGCGGCGCGGCCACGTACATCGGGATCAGTGCGAGCTACTTCACCAAACACACCAATTTGGTGTCGGTAGTCGGCGACGACTTCCCAAGTGAATTCATGGATTCTTTGCGTGAGCGCAACGTCAACTTGGACGCAGTTCAGCTCAAAAAGGGTGAAAAATCCTTTTTCTGGGCGGGGAAATATCACAACGACATGAACTCCCGCGATACTCTCGACACTCAATTGAACGTGCTCGAAAACTTTAAGCCCATCATTCATGATGAAATAAGCGAACCCGACTTCCTTATGCTGGGGAACTTAACTCCATCCGTTCAAATGGACGTGATTAAGCAGATGTCAAAGCGTCCAAAGCTGATTGTACTGGACACCATGAACTTTTGGATGGATATCGCAATGGATGAGCTCAAAGACGTCCTTAAGGAAATCGATGTCTTGAGTATAAATGACGAGGAAGCGCGTCAGCTAAGTGGTGAGTATTCGCTTTTAAAGGCAGCAAAAACAATTATGAAAATGGGACCTAGAAATCTCATCATTAAAAAAGGAGAACACGGAGCCCTGCTTTTTTCAGAGCACGAAGTATTCTTTGCGCCAGCCTTGCCACTTGAAGAGGTTTTCGACCCAACCGGCGCTGGTGACACTTTCGCAGGTGGATTCATTGGCTTCTTAGCTGCCACGCAAGACATCAGCTTTGAAAACATGAAACGCGCCATAATTTATGGATCAACCATGGCCTCTTTCTGTGTAGAAAAATTTGGAACCGAACGCCTATTATCCTTGGATACGGAACAGATTGAAAGCCGCGCTCAGCAGTTTATCGATCTAACCCAAGTGGAAATTAACTTCTAATTAATCGCAGGCCTTAGTTAAAGGCACGGTGACTATTAACGAAACATCTGGCCATAGAATGCTCTCACCATCCGAGCCTTTATGAAGGTCCTCGCAAGCAACATTCAAGGCTGAGAGGCCCGCTTCGGCGGCCCAGTCATTTACATTGATCTCCATTTTCGCCTCGATCTGTCCTTCACTCATTGTATAAGGAGCCTCGGCTTCTACGCTCTTTCCATTCATTGTAATGGAAACAAGCAAGCTGCTCTTCTCTCGATCCACCGTTAGAACCTCAGCGTGAATGTTTTCGCCATCTTCAAAACTTCCGAAGAAATGCTCTAATATTTTAGGGTCTCGGGTGGGGTCACCAGAGTCGATAGACTCCGTTTTAATGTCAATAATCGCTCCATCCAAAGTTCCTTCAGGTTCTTGAGCCGCCTGGTTCCCTGAAATAGAAAATGTCCCAAAGTTTCCCTTAACGCCCGTCTTTTGATTGTACTTGTACGCCGTCCATAAGACCTCAACATTTTCCTGATCAACCGTGTATGTGCACACCTCTACTTTTGGTTCCTCGCTTGGATTACTCGCCTCTGCGTTAGTTTCTTTCGTTTCGCCACACCCTTGCACAAGCATTGCCGTAACTGCCACTATTGGCAACACTGTTCTTCCTAAATTCATCATTCGAATGTTATTAAAATTGCGTTTTTATCTATTGCTGTTCCTACTTCAGGGCCCAAGTTCTTTACAACTCCAGCGGATGGAGACTTTAGAATGTTTTCCATCTTCATCGCTTCAAGAACAATGAGAGGTTGACCCTCACTTACTTCATCTCCAACGGCTACCCGATACTCCAAAACCAACCCAGGCATGGGCGCCTTCAATTCTTTTATCTCCTTCTTTGCCTTGATGTTCATTCCAAGTTTTTCCAAGAGAATGTCCGTCTCCGATTTGACAACCGGGTTATATGTGCGTCCGTTTATTTTTATTATTGGCTCCTTTGGGTCAGCTGACACGACTTCGATTTTAAACCCTTTCCCATCCAACAACAAATGAAACGATCTTTCATCCAATTGAACTAAGTCTGCCTCGTGCCAACTGGAATTTATACGAACCTCCGTTTCAGAGCCGCTGGACTCTATTTCAAATATTTTATCTCCTAACTGTACTTGTGACATTTGACAAAGTTATAATTAGACCTTAATCTACATCTTTGGGCGCATGGTATTCAACACACGAATATTACACTTTGTTGCCGTTGGTCTTGCCATTGGATTTAACTCATGTAATCTATTGAGGCTGGGGCAAAATGGGAAATCGCCAGAAACAGCCATTGTCCTAGACACGATGGAGCTCGACTTCATGGCTGAGGTGCCGCCGACCTATCAGATACCTCCACCCAAAGAAATTGACATTCATCATATTGAACTTGATCTAAATTTTAATTGGGAAACAGAACAGGTAATCGGTGTTGCGACTCTCGATATGAGCGCGTACAACACGGCGCAATCCGCGATCAAACTCAACGCTAGAGGGTTTGAAATTCTAGATGTCACCTACATCCTTCCCGACACAGGATACGCGCCTGACTTCAGCTATGACGGAAACACGCTGGTCATCCAACCACGACGGCCACTGGAAAAAGGAGACACGCATTCGGTTCGAATAAAATACGTTGCGACCCCCAGCGAACTTGACGCGGGATCTGGTACCGCAATAACTTCGAATCAAGGTCTCTATTTCATTAACCCAATGGGGGAAGTTCAAGGAAAACCTCAACAAATCTGGACGCAGGGAGAGCCGGAATGTAATTCTGCATGGTTTCCCTCAGTAGATTATCCTCATGAAAAGTTTACTCAAGACATTTTTCTTACCGTAAAAAGTGAATACCACACCATCTCAAACGGCAAGCTGATCTATTCAGAAGTGCATCCTGACGGAACAAGAACCGATTACTGGAAACAGGCCTTGCCCCACGCAAACTATTTAGTTATGCTGGCAATAGGTGAGTTTTCACTAGTGAAAGACTCGTGGCGCGAAAAAGACGTGTGGTATTACCTCGACCCCGAGTACGCCCCTTCTGCGAAGAGTATTTTCGGTAACACTCCAGAAATGTTGGAGTTTTATTCGACAATACTAGACTACGCATACCCCTGGGATAAATACCATCAAGTTGTTGTCAAGGATTTTGTGTCCGGTGCAATGGAGAACACTTCGGCGGTAATCCATGGAGACTTTGTTCAACTTACCGATCGAGAATTGCTGGATGAATCGCATGAAGATGTGATTGCTCATGAATTATTTCATCACTGGTTTGGCGACCTTGTTACTTGCGAGTCCTGGTCTCAATTAACCTTGAACGAGGGTTTTGCAACCTACGGTGAATACCTGTGGAAGGAACACAAATATGGACTGGAGGCGGCTCGTTATCACTTTCAAGCAGATTTGAAAGCTTATTTATCTGAAGCTTCCTATAGTCCAAAAAGCCTAATACGAAATCACTACAATTCTCCCGACGACATATTCGATAGTCATACGTACCAAAAAGGTGGTCGTGTATTACACCTTTTGCGACTCGAACTGGGAGATTCAACCTTTTTTCAGGCACTAAACCATTATCTAGTACAGAATGAGTTTCAATCCGTTGAGTTGGATGATTTTCGCCGATCTGTGGAACTCGTGAGTGGAAGAAGCATGCGTTGGTTTTTTGATCAGTGGTTTGAGCAAGAAGGTCACCCACAAGTAGAAGTCTTATACACCCAATCTGAAAATCGCGTAGAGGTTGTTTTCGCCCAGAATCAACCTGAAACATGGCAGACATATCTAATGCATATACCTGTCGAGGTTTATGATAAAAACGGAGTGTCTCGTATACTGACCTTTTGGCTAGACCAAAGAATTGATACGTTTTCAATTGAGCTTGAACCAAACGAACTCTGGTATTCCGTTGATCCTTACGGGGATCTTTTGTGGGAGTTTGAAGAAACAAAGCCCTTGGATGTATGGAAGCAACAATTGGTTTCGGGACCATCTTTTATCCTTAAGGAACGAGCGCTCATTCATCTTTTAGAGAGCGACAAAGAATTCGCTATTGCACAAGGCGCTCGATTATTGGATGACCCGTTTTGGCTAACCAGAAGCTACGGACTAAACTTAATTAGCTTGGGCCACACATGGAACGAGTCGGTTAAAGCTGTCTTAATCGAAACCACCCAACTTGACAACAACTCCGGGGTTCGAGCTGCTGCATATAGCGCGCTTGACAGTTTATCAGGAGGCCAAGAGAACTTCAATATTCTATATGCATATGGCCTTAAGGATTCGTCTTATTCGGTTATTCGGACGTGTCTCTCAATCCTCCTAAATAGAGATCCGTGTTATGCGCAAGAGCATGTAAAGTCGCTGGAGGAAGAAAAGCGAGGCGGAATACCCTCATGGGTTTCTCGTGTTTATGTGTCGTGTCCAAACGTGAGCCAATTGCAGTTTTTTCAAAGTGCGTATAACGAGTCCACCGGTTTCGACCTATTTCTAATCGGTAATGACTTTACCACATTTGCTCAAAATCTAAATTCAGAAGAGATCTTTGAAACATTTGCGGAGACCTTGCATAGCGCAAGCGCCACGAAACAAACTTGGTGGTCAAGTGGCGCCGAAATAAACGGACTTGAGGCATACGCCACGTTTTTAGCACAAGAAATTGAACGGTTGGAATCAGCGTCGGATCTTACGCTTGAAGAGTTGGAGCATATATCTGAATTAAGGATGAAAAAATCCAAACTTTCCGTAGACCTATCACGCCTACGATCGGCGCATGAGGAAAAAAAGTCTCCCTTTAACTAGGGTAACCATTCTCCTTTTCAAAATACAGATCGCTCTTTAAGTTTCCTCCTAGTGCAGCGTCAACAGCCAGTGTGTCGCAACGCTCATTAAACGTGTTACCATCGTGACCTTTGACCCATTTAAAGCGGACATTGTTTTTTGGATAAACCTTAAGAAATCGTTGCCACAAATCTGGGTTCTTCTTTCCCTTAAACCCCTTTTTTTCCCAACCAAAAACCCATTTTTTCTCTACGGCATCAACCACGTATTTACTATCAGAATAGACAAGAACATTGTTCCCCCCATTCTTTATCGCCTCTAGTGCTGCTATCACACCGAGCAATTCCATTCGATTGTTGGTGGTGTGTCGAAAGCCCTGGCTCAATTCCTTTCGGTGTTTCCCAGACATTAAGACAGTTCCATAACCTCCAGGCCCCGGGTTACCTCTTGACGAGCCATCCGTATATACTACGATCTCAGCCATTATTCGAACGAAAAGAAGCTTTCCGGATTTAGGGCAACTCCATTTCGCCACATTTCAAAATGTAAGTGTGGGCCTGTTGAGAATTCACCTGTTTCGCCCACGATAGCGATTGCCTCTCCAGCCCTCACCTGCGTCCCTTGCTTTTTTAAGAGCACCGAATTATGCTTGTAAACAGATAGGAGATCATTATCATGCTGAATTTGAATGATATATCCTGTTTCAGCAGTATATGTAGCGATGATTATCGTTCCATCGTCTACCGCCTTGATAGGTTCATCTTTCGGGGCGGCAATGTCGATTCCGAAGTGGTCCTTTTGAGGGTTAAAGCGATCTGTTACGACTCCTTTTATCGGTGGGAAAAGCAAATACGAAGACTCATTGTCTCTATTGAACTTAGGGTTGAGGTTAACGAGGTCCTCATTTTCAATCTCTTCTCGAAGCATGGAATCTTCATCGCTTCGTTCATATGTGACCGGCCGCAGCTCCAATGGAGTACCTGGGTTAGTATCAAGGTTAACTGATCCCACAGATCCATCAACCACGTGCTGCATGTTTCGAATAAACACGTCTCGCTGAGCCAGAGCCACTTCCATTGAATCCGCCTTAAGCGAAGCTTCAACCGCAAGCTTCTTAACTCGAATTTCGTCCGCATAATTGGGAAGGTAAAACCTTAACGGTGTCCACCCGAGCAGTAAAAATGTAACCGCGATAATTGCTATTAAGCCAATTCCCCCTATAACAAGCACATTCATTGGCGTCAAGAGCAATGAAAATCGTTCCTCGAACGTATCAATGTTCAGGATGACCATTTTATAATGGTTTCGAAGCCGTTTTATCAACTTCTTTTTCTCTTGTTTTTCTGATTGCTTAGCCATGACGCGCACTTCAAACCTACACGAATTTTCAAACTGAATTCCCAATATATTCGTTCTATTATCGTTCGCAGGTTCAGACTCTCTATTAAAGGTAAATTTGCCCGCGAATATTTGATTCACTTGACTAAGTTCAAATTCATATTACCCTTAGTATCCATTGTGGTTTTAGCGGGGTGTTCACAGGAAAAGAACACTATCGTTAATCGATCGTATCACAATCTCACCGCGCGATATAATGGATTCTTTAATGGCCGGCTAGCGCTGCAGGATGCGCACAACTCCATGAAAGAGTCTTATCAAGATGACTATACCACCCTCCTTCCCATCTTCATCGCTGAAAAAGACGAAGTTGCCCAGCCCACATACCCTCAGCTAGAACGAGCGATCACGAAAACATCTATGGTCGTGGACCGTCATTCAATGGACATCAGCGGCAAGGAGAACTGTAAGTGGATTGACGACACCTGGATTATAATGGGTGAAGCACAGTATTTGAAAAAGGAATACACACAAGCCAAACAAATCTTTGACTTTACAAAGCGCAAATACCCTGACCCAAAGATTGAGCAACTCAGCCATTATTGGCTGGCGCGCATCTATACTAGCCAAGAACAATACACGCGTGCCGGCGACGAATTGAGAAAGTTGGATAAGGGAGAAGGTTTTCCTGAAAAGCTCATGGGAGACTTGTTTGCATTTAAAGCGAACTTTTATCTCCAACAATCTAAAAACGAAGAGGCGATTGAACAGCTGCAAAAATCCATTGCTGTTACTAGAAATCGCGACGAGAAAACAAGGCGCATGTTCATTCTGGCGCAACTACTTCGAATCCAGGGTGATGGTATCTCCTCCAGTAATATCTATGCTGAAGTCATTAAGAGAAACCCAGAGTACGAGATGTCTTTTTACTCGAAGATCAATCGCGCTTTAGCGTATGACGTTACCGCTGGAAACGTTGAAGAAATTCGGAAGATCTTATTCAAAATGCTCAAAGACGACAAGAACATTGAATACCAAGATCAGATTTACTATGCCCTTGCCGAATTAGAACTAAAGGAGGATGACGAGCCTGAGGGAATCGAATATTTGAAGCTAGCCACTAAGAAATCCGTTAAGAATGGAAACACCAAAGGGTTGGCGTTTTATCGACTTGGTGAAATTTACTTCGCTAAAGAAAACTACATCGTTGCGCAAGCATACTACGACAGCACCGTAGCATTTCTCAGTCCAGAGCATCCTGAATACGATCAAATACTTGCCACCGCAAATAACTTGACACAAATGATGCGGGATATCACCATCATCGATCGAGAAGACAGCCTCCAGGTATTTGCAGGAAAACCTAAGAAGGAACAAGAGCGGATTATCGATATCATGATTGAAGACTTAATTCAAGCAGAGATTGATGCGAAACGTCAAAAACAGTTGGAAGAGAGTCAGGCTCAAGCAAATAAATTCAACCAAAACACCCAGATCAACAGAAACATCACAAAGACAAAAGGAGAGTGGTACTTCTATAACCCCGCCGCAGTAGGATTTGGCGCGTCTGAATTCAAGAAAATTTGGCGCGATCGGAAAAACGAGGATGACTGGCGAAGAAAAGATAAGACATCGGTGGCGCCGCTTTTACTTGCAGGTGATGACGATTTAGAGCTGGAAAGCGACACTACTGAGGGTGCAAATGACCCAAAAAACCCCAATTTCTATTGGAAATCCGTTCCGGACACGGAGGAAAAACTGGTTAGATCAAACGCTCTTATTATTGAGGCACTATATGACTTAGCAATGGTCTATAAAGACCAAATGCAAGACGAAGACCTCGCTATTGAGACATTCGAGGATCTCGTCTCTCGATATGATTCTTCCAAGTATCACCCGAACTCATATTACCAACTATATCTGATGTTTTTAAAGCGCGGCAATGAGCCGAAGACCGCTTATTACAAGGCGCTCATTATTGACGAATACCCAGAAACCGACTATGCTAAAGTCATCGAAAACCCTGAATACGCGGCCGAGTCAGTAGCATCCGAAACGCTGCTAGAGGAAGTTTACGCTAAATCATACACCTATTTCCGTCAGGGTTTCTATACCAAGAGCTACGGAATGGCGATAAAGGCGATTGAAGAATATCCTGAGAGTGATTACCTCCCGAAATTCAAGTTACTAGAGGCGCTTTGCTTAGGTCACATAGATGGCGAGGCCCGTATGATTTCTGAGCTAGAGGAAGTTGCGCGGGTATATGGCAGTCTCGAAGAGGGAGAAGAGGCACGAAAAATTCTAGCTTACTTCAAAAACGGAAAAGAGATCGAAACGATCAAAGAGACTGAAGAGAAGGCGATGGAGGAGTCGATAGAAGAAAAGAAAAAGCAGTACACTTATGACATCGGGGCTCAACACAACTTCGTAATAATTATACCTGATACAGCAGACCACACCAAGCTTCAAGCCGCGGTTTCAGATTTTAATCGAAAGTATTTTGGAACCAAGGGTTTTAAAACCTCACTTATTCCAATCAAGGATGGACTGGCCATGGTTGTGGTATCTAAAGTTGGCTTTGCAGCCCAGGCGCTGAACTACTATAATACGTTTAGCAACGCTGGTTCGGACACGGATCGTATCACCAACCACGGGTATCCATATTTCGCCATATCGTTCGATAATTATGCGAAGTTTTACAAGGATCAATTTGTAGATGCCTACCTCGCCTTTTTTACCGAAAATTATGTGGCCTCGGAGTAGCGGAGAATAAACAAGCAAAATGATAATTCTACATTTGCTTCAAATCCTTATCAATGATTAGTAAAAGCAATAAGAATCAAGACAACGAATTTGGCGCTCACAACCAGATTGCGAAAGGAACACATATACAGGGTGATATTAAGACCGAAGGCGTGCTTCGTGTTGACGGAACACTCATAGGATCTGTTGAGTCTACAGGGAAAGTTGTCGTTGGTCCAACTGGCCGGATTGAAGGTTCTATTAGCTGCACTTCCGCCAATGTTAGCGGTGAGGTTAAGGCTAAGTTAATTGTGAAAGACTTGTTGCAATTGCAAGCCTCTGCTAAGCTCCATGGAGAAATTACAGTAGGAAAGCTAGCCATTGAGCCGGGCGCAACGTTTACCGGAACTTGCAGTATGGGAGGTGTCGTTAAAGAACTCAGTCGTGATGAGCGCAAAGGTCTTGAAGAAAAAACAGCCTAGCAGTTTTTACAAGTATACCTCGATGGCCACCAAAATGATGGCCATCATTCTAGTGTTCACATTCTCTGGAAAATATTCAGATCAACTCACCGATTTAGACTTTCCTGCCTTTACGTTAATCGGAGCACTTTTAGGTTCCTTTCTAGCAATTTACTCCATGATTCGCGATTTGAATAAATGATAAGATCTATCTCATACCTAAGCGCTTTTGCCTTGATCATTTTTGGCATACATTTCGGCGTTTTTCATCTGCTCGATGTCGAATTTCGTCCAATAATTTTTGTGCTTTACGCATTCATGATAGGTCTGCACTTACTTTTTGACCTTGTATTAACAAGAGAGAAAAACCCAAAGCGATTCGTAAATTATTACATGGGATTTAGCGGAGGCAAACTAATGCTAAGCTTGTTTACACTGCTGCTCTATGGCCTTTATGACCCAGAATATTTGAAACCTTTTGCGGGCAGTTTTTTGGGATTGTATTTCTCATTTACAGCCTTTGAAATCGTTCGATTACTTAGACATTTAAAAAACTAAGAGAAAGTTTTCTTTCTGTATTACATTCTTCTACTTTTGCGGCAGATTTTGAGAGCACATTCTAAGTGGAAAAAATGCTAGAATTCAAGGGGTTTAAGACAGTCATTCAGCGCACATTTTTAATAGTGATTGCGCAAGTCTTCACGGTTTTCACCATTTCGGCGAACGATCATGCCGATTCCGCCAACCACGATGGCGGCTTTAATGCAGGTGAAATGATCATGCACCACGTGCTTGATGCCAATGAAATTCACATCGCTGACGGCATTGGGTTTCCGCTTCCAATCATACTATACACAGAAAACGGCCTTGACATATTTAGCTATGGTCAATTCATTGACGAAGCGCACGAGCCTAACCTGACTTATACGAGTGCGAGCACGAACAACACATACGCATATCATCACGGACACATCACACAAATAAGCGCCAACGGAGATGAACTAGCGCACGCTGGCTGGGGTGTTAACAATCACTCTTTCCTTGACTTTTCAATTACAAAAAACGTTGTTGGTGTTTTTGTCATCCTTCTTGTAATGTTTAGCCTTTTCCTTTCTATTGCCCGTTCGTATACGAAGGGTATAGGAAGAACAAGCGCGCCGAAGGGTTCACAATCAATACTAGAGCCGTTCATTCTATTTATACGTGACGAAGTCGCGAAACCATCGATTGGAACTGGGTATCAAAAATTCATGCCTTTCTTGCTTTCCGTATTCTTCTTTATTTGGATCGGAAACCTTTTAGGTCTTATTCCTTTTATTGGTGGCCTCAACGTAACGGGCAACATTGCAGTTACAATGATCTTGGCGCTTTTCACATTCGTTATAACCACAATAAATGGAAACAAGGGATACTGGATGCACATTGTATTGCCTCCTGGCGTGCCAGCATGGTTGCTTCCAATCATGTGGCCAATTGAAATTATTGGAGTTATCTCCAAGCCGATCGTTCTTATGTTGCGACTTTTCGCGAACATAACTGCCGGTCACATCATTATTTTATCGTTCACCGGACTGATCTTCATATTCTACGGTACATCTGGAGCAGGTGTCGCATATGGCGTAAGTGTTGGGTCTGTATTATTCAGCGTGTTCATGCTTTCGCTTGAGCTCTTAGTTGCTTTTTTACAGGCTTACGTATTTACTCTGTTAAGCGCTATCTATTTTGGACAAGCTGTTGAGGATCATCATTAATTAGTAACTATTCAATTCTATATATCATGGAGCTATTAAGCATCTTACTACAGGCAACAGAATCAACTTTCGGAATAATGGGAGCTGGTATTGGAGCGGGAATTGCTGCGCTTGGCGCAGGTGTTGGTATTGGTAGAATCGGTGGTTCAGCGCTAGAGGCAATTGCCCGACAGCCTGAAGCAACTGGTGATATCCGTGCAAACATGATTGTGGCTGCTGCACTTGTTGAAGGGGCAGTATTCTTCGCAATCGTTCTATGTCTTTTGGTTATTCTTTAATAACCAGAAAAAAACAAACCAGTCTTTCTGCGGTTGGCAGAAAGACTGGTTTATTCAAGACTTGAATAAACATTAAATAATAAAGAAATGGATTTAGTAACCCCCGGATTTGGTCTCGTTTTTTGGACCACCCTCAGTTTTTTACTGATTCTTTTCCTTCTTGGAAAATTTGCATGGAAGCCGATTCTTAAGTCAATTAAGGAACGAGAGGACACCATTCAAGATGCTCTTGAGGCAGCTGAACGCGCTAAAGATGAAATGCGCAAGCTCAAGGAAAGTAACGACGCCCTTCTTCAAGAAGCACGTGAAGAGAGAGATAAGCTCATGAAAGAGGCTCGCGAAACGAAAGATCAAATCATTTCCGAAGCCAAGAACCGAGCTAAAGAAGAAGCAGAC
>Ga0233432_10003904_pt1 | contig 13361 bp, 23 predicted proteins | sample SI_122_August201_6_FD_179870 | JGI IMG/M metagenome (GOLD analysis project Ga0233432, IMG submission 179870) | Seawater microbial communities from Saanich Inlet, British Columbia, Canada - SI_122_August2016_10_MG | ecosystem: Environmental > Aquatic > Marine > Inlet | place: Canada: British...
ATACCAAAGCATAGAGTTGAAAAGACAATGGATCCAAATGGCAAATATTGGAAGGCTGCCAAGAAAGATATGAACATTGATGACCCTGCGGAGATGAATTTCCAGCAGGCCAGTGCTTTACAGGTTGACGGCATAAATAACTGGAATGAAACCACATGGAAAGAAAGGTCCAAAGCAGGATTCACAGAAGAAACAAAATGGTCTTACTACAAAGTCGCAGATGAAGGTGGACTGACTCCACAAGGTGGAGGCCCATTGTATGATGCCCATCAAACGGTAGACGGTTTAATTGCTGATTCTTTGAATAAAAAAGGGGTCGCTAAGTTCTTTGGAAAGGAAAAACTTTTGGCCAGAAATGCTCAAGAAATCCTATGGGCATTAACGAAGTTTGAGAACCCACTAGAGTCTAATCAGAAACTAGTTTTATTTGGTGACAGGTTCCAGCACATGAAGAACGCAATGGAGGGTCTCAAGGCAGGGAAGGGCCTAGATCCCCAAAAGATATCAAAGGAAGCACAAGGCATTCTAGGGGCAATGCTAGACACTTACAATAAGACCGCAGATCAAAAGTTTCCATTTGAGGTTGATACTTGGGGTGACTCATCAAATGCAAAGTCAGTACAAGATCAAATATCAAGCATGGGTGAGGGAAACCGAGATGCTGGAGTTGCAAAAATTACGGATGCAGTAGCAGACCAACTTGGTGCGGAAGTTCAAAAAATTGCGGACCAATATGGTGAAGAATTAGTTGTCCAAAATGTACAACGGGGATTCGGAGGCTACACAGAAGACGGTGCCGCAGCAGTGACTCCCAATATATCTATGACCATGCGAGGTAACCCAGAAACCGTGAAGTCAGTAATGATGGAGGTTTCTAGTGCCTTAGATCAAGCAGATGGAAATGTGTTTAGGCAGCCCACCATTGTTGAGCTTAATGACCCTAAGACTAAGTTTACGCAAGCGGTATCATTTGATACCAAAAAACTAGACAAGAAACAAATGTCAGAGTTTTTCATGGACCTAAGTAAACTTACCGATAGTGAGGGCGATTCGTTTCTTACTGGGTTTACAATGACTGATGACGGTATGTTTATTGGCGATCAATATTACAAGGAAAGTAAGCTGCATACAGAGGTTAAATCTAATGCTGATGCCATTGAGCAAATCATGCGAAAGCATAAGGTTGACGGCATCCAAGAGCATAAATTAGTAGCTGAAACTTTTGCAAGGGGCGAGAAGGTCGGCCGCAGGTCCTCATTTCAAAGAGGCATCCATAACCTTATAAAAAGCAAGGTTAGGAACGCTCAAGGCCGTAAGTACAACGGGCTACCAGAAGTACCGAATCAATTGCAGCGAGTAATCGATCAAATGCATAAATTGCCATCACAGGATCTACCTGCTGGTAAGCTTACAAAAGCTAAGGAAGGTCTCGCATCATCACTTGACCTACTGCACATTGAAGGCAAGATTTCAGATAAAGTTCATAAGGCAGAAAAAGAAACGCTTACGGAGTTTTTAAAACCACTGAAGGCAAAAGCTGCACCAGCATCTGCAAAGATAAAAAAGAACTTACTTAAACGACTTGATGACAAGAAAACGAGTCTTACAGATAAGAAAAATATACTTTGGCACATGCGGTCTGGATACTTCAAACCGAGCCAATTTGAGAACAAAGCCACTGCAATTTTAGGGGATAAGAAGTCAATGGACCTTATACCGAGTGCAGTTAGAAAGCAGGGGCCTAAGAGGTCTAGTACTAATTCATATTTTACATCCCCAGCAACTTCTGGTAAGGTAAAGAGATGAGTAAAGAAGAAAGCATAGACGAAATTTTCAAGAAAAAGGGGTTCAATACAGATGTACCCATTTTTAATGATAATTATAATACCATTATGTCTTTCGATGTTGCTCGCACCTTGCCAGAAAATCCAGTTGAGGAAAAACCAGAAATCCAAACAGAGGAAGAAGAATGAGCGAGGAAGAAATAATTGAGGAAGAAATTATCGAGGAGGCACCTGCCGAGGAACAAGTTGAGGAATCCCAGCCGCAAGCTGAAGTCCGCAACAACATTAGTGTTCAAGGCAATAATCCCCTCGCTCGCTAGAGCATAAACTTTATGACACAAGTCCCCTAAAGTTTTTTCTTGCATCTTGCTTATTGCATCCCTATAAGTAAGTGCATGAACAACGCAAAATTACGCTTCACAATAAATCGCAAACGCAAGACCATTACTATTAGTGATCGTATAAATGGTACTTTTTACCAAGTGTTAGACCACAATGGTGAAACACTTGATGGCAGTGTTACATTTCGTGGCGAAGTAGTAACTAAGGCTAAGAATATTGTGCGAGGTGTATTTTACGAAGATTTAACTAACTAAGGAGACTAACCATATGAAACTTAAAAAAGCATTTAACCAAGCAATAGATTTTGAACTTACATGGTACCCAGAAAGGTACGCATCAGATCAAATCAAGATTACTAAAGCCACTGCCAAGAGAAATGTCAGACCCTGCTATGAGCAATATCTAGATTGTGACGGGGATGAGTATACTAAATATGAATTACACTGGTACGGAGAAGGTGGAGAAATTATCGCCAGCTACGATATAGAAATTAAATTATTGACCCTTGGATGTTAGTCTTGACACTGTCTCAATAGACTCTATATAACTCAATTACACGAATGTTTAATACAAACCAGCGTACTGGGGACTGCAAATCCTCTATCATCGGTTCGATTCCGATCCGCGCCTCCATTCCATTAGGTGGAGATAGTTTTGTTTGCCATTCGGTAAAAATTGATTCTTATTTGTTCGGGTTGAATTGCCCAATCGATATTTCTATTGAATGTCGCAAGTCAAAGATCTCCCTAAAATTTTATTATAAAGAAAAAAGCTACCGAATACCCTTAAATTGCAAATTTGAGGAATTAAAGGAGTCTGACATTTGTGATATTGTAACTCGTACCATCCGAAAAGCGGACGGAGATATTACTATTGGCCAGTTGCTGGATTGGGTAGTTGAGAATGATGAGAGTGGTGGTGCATTAGCCACTCGTAAGAAGTCAAAGGCCCACTTTATTGACCTTTGGGTTAAAAGGGAAGGTAGGTCACTAGATGAATCTACTGAAGCACTTTTAGACACTGATAATACTGGTAGGACAATTCCAGAACAGTGGGCCAAGAAATATGGATTGCCGCACAAAATAAGGCAGATCCGATCACTTTTCTCGAAGCGAAACTTGTTGTTGTTCAAGAGGGAGGGTTGGGACACTAAGCACTTTGCCAATTTTGTGGGATATATTGCGGAGTCAACGGTGTCCCAGCCCTTTACCACTGATGACAACGAGGTCGAAAGAATAATCTCATTTTTTGAGGCAAACCGTGAAACCCATCCAGTGTTTTACGATATATATCTTTTGGCCTTTGGTGCAGGTTTACGGGCATCAGAAATCTACCAAGTACAGGGTAAAGATTTTACAACTTTTAACGGGCAACATTTCTTATTGCTGCCTTTTGCTACCAAGCGTAGCAGATTAAAAAATACCAATCACATTGAGAAGGTTGGTATTTCTTCCGTATTATACAAACACTTCTCATCGGCCTCTCAGAATGAGAATGTAATCAAAGGTGGACTTAGGTTACATAAAAGGTTTGTGAAATTCTTAAAGAAGGATCTTGGCATAACTGACAACAAAGCTTGTCACCGTTTGCGTAAGATTCTTGGAGCGAGGTTGGCTACTTCTGCTGGCATTTATCATGCTAGTAAAACGCTCCGAAACTCAGTCGCAGTGTGCGAGAGATACTATAGTGATCTCACTGCACATAAGAACGACTTGAGGGTGTAGTGGAAAGTTCTGGGTAAGTAACTGATCTATCTTAAGAAAAGTCATGGGCATGATTGTGTCCAATCGTTAACCACTGCAACATTATCGGTTGATAATCTGTCGTTAAGCATTGATTCAGAGGCAAATCTGACAATAGACACTGGCGGCAAGTGGCATGGTACCGTGCAGGAGTTGGCCGATTATTTATCGCAATTAAGCGAAGATCTACAGGAGAGAATCGAAGATGGGGAAAATTAATTCTAAGCAAAAAGGTGCTAGGTTTGAACGGGCCGTAAGTCACATTTTAAATGATGCAGGATATGAGGCCAGACGAGGCCAGCAATTTTGTGGGGCCAATGGTGATGCAGATGTTATCGCCCCAGACTTCCCATTTCATCTGGAGTGCAAGCATGTGGAAAAGCTGAATCTTTACACTGCCATGACGCAGGCCATTGATGACTCAAAAAAGGCAGGCAAGCCACCATGTGTGATCCACAAAAAAAACCACTCTGAAGAACTTTTCACCTGTAGGTTGGATGACCTACTAAAACTACTAACCGAATTAGAAAATGAATGAAACTAATCCTAATCAAAATACTCCGCAGGTGCCTAACTTATTGTTTAGCAGCCTGCTCCAAGCTCAAACGCATCTGGCCAATCCTAAGAAGGACACAACGGGTTATGGGTACAAATATGCCCAACTGGATCAGATCATTGAGATCGTAAAGCCTGTCCTTGCAGAATATGGGCTGGGCATAATTCAATCACCTCATGGCCCCATCGTTGATGGATGTCTCACATTGAAGACAATTATCTTCCATGAGTCTGGCCAGCACTTGATCGAGCAGTTTGCAATTCCTTTGAAAGAGGGAACAAATGTAACACAGGATTACGGTTCTGCTCTGACATATGCTCGCAGGTATCACTTACTATCTCTGTTTAATCTAGCGGCCGAGGATGATGACGGTGCTGGGTCTAAGCAGAAGGCACCAGCGGCACCCAGAAAAAATAAACCAGCGGCCAACGCTCAAAAGAATCCAGTAAGAGATCCAAAGCTTGTCGATGCTGCTGACGCAAGACTTGGTGATTTAGCTATTACTGATTGGGCTGAAGCTACTGGATTCATTCCCCATAAAACTAAAGAGGAAACTTTGAAAAGATTTCTATCACTTTCTGATGATGAAATTTTCGTAAAGGTAGAGGAGTGGAGGAAGAAAGCAGCATGAGCCACAAAATAGTTGGACATAATATTAAGGGCTTTGACTTACCGTATTTAATCCGAAGCACTATGCTTAATCGGGCTAAAGGAAAATCATATCTTACCCCTGCCCGAGGGAAGTTCTGGCCAGACTTGTTTCATGATACAATGGAATTTGAGGGTGCTGGTGAATACGGTTTTAGGGTATCCCTAGATAACCTCGCTCGGCAGTACGGCATTGATGGCAAGAATGGAAATGGGAAGTTGTTTTACACTTATTCTAGGCCAGAGCAGGAAAGCTATCTCGAAAATGATTTACGGGTTACTAAGAACATTTTTGAGAGACAAAATGAGTCGTTCGATCTCTGCGACAAATACACAATTATAGATATCGAAACGGCCCCTAAGTCGGATGCCGAAATCATGGCACTAGCACCATCATTTAATGCTGATAATGTCAAGGTAGGCAACCTCAAGGACCCATCAAAAATTGAGGAGAAAATAGAGGCGGCCCGTGAGTCCCATTACGATGTGATTATCAACAAGGCAGCACTCTATGCCAAATATTCTAACCCTGTAGCAATTGGCTACATTCACCATGACGGGAACATCGAACTAGACTTCGGTGAACCCAAGAAACTAATCGAACGATTCTGGGAAGTCAGTGGCAACATATGGAGCAACTGGCTTGCAGACAATAACCTATAAATAAAACTAATATGATTGCGAACATTAAGGGTGTTTATACCACCAACAAAGATACGGGTGAGGAGTTTGTGACCCAATACGGGAACCTATACCTCAAGCTACTGCTGGCATGCGAGACGGGTCAGACGATATATGAATCAATCTTCTTAACTAAAAAAGCCCACTGGAGGGTTGAAGATGTATTTAAAGCCGCAGGTAAGCCTGCACCAGATGCGGCATCTGTAAAAACAAGTGACTTCAATGCACTTATTGGAACAGACATTAAGGTTTCCGTAGGGAAGAACAAAGGTGGATACGATTGCGTAACCAAGTTTTACCCAGCCGAAGATGAGTCTGGTGATCACGAATTGATCGAGCCAACTGATGAGATATCTGAACAAGGTGCAAGTGATCCAACGGATCCAGATCTTGACGAAGATGTACCATTCTGATGAGCGAAGAGGGTAAACAATATAAGTTAACCCTTCGTTTACCGAAGGTGCTGGAGGACCATGTTCGTAGCTTCGCTGCGGCCTATGATTTGTCCTTAAATGATGCGGTGAAATTCACTCTAATCCAGCACCATCTTTCTGTTTCTGGGAAAAACCCAAATATCCAAAGTGAGGTCAAGCATGACCTTACAGGTGAGGTCAAACCAGAAAAACTTTTGAAGGTTCAAAGTGAGGTCAAGCATGACCCTACCAGTGAGGTCAAAAAGTCCCGTCCCTCGCGCGCGCCTTCCATTATGACTAATTATAGTAATGTATATAAAGTAAATAATAATAATACTATTACTTTCTTATCTGCTGATTTAGAGGAAGCATGGTTGGCATACAAAAAGTACCGCAGGGAGATTAAGAAACCGATTACCAAATCCGCTGAGAAATTTCAGCAGAGGTATATCGATCAAGTACTGGAACACGAAGGTGAGACGAAATTGATTCACCGATTTCATGAGGCCATCCGAAGAGGTTGGCAGGGATTTGTTTTCCCAAATGAGAATCTAGGTGGATCGGAAACAACTGAAAGAACAACAACTAATTTTTCGGAGGATGATATATGACCCAATTACTAGCAGATAGTATCCCAACGGTAGCAGATGTAGATTATGATGACATTGTGGTGCCATGCAGAGAGTGTAAAACTGATGTGCCTTACAAGTCATCTGTCTTAGCTTTCTTTGGTAATAATGAGCGAATTGTCGTTTGCGATGATTGCTGCGATAAGGCAGCCCAGACCGAGCGACAGGAGAAAGTAAACAGATCACTCAAAGGCAGGATAGAAGAATACATTCCTCCGTTTTACCTTGAGACTGATTTCAATCAATTACCCAAGCAGGCTCAACATTTATGGCGGTATGGATATAAGACTGACAAGTTTGAGAGCAGGCCCATCCAAAATTGGTCTTATGGTGAAAAGGGTATCTACATACTCGGAGCATCCAGAACGGGCAAAACAAGGACCATGTGCTTGCTTCTACGGCAACTCTACGAAAAGGGCATAGAGTTCAAATTATTCCAAGCTGGACAATTTCATGCAGCCCTTACTGATGCAAAGAGATCTTCATTTTATTCAAGATGGATTGCGGAGCAGGTAACGATTCCAGTTTTAGCTATAGATGACCTCTTTGCTGAGAAGATAACCGAGACTATTCAAGCAGGATTGTTTGAGGTCATAGAGCAGCGTATGGCCCGTAAACTCCCTATGCTGGTTACTACCCAAGTAAAGAAATCGGATGCGGTGAAGCAATTTACGGATCCTCGAAGAGGTGAAGCATTATTAAACAGGCTCAGAGAATCATGTGATCCATATGTTACCAATGAGTCTCAATTACAGGAGGAAATTAAATGAATGGTGGTGCATTATTCGAGTTCTTATTCGTGACCAGTATTTTCATCATTATGTGGATTGGCTCATGCAATTCTCCAGCTTTATGAATGTAGAACCAATACAAACAGAGGACCGAGTTGAAGAGGTGCTTAAGGACCAGATAAAGCTTTATGAAAAAGCGATATCGTTCTGCAAATCTAAGGACCTAAAAGACAGGCTTAAGGATTCATTACTTCAGCTGCAAAATCAATTAATTGAGTTTAAAGATGGCAGGTAGATCTAAGATGACCGCAAAGAAGATTCAGAACCTCGAGCTAGGTGCTTTGAATCAAATAATTTCGGACAAGGTGGATATTGTGCTGGATAAGAAACACCCACTATCCCTTTGCGAGTCTGATGTGGAGGCTAGAGATGCTTTGATGGATTTACAGATAGATGACTTCAAGAAGCATTTAGAGAGCAATTTAAGGCTGCTTAGTGACAAGGCACTTCATCGAATGATTAATGAGTTAGATAAAGTACCAACGCATCGGCTACCAGCACTCTATGCCATCATCAATGATGCAATGGTTAGGATACAGGGTGAACCAACCCAGCGAATTGAGGTCACGAAGAAGGGATTCGATCCAGATCAATTTAGTGAGTTTATCAAAGGTAATTTACCAAAACATATAGAAAGTGAGGATGTGAGTGAGAGTAAAGGAAAAGGAGTTTATGGAGCCAGCAAACAACTGGGAACAAATGGGAATGATTCTAAGCGAAAAAGACCGAAGGGAGATAAATGAAGGATATGAAAGATTCTGGCAAAAGAAACAAATCATCGAAAACATTGGAACAAGGAAATGCCCAGTGTTCATTAGATCAAGCATCGATAGACAAAGACCAGTCACCGCAGGAACCGTGCATAACTTTTGAGGCCGCACTAGAGGCTTTAGATATCCTTATTGCACAACAAGGTAACCAGAGGATCCGTGACATGCATAAAGGGACGATAAGGAACTACCTAGTTAAGCAGGAAGCAAAGATACAGATACTTGATAAGTATTCAAAACTTTGGGGATGGAAGGATGTAGATAATCATGTCGAGGCAATGGCTAAACTTTGGGACGAGGAAGATATATCCTGCCCAGTACATAGGCATGAGTAACATCATTAATAAGAGGTTAACAGAAGATGAGGCAATGGGCCTTATTTACGGTTTTCCAATGGTAGAGTACAAAGAGTGCATAAGACCAGATACGGAGGAATATGAAAAGCTTAAGCCACCATATCCTCGATGGAAATCGGTTGCGGTCATCCCTCGTTCGACTCCTCTCTCCCGTCCGTGCGCGTGTTATGCACCGTGTTTTAGGCACGATTCAGTGCATTACCGCTGGAATCCCAGTGTTTATGAGGGTGTATAGAGGATTAATAGTCCTCTTTGGCACGAAAATAAGGGGGGTGGGGGGCGGCCATCAACGACTTACGAAATCCCAGACCGATTAGCGTAGGGAAAAATTTTAAACTAAAAAAAATAAACAAAAAAATAGAGAAAGATTGGATATGGAAAGCGATAGTTTTATACCGAGAGAAAACGAAGATACCTTACGCAGAGAAGGTCAATTAAGGAAAAGGGTTGAAAAGTCATGGAAAGTAAAGATGGAGAAATTGCCTTCAACTTACTCTTTAGATTTTGCGATCAAAAGGGGCGAGGATGTTAAGTCGTTTGCAGAGTTAAAGTGCAGGACAAATAATTACGATACCTATCCCACTTACATGATATCCTTAAAGAAGTGGAATGCTTGTAGAGAGTTGCATGCTACATCTAACAAGAAGGCATTTTTAGTGGTTGGCTTTTTAGATGGTGACTACTGGGTTGATACAGAGACCGTTAAAGACTTTGAGGTAAAAATGGGAGGCCGCAGTGATCGTGAATGGACGGTGGACCGTGAACCATGTGTATTTTTTAATACATCTCATTTTAAGAAGTTTAAATGAAAAGCGAAAAGGAATTAGCTTCCGAGTTAGGTATTGATCGCAAGATGTTAGCTGGCTGGAGAAAGGAAGGTATTGTTGCGACTAGTAGCTGGGTAAAAGTAAGTAATCAGATTGCCTACCATGAGGAAGGTGAACATGAGGTGAGGAATATTTTGCAGAGGGAACTTTGTGCAAATGAATTATCTGCTCCCCTGCCATCACCTAGCAACCCCGTGGAGATGGAAATTACTTCAATTCCTAGAAACCCGAGAATGGTTATGTGCGGAGAGAACAGGATAAAGGTTAGGGATAACAAAAACTTTTTAACGGGCATGAAGGTTAAGGCCAGACCGTCCACTGACAATGAACAAGTTTGGGTAATGGTAGGCCGTTGCCCGAGATGGAGAGGAAGATATTAAATGAGCAAAAGAACATTAATGAAAGTAGATGTAAGGTATATTTACGATTTCGGAAAACTTAATGAAGATGATGAGTTGCCCACAGAATTAGTGCAGGAATACTTAAGCGATGGGGGCAACCCAGTGGAGTTAGAGAAGGCAATGCCCCATCAAGTTTACCTTAAGCAAACTGAAATAGTTAAGTATGTAGAAGAGAGGGAGTGGAATAATGAGTAGAGATAGTGAAAACATTGTCCGCCAATGGGAGGAGCAAAAGCAATTACAGAAAGATAGTGGCCAGCTAGAGAAGGTATTAATCCAGATGATCAAGGCCCCAAAGCCAAAGGCCAAGAAAGCACCCAAGAAAAAGAAATGACTGACAAAGAGATAATGGAGGAGGCTTTAAAGGGCTTTGCACTTATGGGTAGGGATAAATTCGTAAAAGGGATTAAGGAGCATAATAAAGATGGGAAAAAAGGATTGGAGCGAATGAAAACTGAAGACCTTATCCTTGCGGTGCAGGAAGAGGTTATCGACTTATGGTTTTACACTAATGAACTTAAGCGAAGAGTAAAATGATCCAGCCTACTCCCCACCCTTACTATCGGCTGCCGACTCAGAGTGAAGCACTTGAGATGGGTCCAGAAAAATTGGCTGATGTTCTTGCCCAGAGGGAGGAACTAATCCAGCAATCAATTAAGGACCCATTTCATAATGGTATCGAACCTCCTCATTGGAAAATGGCGGACGAAGAGTTTGCCAACCATGATGAGTTATTAATTATGGGAGGGAATCGTTCGGGGAAAAGCACTTGGGCTTCGAAGAGAGTAGTGAAGTGCATTAATGATATTCCAGAGGCCAATGTGCTTTGTATGCATACTACTGCCAGCACCAGCGTTGAGCAGCAGCAGCAATTGATCTGGAATTTTATTCCTAGTGAGTGGAAAGCGGCAAAAAAGGGCAAGGTCACCAATATGACTTTTTCTAAGAAGGGTGGATTTACTGAAAGTTGTTGCGTTGCCCCCAATGGCAGCCGCATCTTTTTCCGTAATTACTCGCAGAACTTAGATTCTGGTATTTTGGAGGGATCAGAATGGGACATGGTGTGGATGGATGAGCTTTGCGGTTTGGACCATGTGCAGGCTTTGCGTTTTCGATTGGTGACCCGTGCAAAGAGACCAGCACCCAACTACCCAAATGGTTATCCTTGGCGAGGTATGTTGATTACATTTACACCCGTGACGGGATATACACCAACGGTTCGTGAATTTATGCAGGGTGCAACAACCGAAAAATGGGATTGGGGGGATCCAGACCTCTTGCAGAAGGAAAAAGTGCCAATTATCCAGCAACCCTTAAGAGAAAACGCAAGAATCATCTATTTTTGGTCTCAATGGAACAAGTTTAACGATTATAATCAATTAAAGAAGACCTTGCAGGTAGATCCAAAGACGAAAATCTTGATGAGGGCCTATGGATTACCAACAAAAGTGCAGTCTGGCCAGTTTCCCCGTTTTTCGCAGCACCACTTAGTGAATGATGAGCAGATTCCAGAGGAAGGCACGAATTATATGATATGCGATCCTTCTCATGGCAAGAATTGGGTCATTATTTGGGTCCGAGTGGCCAAGGATGGAAAGTGCTATGTCTACAGGGAGTGGCCTAGCCAGACAGAACCTGTAAAAGGGTTCGGATATCTTGGTGAGTGGGCAACTAGCGGAAAGAAAGTCGATGGAGACAAGGGGCCAGCACAGGAACCACTTGGTTTCTCTCTTGGCCGATACAAGGAAACCATCGAGGAAGCTGAAGGTGAGGAGGAAATTTTTTGTCGCATCATGGATAGTCGTTTTGGTGCAGCCCCTACACCAACAAAGTCTGGGGTGACCACTTTAATTGACCAAATGGCAGATATTGGCCTACATTTTGAGCCAAGTATCGGAGTACGCATCGAGGAGGGGGTAACCATGATTAATGACCTACTCGACTGGAATGAGGAAGAGGACCTAACGGCAATTAACTGCCCTCGGTTATATGTGCATGAAGATTGCAAGAATTTAAGATTTGCACTGGCAACATGGACGGGAAATGACGGAAAACACGGGGCTTCCAAAGATTTCGTAGATGTATTGAGGTATTTTTGCCTATCTGGGCCTACTTTCTTAGATGCAGATAGTGCGGTCCTAAACGCTGGCGGCACCTACTAACCGTGCAAATCTAAAGTCTGGCTTTAGGGTTTCAAGGTATATGACACAAGATATTTATCTTTATACTTGCTTTATGTCTCCCAATAAGTATGTTGTAGGTATGACTATCAGTAAATTGATCGAAAATTTAGAGTGGCACAGAGACCCTAATAATTGCTCTGTCACGGCAGTAGCAATCGCTTGCGACTTGAGTTACGATGATGCCTACAAACTTCTCAAGACAGAGGGTAGGAAGCATGGCAAAGGTGCTAAAAGTTGGTCAATTCGTAAAGCGTGCGAGAATCATGTAGACTTACACTACACCAAATTTAAAAGTTATAAAGGGCGGCAATTTCGCACATTCTTTAATAACGAGATTGAGTTTTTAAATGGCAGGATCGTCTTGGTTTTAATCAAGGATCATATCGTTGCTATCAATAATTGCGTAATCCAAGACTTTGAAACTCGATATGATTCTCGATCAATCATTCGACAAGTCTGGGTTGTCCACCCAAAGGGTCAGAAACCAGAGGAGGAACGCAGGGTCTTTAGTTTTAAAATAAAGTAAACTAGTAAACATCATGCAAATATTTAATTTTAACAACGGTTCCAAGGGTATAAGGGTAGGTGAAACTTCTGTTCCTCATTCTGTTACTGGAAGTCATGTATCAAAAGGTAAGAATGTTTTTTCTGTATCTCTTAGTGAGAACAGGACAAAGAAATTTTTTGACGAGGAAAAAAAGACAGATGTGCTAATTACCACTTTTTGGTCACAAGGAGCATATTTAAAAAACGACAAACCATTAGATCCTAAAGATTTTGGATGTGAGGCAATTTTATTCTGCATTGGCTGCGATACCACTAATCATGGCAAAGATGAGCGTTGGGACTGGAGAGTGATCGGCACTCTCGAGTGGAATCGTAAAGCAATTAAAAACGGCATCCTCCATTTTGAGAAAATAACATGAAACAACGAGTAATCAATCTAACGCACTACGAGTGCCTTCAACTTAAACGAGGGGAGAATATCCGCATCCAGTTCAAAGATACGATGTTGGTCTTATCTGGAGAAAAGAAAGAGAAAAAACAGAAAGGAATTAAATGAGTTTTGATAAAGTAAATTGGGCCATACCAACTGGCCTTTCACGCAAGGCGAGGAAACTTGCCCATGCCATAGTAAAGCTGGCCAAGAAACGAGATTGGTCATCTGGAGGCCAAAAAGTATTCTGGTCCCCAAAGGAGTGGAAGAATAAAGGTGAACCTTATGGATGCGGATCCGA
>Ga0233432_10003905_pt1 | contig 13359 bp, 17 predicted proteins | sample SI_122_August201_6_FD_179870 | JGI IMG/M metagenome (GOLD analysis project Ga0233432, IMG submission 179870) | Seawater microbial communities from Saanich Inlet, British Columbia, Canada - SI_122_August2016_10_MG | ecosystem: Environmental > Aquatic > Marine > Inlet | place: Canada: British...
GAAACAGAGGTTTGGCCGTTTAAAGGCTTATTGTTGAGGATTGGTTTTGGTGAGAGTGAGGGTGTTTGATGGGGCTGGTGAAGGCAAATGTTCCAAGGTATAATCCTGAAGGGATCATTCTGTTTAAATAAGGACTCGATAATGCTAAACCTGTGGGAAAAGGTCGTTGATGATGATAAGCTTCACAGGAACTTCACGGTCATCTCAAGTGGCGACTTCAATCAAGCCGAAAGGGAACTGCTTTCTCAATGGTCAGAAGGATTTGTTGATCGAGATGGGAAGTTTGTAAAGGAGTTTCAGCAGACTTTCGACTCATCATTTTGGGAGCTGTACCTCCATAGAGCTTTTCTGGAACTTGGCTTCCAGCACTGTTACAATCATCCAGCACCTGACTTTCTCTTGAAGAAGGGAGAATCTGAGATTGTTGCTGAGGCAACGACAGCACTTAATCCAGATGGGTTTCGTCCTGAACACGAGAATGATATAGAAAAGCCAAGGCCTCTAGAAGATATTGTTGACCTGTCCTGTATCAGATTGCTTAATTCAATTTCCCAGAAGGGACAGAAATACCTGGATTCTTATAGGAATCTCTCACATGTCCAAGATCAACCCTTTCTGATCTGCGTGGCCCCAATGGAGCAACCTCAGACCTATAGTCAAAATCAAGAGGCAATCAGACGAGTGTTATATGGACTGGGGAAGCCGGTTGCGATTAAGGATAGATCAGGTGCATTGATTCAGGTTGGACAGGAATTCGTGCCCACCATAAAAAAGGCTTCTGGTACTTCGCTAGATCTTGGATATTTCTTGAACCCAGAAAACAGTCATGTTAGCGGCGTTCTTTTTACAACTTGTGCTACTTTTTCTAAGGTGAGGGCCTTATCTGAAAGGAAAGACGATCCAGCCATCTTCATGTCGGTAAGATATAATGTTGGAGGAAGTGAGCCCATTGTCTCAGAAGCTAAAAAAGAGGATTACAGCGAGTCAGTAGTTGATGGGTTAAACCTTTATCTGAATCCCTTTGCTGATCATCCGCTTGACTTAAACCTATTTAACGACGAGGATATTGTAGTTTCTGAGTTCGACCCAAGAACTTCGGAGCTACTTGTTCATGTTCATTCGAGTGCCCTTATTCAGAGGATGTGTCTTACTTTTAGAAAATTTGAGGATAAAGAAGAACTGAAGGTGATTGCAAGTGAGAAAAGTGATTTCAAACCCATGGCTCCTCTTGATAAAATTGACTTTGCTGATGGCCATCTTCATAGACTAGAAGCTGAAACCGACCTTGCCGATGAGCATTATTTATCCCATTATATGGGAGGCTCTATTCTCATAATTAGGGATCGAATAGACCGAGAATGGGCGGGGATCGCTATCCCGGGAGAGTTCAGAACGATTCATGATTTTGTCGCAAGTAGGCCCCTGGTTAACCCAAAGGATGATGTTCAGCTTGGATTCTTCGATTCAAAGGAGGAAGCTTTTAAAGCCGTGAAGAAAAGAGTAGATCACATTCTTGACTAAACAGCCATCTGTCCGTGAGGGATGTTTTTCAATCTTCTATATTAAGCATGCCGTTTATTATCTTTTTCCTTCGAGAGAGCAAAGACCTCTTTCGTCCAGTCTTTGATAAAGGGGAGTAACCCTTCGAGATCACATTTGTCGGTTGGAGAAATTAGTGCTAGAATGTTGGCTAGCGGGTATTCTCCGTCGTAAATTGAATTGATCGTATTTTGTGTCCTCTCTGTGTCTTTAGAAATCTTCTCAGATGAATACCATTCAGGCTCATGTTTCCAATAATTGGCACAAGCATTCAGGATTGCGATGTATGTGTGACCTGATGAATGTTTGGATCCCAAATCGAAGGCCTTTGATTTCTTAACACCTGTATAAATGAGGGATTCAGTGAGGTGTTGTTGAATCACGGTAAAGCCAAGGCCTACGAAATATTCACCTCTATCAAGAAGGCCATCTGTATCAGGGTCTCTCGATTTTGAAATTTCATGATTGATATCCTGAAACCTTTTGTTGATAAGTGTAAGACCATCTTTTAGACTGCTAAGTTCCAGATCAAAGAATTCTTTTCCGATTGTCATAAGCATAATTTTTTTCTACTCTGAATGTTCTGCCTTGGGTTGGGAAAAGCTTTGAAACCACCTGTCATGGTCATCAAGTTGCTTTTTGAGATCTTCTATCGAAATATCAGGGAATTGACTTATCCAATCTCTGACACCTTGTATCTTATCGCTCGTTTCTTTCCATTCCATAATGTAGTCTAGATACTTATCTGGGATCAGCTCTCTGACTCGTTTGCTTTGCTCAGGTTCAAGGAAACCGGAAATTGGGCCGTTTATACCAAACTTGTCAGAAATAGGAAAACCTTCAAGGATAACTGGGTTAAGAATGGAGACAGTGAGGGCTATGTGCCTAACCACCTCTACATAATCATCAAGTGCTAGGAAAAACGACTCTTCTGAAAAAGAAGATAGTGAGTAGATCGGAGATGAAACGCAGGCCTTATCTAATTCTCGATACCCATATTGCTCACCTTTTACATGGACAATGTTGCAGAGCTCCCGATACAGCTCTCTGATGTTCTCTGACAGTGAAAACCTTTTATTCAGTTCCATTCCGAGGTCATATCTGTTGATTGCCTTGATTGATCTTTTCAACATTGGGGTGTCAGTCTCAGACTTCATCCAATTTTCAGCATCATCTTTACTGATGCTTTCGCTGAGAAAGTGAACTCCGACAATGGACAGCTCTAGTGCTCTTCTTAATGAATCGTAGATTGCACGGTAGTGGCCGAATGAAGTATGAGTAATTGCTCTATGAAGTTCAAACTGGATCTGAGCTGCCGGAAAGAACCCGACTTTGGCAAGAGAATCTAAATCGCCAGGAAATGAATAAAAAAGATCGTGCCCAATGAATGTGTTGGCTTTTTCAAATAGTAAGGAGTTGGGGTATCTTTTGAAGCTATCAGCCGTAACCGAGGCAATTTCAGAAAAGTGATCACTTAATAATCCTTTGTGTAGAGCAAAAACTCCATCTTTAACTTCGAGTGCAATTAACTTTTTAATGTCCATTTTTCGTACTCTTCCCGATTCTGAGTATCGGTCAAAGGACCCCAGATGGGGAACCCACACTCGAGGCAATTTTCGCTTCCAAGAGCACTGTTGTAATGGACGCCACCACCCCAACCACATTGAGGACAAAAGTCTTCTAATTCAGTTTCACCCCATTCCCAGGCTGATAAATATTCTGGAATGCCATCTCTGTCACATCCTAAGAAACCACCTACATTTGATTGGATACTTATGTAAGATGAGGTACTGTGTCTCTTAAGTTCATCAAATACATCAGAAGGATCTATTGAGAACCACTCTCCATTGAGTCTCATGTCCCAATACTTCTTGTGAAGTTCTCTTTCTAATGTTTGGTCCAAGCCAGAAATCCAACCCATCACCGATAATTTTCGAGGGTTTCCTGTCTGAAGAGTTTTGATTCTCTTTGCAGGGTCGTTGCTAAACCCAATCTTTATTGGAGAAGGTCCCTCTTCTTCATTCTCTGTGATGAAATATGTGGACACTCCAGCTACGCTTCAAGATTAGTTGATATAAGATAAGCCATCCGTCCGTTTACTTTTTCTTGAAAAGACAATACATGAGAACGGCCATGATAACTCCGACAATCACTCCAGCCCAGAACTTATCAACTTTGATCTTATCAGCGATCTTGTCTATTGCTTTTTGAAGCAACTCTGGGCTGTCTCGCAGATTGATGGCTTGATGTTTTTTTACCCACCCAGGGAGATCCTCTGGTTCAATATCAATCAGTAAGGGGATGATAGTCTTTTCATGAAAAAGGGAGGCTCCAAGTTCTTGTAGGACGAAGGGTGAGGCAACTGAATTCTTTGAAGCCAGAAAGAAAACCCAATTGGACTCTTTGAGGCTCTCGAAGATAGTCTCTGTCCCATCTTCACCTCCCTCAATCGAAATGCTGGCAAGAAATGTTCTTATACCAGCTAGCTCAGAAGTCGTTTTGAGTGTTTGGGCAATTTCTTCGTCTTTGGTCGAGTAGCTGATGAAGGCTGAATACATATCCTGAACACCTCTTTGTATGGGGTACTCTATGGTTTTTCAAGTAAGGGAAACTGTCAATTATTGACTTACTGGGGGACTCGAAAAGCTCTCAGTCCGTCACCCCTTTGTAAGCCCCTTTTCTCAAAGCCCTTGCTCAACAACCTCTAACTAATGCGACGACCAATAACCATCAAACAGCCATCTGTCCTTTAGAATTTGGATGCCACCATAAAACCCAACGGCATTAGAAATCCAATCCAAAATGGCCAGAGATTTTTAGGATAGACTCCATCGTAATCTCTTTCATTCTTCATCATGGCTTCAGCTTCGTGTTCAGCCCAAATGAAAATATATAGGAGCAGAGCTATTGAAGAATATTGCCAAACTGAGATTGGTAGAGCAAAGGTTCCAAGAGACCACACAAATGAGTTGCCCCCTACCTTATTCAAAGCATGGTGCCAAATATGAAAAGGGTAATCCATATTCCCTCCATAAAGAAGGTTTCTGTACTTCATTGTGCCTCCTATGAGTTGGAGGCCGAGGATGGCTACCCAGTTACGAGTTCAAGATCATGGACAGGTCATGTCTCAATCTGGGGCAGATGACGATAAGAAATTCTTCTGAACTGGATTTTAATCTATAATGATCACTCTATAGAGATTTGAAGGAGTGAAGATGTTTTCGTCTATTCTATGGTTACTTGACTGGGTTAGCAAGATTGATGGAGGAATCAAGGTCTACAGATTCCTTGAGAGAAGTTCTGATAAAGTCTGGTTCAATAGGTGTGGGGTGGCATTGTTGGTACTCTGTTGTGTCTGTTCGTTCCTTATGCCTTTGACGCTCATGGAGCCTTTAATACTTCATGGGGCCAATCAACCTTTATTGGCTATTTCAATTATTATACTTTTGCCAATTCACTTGATGGCATGTCTAGGTGGTCTAAACCAAAGTTTTAATTGGCTTGAGAATGCAAAACTGAAGTCGGCTGTTTGACCAAGTTAATAAGTATCCCTTTTAACCAAATTCTGGAGAACCCCAAGCGTGTTGTTCAGAAAAGTGTATCTCAGACTAGACGAGTTCCGAGGCCTCAACCTTCAACGCCTTGGCCAGCTTGTAAATCATCGTGAGGGTGGGGTTTCTACGTCCATTTTCGATGCCTGAGAGGTAGGTTTGATGGATTTTAGCCTTATGGGCTAAGGCGTCTTGGTTCATGCTGAGCTCGGTTCTGAACTCAACGATTCGCTTTCCAAAAGCCACGCATTCCTTGTGGCGACCTGCTTGTTTGGCCATGTAAATTCACCTTTTTATGAGGGTAAGGTGAATCTCTTGAGATGACTCTTAGTCGAATAGACTATGAGTCATATTATTGAGTAACTTGGATAGAGCTTCAAGGTTGAGTTTTTTCAACTTCTTTAGAATTGCTGATGCTAGTGCGTCACTATTCAACGAGTTCAACCGAATGGAGCGAGAGGGAACCGACTTGTCGTTTGATCTTGTCCCACCAACAACTTTGAGTATTTCAAAAAGAATTGTTAAAACCTTGTGGAAAGAGAAACACGTCCAGCGAGCTTTCTATAAAAACAACATGGATATTGCGGACTTATTTTCCGTTTACTTGACCAGCCTTATCTTGTTTAAAGACATCCAGAGGTCTAGGCAGTCTCCTTTCATGCTCTCAACCTTCTTATTTAGTGAAAAAGAGTTTGAAGAGCTCGTTACAAACCTCCTCGAAAAACTTAAAATAGTTCTAGATACTTTCTCAGACAGCTCCCGTGAAGAAATGATTAGTGTTGCTGTTCAGTCTTGGAAGGATGATTTCCTGGAGCTGAGAGAAGCTTGGGATGCCATTTAGAAAATTCATTGGAGAATAAATATGGTAGCCCATGAAGAATTTGTTAAAATCTACAATTCGGGGCTTCCGTTAATTGGGGTGTCTCCGAACGCTGACGGTAAGATATTCAAGCTGAATCCTGCACTAGGAAAAATGATGTTATCGCAACAGTTCCCCACGTTCCTAGTATTAGGGATTGCTGGTGTAGTTGGCCTTTTTTTCTATTGGCCTGTGGGGATTGGACTCTTGATATTATCTTTCATCTCATCAAATAACACCAGCAAACGAAATAAGGCAATGATGGTGAAAGCTGCCGTTCAAAGCGAGGAAATTTACGAGTTTCTATGTCGAGAAGGTCTTCTTGAAGTCAGAAGTCTGGACTAATGAATCTCATAGGACAAGGTTGTCAGATTTAATATTCTTTCGGTTTTAGTAACCAGAAATCATGATTCATTTAACGGAATTCGAATTTGAGAACCTCTTCTACAAAATTGAAGAGGATGACCCCGAGTTAGATATGTTTTATGAGCAAAGGGGGTATGCACAAGCTATTTACGAGAGGTGTCAGCCCAATGACCTGAAAACCTTATGTGAGTTTGTCGAAGGGTCTCAAATTTTGGAATATGTAGATGAAGAGCTGGAAAGCTACAACGAAAAAATTGATCAGCTTAGTGATGGCGAAGGACTTTACGAGGAAGGTGGAGATGATTACATCGCTCTTTGTGAATCAATTTTCCCAAGTGGTGATTACTTTTACTTTGATTACAGCAGAAGTCACTGTAGCCTTCTATTCGGTGCTGAGAAGAATTCACAAGACATCTACTCAATCTACTACTGCATTTTAGATTGGAGCAAATATGCACATCTGCCAAGACCTATCGTAAGGAATGGACTAAAAAGCGAGGTTCGGCATTTTTCGGATTTCAGTACAGAAGACTTCAGTGCATTTTTGAAGTTGATAGAGAAGCCTAGAAATATTTCCTTTTTGTTGGATCGAATTGGTTTCGTAAATACTGATTTTTCAATACGTGAGTTTCCAGACTAAAATGATTGTTAATTCCAACTAGGTCAATTCATGAAAAGATTAAAAAATGGTTTTTATAACTTGAATTGCAGTAACCAATCAAATTAATGACAAGCCTCATTACCATCAAAGAAACGGAATAATTAGTTCTAACCCCGATGGGTCATTTTTTTTAGATGGTGCGGAATTCACAAATTCTTGTATTGCCCCATTCAGAACTAAAAGTGTATCCAATTCCAAGATGCTTGAAGGAGCTTGCTAAAGAATGAGTAGGTACTCTGTGCAAAGAATAATTAAAAAGCCTTCTTCGACATGCTTTATGGAGATTGTTCCGGGGAAATACACAGGGAGCCATTGGTCACGAGGGTCTTTAATTGTAGAGGAACATGACTTCATTTGGGCAGAGAAGACGCTTCACGCATGTGTGGCAAACTATGATCACTATGAATTCAATGAACTTAACAAGAAGGAGTCTAAAAATGTTGTGGATGAGTGGAGAAGAATTGTCACAAAAATGAGTCTCGAGCCTATAGAAGCCCTTCATGATGACTTTTTCTGGTTAGAAAGACAAGTATTCTCGCTATCTAAAGAACTTAGTGAGGAGAAGGTGAAGATTCAGAAGATGCTAGAGGAATTAGCTGATGGAGTAGAGGTGTTTCTTAATTCAAGGGGATGCTTCTCTGTTTTGGGAATCTGAGTGAGCTCAGGTTTCTCGAGGGACTTACATCCTACAAGGCAACTTCTTCTCGGTGATACTCGCAGGAGAAAAGTGGGCGTTGGCTGGGCATATTCAGCCCGGACGCCCATTTTTTTATCCATCTGGTTTGGACTTTTGGTTCAATCTTTGGTCAACCCTTTGATTCTCTCAACTTCTTGTGTAGGAACCACAATCGCATATGAGTGTGAGTCTTCTTTATTCTCTTTAGGAGGCAATTCCTTCTCAGACCACCGAAACCGGTTCTTCATGTGCAGATAATACATTTGTTGATTAAGCGTCTCCCCTTTGCTAGTGACAAGGTGTTGTCGGCCGAATTTGACCCACCATGCCTCTGCAAGAGTCCGACATGCCAAAATGGTTTCCGAAAACTCTGGTTCGTCCTCAAGGAGCCTGTACCATGTGTCGTTGGAGAGCCCTCCCAGCTCAGCCCGTAACTCTACCTCTGAGGCGCCTTCCTTGGCGAGGGTGATGAGTTTGCGTTTCCAGCCTTTGGGGAAAGAGTTGATTGTTTTTTTAGGGCGTCCAGTGGGCATATATAAATATTATCTTGTGACTTTTTGATTGAAAGAGATTCATCCGTAGTTTACCTCCAAATGCCTGTGTTAGTTTTGAGTGAAGGGTTGGTGAAGGCCAAGTGAAGCCCACCCTTCACTCATTTCTCTATATAAAACAAGGGCCTATGGTTATCGGTGAAGGGGTGAAGGGCGACTTGGGTTACAGTGACGTCAGGGGAGGATGGTTCCATGGTCTGTCACGCGTCATTGTCTGATTCACAAAAAAAAAACATTGACGAGTGGCCCTTCACCCCTTCACCAAAAGTCACGAACCCTTGTCACGCAAGGGCTTGTTGGGTGAAGGGGGGGCTTCACCTCCTATTCATCACCCCATCACTATTGTCGACGACAAACCTCATGCCGCGATTTGTCCTTTCTCTTCTAAGTGTGTATTTTCCGAATTTCCGGTTTAGAACCTCAGCTTTTAACCAAGATCCAATGGTGGAAGCTTTGAGGAGGCCTCTCTCTTTTAAAATACTTTGAATCATGTGAGTTGCGTCGGATTCTTCATCACTTCCTCCTTCTGAAGGCCATTGCCCACCATCAGCAATCAGTTCCAGTTCCTTGGCTAGAAGTCCTCCCTTCTCTCTCTTGGACTCCTCAACTTTTGACAGAATACCTATGGCCTGGACGAATTCGTGGGCATCTTCCTTATCGTCAGCATCCACTGCATCCTGAGTTAATACGACATCAGTTCCGCCGGCCCAAATGATGGCGTCCCTGACCACTTCTGACCACTTGCCGAAGGATCCAATTTTGCACCCCTTAGCCTTGTCGTTACTCATGGCCCACCCCTGCAAGATGGAAAATGCTGCAGATAAGTATTTGGCTCTCTCTTTTAGTACATGTTCGAGAATATCATTGATTTTAAAAGTTCTCTTCTCGGGGTTAGGTTCTGCGTACATTCTGATGTGTATGAGCCTTCGTGCCATGTCCTCAGACCAAGTGGCGCCGTTGGCAGTTCCGATGACAATGGGTCTATAGGGTAGGTTTACCATTTCCGAATACCCAAGGATTCTGTCGGAAATCTTAGAGGTGGTCATTGCTGATTCCAGGATCTGCCCTCCAAGTTGAAATTTAATATTGTCAAAAAATAATATTTCGTTCCCCGTTCTTGCCTTTGCTAGTATCTTCTTGCTCATTTCTGTCTGGTCTTGTGTGTAAGAGGTAGGACTCGGTTCTCTTCCTGTTGCGATAAGATAAGCGATTTTGACTTGATGAGTCTTGCCAGCCCCCCTTTCATTTGCATGGATAATGTGTCCCGGCACAGGTTTATCGTTACCTGGAGCAGCTAGGAAAGTAAGAAGCATGGAGAGGAATGCCGAGACTCCTTCCTGTTGACTTTCGTAAGGGAATTGGTCTAGTAGTGAAGCAAAGCAGTGGAACGCTCTTTTTGCATTCTCCTGACTCAGTTCACCAGTCTTTACTCCTTCTGTTCCATGGTGGACCAGAGCAAATCTATCTTTTTCAATCTCTGTCAGACCAGATCTAGTGACAACCCTTTGATCCGTAATAAACGGGCCCTGGCTGATTGTGTTCAAGGTTTGCATGCCCTGTCGCCATTGGCAGCCATCCATAATGTACTCGGCAACACTGAACGGAAAATTGTCAATCCAGATCTCATAATTGTCCTTTTTATTGACTTTTGTGCCTAGGTAAGCAATTTCTCGTTGTATATCTACACACAGAGTTTTGGCATTGATGGGAGAAATTACCCACTCTTCCTTTTCAACATCTTTGTTGATAACGAATTGAACCTTAACCATCGTAGGGCCCAATGAGAAAATATTCAAATTCTTGGCCACTCTCGGAAGAAGGTGTAGAGTTTGATCAACTATCTTGTGTCTCTCCTTGAACCTAACAACCCATGGTCTATCGTCTTTTTCATTTTTCAAGAATACTCGGATGGCAGAAGAGACCGGTTTCTGTTCATTCTTAAAACTCTCTGCTGTGATTTCAGTCAAGTTTGAGGCTGTATGTAGGAAGTATATTCCATCACCATGAGCATAGGAGTTAATGCAAGGCTTCTCTTGATTACTGTAAATTTTAGCTTTGCTTGGTCCGTACTCGGGGTCCATTGGGTCGTGACATGTTAGGCGATGGAACTTGTTTGGATTAATAAGGATTTCTCCAACGGTGACCGTTTGGCCATTGTCCATCAACACAGGCCATTGTTCCCCAAGGTCAATAGGTTTATTTTGTCGATATGATTCAAGTTTGATTCTCGCTTCCTTCTCTTTGACTCCATTTGTCACTAGTTCCTTAATTCTCCCATCGAACTTTTTTTCCATTTCTTTCTGTACATCAGGATTGGACTTCCAACCATTAATTGCCTCCTTGGCTTTAGATTTTTCTTCGTCTGTAATGGTTATCAAATTAGGGTCTAAAGGAATTCCGGGAAACAACTTTACCTCTCTCTTCGCTTCAATGCCGTCTTTGGTTATGGGGCTACTTTCGAAAATCGGTTGGTTTGGTGTTTTTAATGCCATATCAACGATGCTTCGATCAAGTAGTTTTCCAGCTTTAGAAACTAGGTGTCTGCCATACCCATTGGCAATAGCCAACTGATGAAGAATCTCTAAAACCTTTTTGTTACTTGATGTATCATGCGTGAGGAGATATAAATGTGCCCCCTCTAATCGATTCCCGGTAACATTGATAAAGCTGGAGCTGGAAGAAGTCGCGACTATGCCGCAGACTTTCAATTCTGGATGAAGGCTGCGGAATACTTTCACAAAATCCTCTAGGTTTTCAAATTCTGTGTGGTTGTTTTGTCGACATATCTCTCTAAGCTCGTCTCCATCGATAGGAATCAGTCCGGGCCCGTTGTTATCAAAAATTTCCTGAGTACGTCTAACCAATTTGCCGTCTTCAATATTATTGTTTGTTCCTGTGATGATGACGTGGGTGTTATGGTCTTCCGTCATGTAGGCATATAGCTCCTCTATTCTGTTCACCTTTGTACTTTTTTTTATGTAGTTTTTGGCTGGGTCAGCGAACTTTTTGCAAAGCTTACCTTGCTCATTCAAAGATAGTGTCTTTCCTTGATGGCGTTGAGCATCTAATTCTGTGAATTGATATTCAAATTCATGATGGCTCTCTTTGTGAGGACTTCTTTCAGTTGTTTTGTTTATTTCGTAGGTCATCTGTTTTTTCCAATAAGTTATTTTTGTTGAGTTGATGACAGACGGTTTACCATATCCAGGAACCACCCTCGGTTAGGTAAAACGCCTGCCGAATTGAAAGTTCAGTGGCTTTTTGGGGCTACTGAGCTTTTTCTTTCTAAGACCTTCATAGGCCACCGACCCAGTCTTTGGGCTAGTTTGGCCAGGTCACTTTTCTTGGCTGACAAGTTGCTTATGTAGCCGCAAGTTTGGCATACCCACGGGTAATAGGCTATTTTATCAATTCTTTCCCTTTCCATTATCAACCAGTTGTCGGTTTGGCAGTGTTGGCAAGGAATCTTAGGCTTATTCATCATGAGGCCGACCCCCTATGAGCGTTATTGATGGATTGCATCGTCTGGTTGCTGTATTCAGCTGTTGATGAGACCATCCTTTCCATCAGGTACTTTTCTATCTCAGATTCAAGGTAGAAAATTTTTCTCCCCATACGGGTGTATGGAATTCCCTTACCTCGGTGCCGGAGGTTACTAAGTGTTGCAGTGGACGTTCCGAGCATCTCTGCAACTTTTTTAGGTGAGAGGACATTCATTGAGGTATCCTTTTTGTTTGGTTTAGATACTCAAATCATGTCGATTTCTCTGCATACCAAAGGGGTAGTTCCTTCATTTTCCTCCAAATGCCCTCCACTAACTGGGGCGAATAGGAGTTCCTCATTCCAAAGTAGTAGCCTTGTAGGTACCCTACAGGTACCAAACTTGTCACTTAACTAATCTATTGAAAAAGAAAAGCCCCGCAAGTCACTGACTTACAGGGCTTTGTGGTAATACGCCCGAGAGGATTCGAACCCCTGACCTACGGATTAGAAGTCCGTTGCTCTATCCAGCTGAGCTACGAGCGCTCGAGGGGGTATCCTGAGGTGAGTTTTTGGAGGGCAAGCTGATCAGATGTTGTTGAGTCCGACGCTGTTACGAATTTTCTTGGCGTCTTCTAGGTACTCAACCATTTTCCCTGAGAAGGCATCATCTTTTAGGTCGAGAATATTAAGGCAGACTTGTATTTCTTCCTTCATGGCCTCTAGGGCTTCACGGACGGCATTTTGGTTTTCTTGAAAGATGTCTTTCCAGAGTTCTGGGTTGGAGCCAGCTAAGCGACTCACATCTCTGAGGCCAGTGCCGGCGACGTCAAAGATGCTGCCTTTTTCATCTTCGGCTCGGTGGATTGCTTGAAGGATGGCAGGTATAACAAGGTGGGGCATGTGGGAGACCCAGGCAACGGCCTGATCGTGTTCATCAGGTTTTTTGATGACAATTTTGCAATTGAGGTCTTCCCAGAACTTTCCAAGGGTTTTTAAGGCTTGGTCAGAGGATGACGGGCCTGGTGTGAGAATAACGGCTTTGCCATTATAAAGGTCGCTCCTGGCGCCTTCGAGTCCAGTTTTTTCAGATCCGCACATGGGGTGGCAGCTAAGATATTTTTCTCCAAGTATCTGATCGAGCCTTGGGACAATCCAACCTTTGGCACTAGCCATGTCTGAGACCAGTGCTTTGCCAGACCATGAGTCGATCTCCCTAGCCTGGTCTTCCAGAACGTGACTGGGGGAGGTTAGAAAGAGAATGTCGAGATCTTGCGGAAGGTCCTGAATTTTATCTCCAGCAAAATCAGCCCCATGGGCCATGGCCCACTGTTGGCCTTTTTCTCCACGGGAAATGGCAAAAATAGAGATGTCGGGTCGACTGGCTTTCAGATTGAGCAGGAGAGAGCCTCCCATCACTCCGACACCAACGACACCAACCTTCATGTCTTTATGTGAGTTCTGCCAAAAGAACGTGGGAGGTCTTGCCATTGATCTTGACGATAACTTCATCACCAGATGAAATGGAGCCATCCTGTGGAAGAACCACAGTCACACCTTGATCGATTCTTCCCTGGCATTGTTCTTCAGAGAGAGGAGTTCGCTCTTTTTCAATGAGGACTTTTTTTGTTTGTCCCAAATGTTTCTCAAGAGACTCGAGGGTATGAATTTTTTGG
>Ga0233432_10003906_pt1 | contig 13359 bp, 12 predicted proteins | sample SI_122_August201_6_FD_179870 | JGI IMG/M metagenome (GOLD analysis project Ga0233432, IMG submission 179870) | Seawater microbial communities from Saanich Inlet, British Columbia, Canada - SI_122_August2016_10_MG | ecosystem: Environmental > Aquatic > Marine > Inlet | place: Canada: British...
GTTATTGGAGGTTGCACATGGGCTGGGGCAGGTGCTTGTGCAGGGTGTGTTGGCGAAGTATTGGACCAAGACCGACTTCATCAGGAGAACAAGTGGAGTGACAGTGAAGACCCGATTGAAGTGGAGTTGAATGCCAGCGAAGCAGAAAGTTCGAACCCAAAAGAAATCCGATCCGAAAAAAATGACTCTGCCTCGGAAGAAGAGGCGGAGAACTTCGATGAATTCGAAGATTTTGAACCGCCCAGTCAAGAAAACATTGAACAGTTGAAGACCTCCGGAGCAGGGATGGCTCTATACGGGTTTGCCATTATGATTCTTGCAGGAGTTATGATCGGAGCGGCCATTTGCGCGTTCAACGCCAAGAAGGCAAATTTTGTTTTGATTACCGGTATCTTGTCAATCACAGCGGAGATTATGGGCGTTTTGCTTGTATATTTCATTTTACCTGAACAAGAAGCCAATGACATTTTGTCTAGCGCGGCCCTTCTTTTCAAGCTTCCCGGAGTTTTGGCAGGTATTTTCGCCATTATCGCGGTGCGTTCGTTTCCCCACCCTCTTTCGAGATCGTAAATGGACAAAAGCTTTAGTCAGATTAGGACCGTTTTCCTCAATGAGCTAGCTTTTACACCCCGTAAAATAGCGGTCTCCGTGACTTTCGTTTTTTTCTGCCTTTTATGGGGCTTTGCCTTCAAGGGTTTGATTGAACTGGACGAATTCATAAACACAGACAACTCCGAGAAAAGCGGTCTTTTTCTTGGTTTTTTAATGTGGGTTTTGGATATTGATCCAACACAGTGGTTAGAGTTCCAAAAGAATGGGGTATTTTTTATCTCTTTTGGTATCCTTTCGCTCCTTACTACTCATTATTTCGTTATCATCATGACGAGCGATCAAACGGCTTCAGAGATTGGAAACCGCTACTTCAGGTACTTGATTACGAGATGTGGCAGAACGGAAATTTTTCTAGGTAGGTTGCTTGCTTCCCTAACGTTAGGCTTGGTCGCAATCACTCTGACTGGAATCACGGCTTGGGGTGTCGATTGCTACCTAAACCAAACAACCTCAATTGATTCAGTGTTGTTTGTGATCAACACCTGCTTCTGGGTGTTTTGGTTTTGCCTTCCTTTCGTTTGCCTATGCTCAATGATTTCGGCGTGGAGCGGTTCCGTCGCGACCTCAATGCTTTGCTCCATGAGCTTGGCTTTCCTTCTTCCCAAAGTTTTCAACGTCATCGAATTAAGATGGAAGAAGGTAGAAGGAATCAAAGAATTAAGGGAATATTTCCCTGGGAACTTCACTCATTCGGTACTGCTTGATCATGCAAGCATCAGTAACCTGCTCGTTCCAATCGTTTACGCATCCTTGTTCGCATGGGTCGGGCGCTCCATTTTCATAAGAAGGGAATTCCCGTGACTCCTGTGGTTGAGACCCAAAACCTAGGGAAGGCGTTCGGGACGACCGTCGCCCTGGAGGGCGTAAACTTGGAGCTACCTTCCAATCAGATTATCGGATTGGTCGGTCCGAATGGCGCCGGTAAAACTACTCTATTCTCCATTCTATCTGGTTTTCTAAAGCCAGGTATTGGCTCCGTGCGGGTCTTGGGTCATTCCCCACTGTCTCCCCAATTGCAGGGGCGCGTCTCAATCCTGCCCCAAGATGCTCCACTCAGAAGAGGGGTCAGCATTAGAAAACAGTTTGAGTTTTTTGCAAAGTTGCAGGGACTTCCCCCAGAAACTGCTTCCGAAGAAGCCGAAAAAGTCCTCACTGAGGTAGATCTGTTGGAAAAATCAGTCGAAGGACCGGATTCCCTCAGTCACGGCATGAGAAAACGGGCTTCTCTGGCCCAAAGCTTTATCGGCAACCCCGAGTTGATTCTTTTGGATGAACCGACCGCGGGCCTCGATCCTGTCACGACTCAAAAAGTACGGGAATTAGTGCTTCGTAAAGCAGAAGGTCGCACGATCATCATAAGCTCGCACAACTTGGCCGAATTGCAGGAGGCTTGTGATAGCGTGGCCATTCTTAACTTGGGAAAGTTGATCGATTTTCGACCAGTCTCGGAGATTATCGGACGGAGCAAGACCATGATTATCCGACTAGAAGGTCCACCTGAAGATCAATTGACGAAAGCCGTATCCGAACTCCCCGAAGTCGTATCGGTGACTTGCGGGGATCAAGGAAACCCAAGAATAATTATCAGAGTGGACGGATCCATCGACGATTCGGAGGTTGATCTTGCCATTCTCGGGGTCTTCAAGGATCAAAAGGTCCGTTATAGGGAAATTAGACGAGGAGAATCTTTGGAGGAAAAAGTCGTTCAAATTACCAAGCAGGATGCCGGATAATGAAAAGACGGGTATGGATTCTAGCTCTCGTAACTAGCGAATTGAACGACTAATCCAAGACTCACAATTCAACGGTTCTGAATATACGGCCGATAAAATGAATGGGGTCAAATCGTCTGTACCTGCCCGTAATCGATAATCCCTTTACCCGAAGCTTGCCCGTTGCAGACCGAACTTCTCGTAATTGAGGGAAGGAAACATTTGAATACGATCTTCAATCGGCTATGTTGATATTATCGTGAGCAAAAAGAAAAAAAACCCCCTCGAAATCATTATCATCTTGGGACTGACGCTGGCCTTCGCCTCAATTTGGATTTGGGCGCATTGGAATTTGTCAAGGGAACCCCCTCACCACAAAGGTCCCGGTAGTGTCGGCTACCCTGATCCCAATGCAACTGCGAATGAATAAGCTCGTATGCATTTCGGGATGCTCACGAGGACTTGGTCGTGCTTTGGCCGTAGAATTCTCAGCCCGCGGGTGGCATGTGGCAGGAGCTGCCAGAAACAGTGAAGCACTCGATCAACTTAAGCAATCCTTGGCCACCGACCACTACTTGCAGACCGTAGACGTAACAAATCCAGCCCAAGTAGATACGTTTTCCAGCGAAGTGACTGAAAAACTTGGATGTCCCGATTTGTTGGTCAACAATGCCGGAATAATCAATGGCAACGCCAAAATAGTAGACGTTTCACCCGAAGAATTCTCACAAGTCCTTTCCACCAATTTGGGAGGCATACACAACATGATTCGCTCCTTCTTACCTCTAATGGAAGTAAACGGCAAAGGTGTAATCGTCAATTTCAGTTCGTATTGGGGAAAATCCGCAGCACCTGAAGTGGGTCCCTATTGCGCCAGCAAATGGGATGTAGAGGGGCTCACGCAGTCTCTTGCCCAAGAAATCCCCCAAGGTTTAAGCACAGTTGCCCTGAACCCCGGAATTATCAATACGGACATGCTCCGCTCATGTTTCGGGGAGCAAGCGGCAAGTTACGAAACACCAGATACTTGGGCTGTTAAAGCGGCCGATTGCTTGATTGGGCTCGGCCCTTCCGACAATGGTGAAACCATAATTCCATAAGCTTTAAAACCGCATCTTTTACAAATCGGCTTTCTTTTGTCGACGGCAGTCTGTATAACCCACATATGCTCACACATACCGTTATTTTTTGGCTTAAGAAGGGATTAACGCAGGAAGACAAAGATTTGTTCTTCGAGGGGGCCAAGACCCTTTCTACGATTAAGTCAGTAGAGCAAAGCTACATGGGTACGCCGGCCGACACGCCCAAACGCCCCGTCGTCGACGATAGTTACGATTGTGCTCTAAGCGTTTGCTTGCGGGACCTTGATGCCCACGATCTTTATCAAGCCGACCCGATTCACTTGGCCTTCATTGAAAAATGTAAGCATTTATGGGAACGGGTCGTAATCTACGATGCAAGCTAATCCAACTTTGGGTCCAGTAGATTGCTATTCGACTGAGTTGCTAAAAAACGAGTCAAACCGTAAGCAAGAACTACTGCCATGGGACCAATGACGAAACCTTGTGGCCCATAGGCAAGGATTCCACCAATGATTCCAAGAAAAAGCAAAAAGCTTAACCAAGCTCCTTGCTCGTGAAGCTTTCGGCCCATTTTGGCTCGGACTCGACTTATCAGGTAGTTTAAAAACAGGCATAAGCCTGCCACAATCAATGCCGTGACGGGTTCTCCTCTCGACCAAATAAGGGAGGACAAGGGCAACCAGACCATGGCACTGCCAACCACAGGAACCAAACCAACGAATGCCCCAAGAAAAAAGACGGGGAGAAAGAAAATTCCACCCACGAAATTAGCTACCAAGGCAAGCATGACTCCCCTTAACAGGGAGGTAAGAACCGTATCGCTAAGTAAACGCAGTGTAATCTTTCGATGCAATTGAAACCACGAATCAACTTCCTCCTTGCTAAAACCTCCCATTTTCATCGCCTTGCTCAAAAAAGAACCCCCGTGAGCATAAAGGAAGGACAAGGCAATGAGTGCCAAAGTTAATTCGGCTACAAAACCACGGGTACCATTAAAGAGAAACTCCAAAAAAGTACCTGAAAATTCCCGTGTATCCCCAATTAGATTAGAAACAAACTGAACCGTCTTCTCCCGGTCAATGGGGAGACGAGGATAAATGGACTGAATTTCGCTAATGCCATTAGAAACGCTTTCCACAAGTGCGTCACGCCCCTCTTCTTTGCCCAAGGCAAGAGACCATATCGTCTCAGTGATACCGCTTCCCGGTCCAGAGGCTTGGAGAAGAAGGAGAAGGAAAGGAGATAGCAAAACCAACAATAAAGTCAGGGTGGAAGCAACGGCACAAAGTTCGGCTCGTCTTTGTTTGTTCACACGCGGTAGAAGGAATTTTCCCAACCGCTCGAAGGGCAGAAAAAAGACCGGATAAGTAAGGGCAGCCAAAGAAACGGCAAAGAGCATGAATTCGAAAAGCGGGCGGAATGTTCCGTAAAGAGGAATCAATAAAAGCAAGAGAGCCAATATCAACAAGGTTCGCCTCCTCCAAACCTTCCAAAAGGCTTCTCTCTTTTGGGTCAAAGAGTCTTCGGAAGCACTTGAATGCGGTTCGCTTTCAGGCATGATCAGTTATTAGTCTCAATGGCTTGTCTTCGCAAGATGCTTTCTTAGGAATTTTCCCGTGAAGGTTTTCTGTCGGGCAAGTTTCTCCGGCGATCCTTTGAAGATTAGATTTCCTCCTGCCTCTCCCCCTCCTGGTCCGATTTCAATCAAATGATCAGCCAAGCGAATGACATCGAGATTATGTTCGATCACAACAAGTGTATTCCCTGCATCCCGAAGTTTGAAAAGGAGATCCATAAGGCGCTGTACATCCAACCAATGCAATCCGGTAGTCGGCTCATCGAGCAAGTACAAGGCTTTCCCCGACTGTTTCCGGCTAAGTTCGAGAGACAACTTTAACCTCTGAGCTTCTCCTCCCGATAGCGTATTGGCTGCCTGTCCTAGCTGAAGGTAGCCTAAACCGACAGCGTCTAGGGTTTCCAACTTGTTAAGAATGGAAGGATGCTTACTAAAAACATCGAGGGCTTCGGAAACAGTCATTTCCAGAACTTCCGCTATATTCCTTCCTCGAAAACTTACCTCGAGAGTCTCACGGTTATAGCGTCGGCCCTTGCAACTCTCGCATTCGACAAAGACATCGGCAAGGAACTGCATGTCCAGTTTGACCATTCCGTCTCCCTTGCATCGCTCGCAGCGGCCTCCCGGAAGATTGAAACTAAAGCGACCTGGACTGTATCCACGAACTCGGCTCAGGGAACATTGGGAAAAAAGTTTGCGTAACAAATCGAAAAGCTTGACGAAGGTGGCAGGGTTGGAACGCGGACTTTTTCCTATGGGCGATTGATCCACTCGTACGGCTTGCTCGAAATGCTCAAGTCCCTCGATACCCGAATGAGCACCAGGAAGTTGCTTAGCACGATGCAAGGTGTTTGCTGCTGATTTGGCAAGAACTTCATTGACAAGAGTACTTTTACCCGAACCCGAAACTCCGCAAACTACGGTGAGTAGGCCAACGGGAAAAGAAACATCAAAGCCCCTAAGGTTATTTGCCCGAGCCGAACGGACGATTATTTCCGCCTTACCAGGCTTCTTGTCCTTGGCATCCTTTTGGACTTGCTCCTTTCCGGATAAAAAGGATCCGCTTCGGCTCGTCGAAGAACTAAGGCAAGCTTTTAAGTTTCCCGCAAAGATCAACTCCCCTCCGTCCACACCTGGCCCAGGACCAATTTCAATCAGGTAATCGCAGGCCAAAAGGGTATCTGCATCATGCTCAACCACAATCACGGTATTCCCACGATCTCTTAGCCCGCGTAAAACCGTCAGCAAACGATCGTGATCGGCTGGGTGAAGACCAACCGTAGGTTCATCAAGAACATAGGTGACCCCCACAAGCCCCATCCCTAATTGAGTTGCAAGACGAGCCCGTTGTGCCTCTCCACCACTCAATGTACGATAGGGCCTATCTAGGGAAAGATATCCCAGCCCAACTTGATCTAGAAAACCCAACCGTTGGCGCAATCCATTGACCGCATCCATGACTTGCTCGCATTGGTTGTTTCCCGAAAGATCATTCTCGACAAACGACCAAGCCGAGGAAGCACTTCGAGAGAGCAAGGAGTCAAAAGATGCACCAGCCAAGGTAACGGAGCGGGCGTAAGAAGAAAGACGACCCCCATTGCATGAAGAGCATAGCGTTCCAAATTGATAAGTCAGAAGTTTGGCCCGTAAGCTTTCACTGGAAGTATTCCTCATGGTTTCAGTAAGGTCTTGGATCACACCCGGGAAAAGTTGCTTCTTCGCCCTACCCCGTCCGACTTGAAGTTTTAGTTCATAAATTTTCTGTTCGTCTCCTTGGAGGATAAAACGACGAGTCTCAGAACTAAGTTCGCTCCACGGGGTTTTTAAATCCAGAGAGGCTTGATCGGCCAGTGCCTTGAGAATGTTTTTTCTAAGCGTAATCATCTTGCGCGACCCCAAGCGCCAAGGTTTGATGGCTCCTTTGGCGAGGGAAAGAGATGGATCAGGCACCACAAGATCTTCTCGAAAGCTGAGGACTTGACCAAGACCACCACAGGTTTCGCATGCTCCATCGGGGTGGTTCCATGAAAAATGACGGGGGGTCAAGGTCGGATAAGTTTTACCGCACTTTTCGCAGGCATAACTTTGTGATAGAAGAATCTCATGAAAGGACCCATCGACTGGACCCTCAATCAAGACACTGGCTCGCTCATCTCCTTCTTTGAAGGCAAGTTCGAGAGAATCAGCGATCCGACTTCGTGCCTTCTCATTGATGGAAAGTCGGTCGACGACGATCTCGACTTTCAGTTCACGGCCCCGTGTCTTTTCGGGAATCAAATCACGATCATCAAGCCTCTTGGTTTCACCCTCGATGCGCACGCGTTGAAAGCCTCTCCTTTCCAAAGCTGGTAATTCTTCCCGCAAAACAGCAGCTTTGGCCGACATGAAAGGGGCAAGTAAAATTGCCCGCTTGTCCGCACCTTCTACTAGAATCTGGGTAACACAGTCATCTAAGGTTCGCCGAGAAACGGTAGCTCCGTCATCCGGGCAATGAGGTTGACCAACGGTGGCCCAAAGAAGACGAGCATAGTCTGCAACCTCCGTAGCTGTTGCAACGGTACTCCTTGGTCCAGCCGATCGAACCGCCGCCTGCTCAATCGCCAAAACGGGCGACAACCCCTCAACATAATCAACATCCGGTCGACGAACTTTTTCAAGGGCTTGACGTGCCTTCGGAGAAAGACTTTCCACATACTTACGGTGACCTTCAGCAGCCAAGACATCAAAAACCAAGGATGACTTACCTGAACCACTGACTCCGGTGACACCAATCAATTTACCCCGAGGAAATTCAGCTACCACCCCCTTAAGATTGTTTTCCCGGGCTCCCTTGACAAATATCCGGGGAACTTCCGTCTTCCTCTTTTTTTTCTCCGCTCCCATATCCACTCCTATTATGATCCCGAAAGGATCTCCTGCCAAGCAGGATAAATAATTCTTCTCATTCGCACCATTCGAGAGTATATAGAATATGTGAAGAATCCCATACTTTATGTAAAACAAGGTTGCCCTTGGTGTATAGACGCCCTGGCCTACTTCAAGCAAAAGAACATAGAACTTGAAATAGTCGATGTACGAGCCGACCCGACTCGAATGAAGGAACTTCAGGAAATCAGTGGTCAGACTATGACCCCAACCTTAAAGCATGGAGATTTCATGGTCAAAGACTTCGATTTAGGCGAATTTGAGCAAGCCTTATCGGAAAACCCGGAGGCCGCTAAGAAACTTGGTTTAGATTGATAGCTCGCGATCCTTTTGGTGGGTAAGTGAGGAAGGCTGTCGCGATGCCATTCGTAGTAAATGGGTTGAGGATGTCCAATCGACAATCCAATTCTTCATGCTTGGATGAAAGTGCATGAGGGAATAAGGTTGAGTACTAGAGAAGCGTAAGCCTAGAGGGGGAAATGCCTAACTTTTTGTTACGGCTTCATCCCAATTGGTCTCCTAGCCAATGAGCCAGAGATTGATTGGAACTGATAGATCAAATTTTTGAGCAAAAGTCAGCGAGTCGGCTCAACCCTTTTTCAATGATTTCATCAGAGGTGGCATAACTCAATCTAACATAACCTTCTGCCCCAAAAGCGTGCCCCGAAACAACCGCTACTTTCTGATCGTCAAGCAAACGGCTCGAGAATTCTTCCGAGCTTAAACCAAAGGAGGAAACATTGGGGAAGAGATAAAAGGCTCCTTGGGCTCGCTGACAAGTAATCCCATCGATCGATTCAAGGCCCTCCAGCAACTTAAGGCGACGGCGGTCAAAATGAACAAGCATCTCGCGGACCGCCTCGATAGCCCTGTCCCAATTTTGAATGGCAGCCAGTGCTCCGTACTGGGCAAAAGTCGTGGCATTAGAGGTGGTCTGACTTTGTAAGTCCGCAACGGCCTTAGCGATCGTCGGATTAGCCACAAGGGTCCCAAGCCGCCAACCGGTCATGGAAAAGGTCTTACTGAAACCAGAGACGGTAATCACTCGCTCGGCTGCTTCGGGGCCAAAGGATGCAGGGCGGTGGTGAACTGCCCCATCATAAAGAAGATACTCATAAATCTCGTCAGACATGATTAAAAAGTCATGTTTACAAGCGAGCTCAACAATTGCTTCCATCTCCTGCCGTTCGTAAAGACAGCCCGTGGGGTTGGATGGACTGTTGAGAATGAGCAAACGAGTCGAAGGGCTCAAGGCTTCCTCAATTTGATCAGGGCTTACCTTAAATCCTTGATCGTCCCCAGCAAAAACTATTTTAGAGGTGGCTCCAGCTAATTTTACCATTTCAGGATAACTAACCCAGTAGGGAGCAGGAATGATGACCTCATCTCCGGGCCCGCAGGTTGCCAAAATGGCGAGATAACAAGAATATTTCCCCCCCGGACTAACCACAATTTGAGAAGGCGTTGCCTCAGCAAGGACTCCATGTCCGGCATATTGCTCGGCTAAACTTGTCCGAAGATCGGGCAACCCGGCTGCCGGAGCATACTTGGTCTTTCCCTGTGCCAAAGCTTCGGCACAGGCGTCTTTGAGAAAAGAAGGTGTATCGAAATCAGGTTCGCCAGCACCAAAACCGCAAACATCCTCTCCAGATGCCTTGAGAGCCTTGGCTTTTGCATCCACCGCTAGGGTTGGCGATGGAGAGACGTTTTGAGCCCATTTAGATAAGTATCCGTTTTTCATGATTATGGAGGCAAGAATGTAGGGAATTGCACGCCGCGAGCAAGTCCTTTTACAGAAAGGCTTTTACTATTCGGTAGAAAGGTAAGATTCCTGAGGAACCGAAAGTTCCCGATTCAAACCTTCGGGTTTGAAAAGAGTGGTATCTAGGTCCAATTCTAAAGCGGCCGAAAGAACTTCAAATCGGGTATTCGAACGGTCATTCCTGTTCTTACAGTCAAAAGTCTTAGGTATCCAAGTCGTTCCAATCTTCTTGAGACTGTTCAATAGATAGGTCTTGTGGGCAACGGAGCGGTTTGAAAATGTCTCAACCCGAAGAGGAGCTTCGTAACCATCGTCCAAAGCCAAAGTAATTCGGTTCCATGAGGGACGAACTTCTTTGACCCAAGGCGGACATTCAAAAATATAAATATGAGCAGGTCTACCAGCTACTTTTCCTGATTTTTCATAGGTAGCATCCCAAAAGACGAAGGGCATGAGCAACTCAAAGGAAGATTGATTCATGCCTTGAACAAAAGGGGCAAGCATAGCAGCACTATCTAACTCCTCGGTTTTTCCTCCCTCGAACGAATAGCGCCAAGCTTTGGGTTTATCCGAATTTATAAGAAGAAATGAAACCCTTGTTCCATTAATGTCCAACGCGTCAAAATCAATTCTGGAAGTTCCATGGCCAAGAGATTGACCGGAAAGAATACCGGAAAGTTGAGACTCTTCACCTCTTCTTGGCATATGGCGCAACCGGAAGCGCATCGAGTAGGCTTGGTGATGAGCAGTTTTATTCAAGTCCCGCGTAAGAAAACCACGGTATCTATTCAAACGAAGTTCAGCTTCTTCATCGGTCAAGACTGGTGCAAAACCACGGGCTGGAAACCTACCCTTGGATAGGAGATGATCCTTTGCCAAGAAAGACAATAAGAAGGCACCAAGAAAAAAGACCTTGGCCATCAACGAACCCAATGTGTGCTATTGGGAGGAATTGGACTCCGGAGCCGGAACTGGCAGCAAGGGTGCACTAGGCTCTACTATCCCTTGAGCAGGTGCAGGTTGGTCTCCAATGCCTTGAGCGGGAGGAACAGGTACAACCGGGGAAACACCTTGGTCAGGTGAAGGTGGTGCCGGAGGTAGATCACTCAAACCTGGGAGAGGGACTGACGGGTCACTTGCAGAAGATGAATCAGGGTTGGTTTTTATCTCTTGGCTTTCCGCTTTAGTCGCTTGGGAGCGTACGCCGGCTTCGTTTTGATAAAGTGCGTAGAGGGAAAATGATAAAATAAAGAAACCAAGAATTCCCCAGACCGTCAACTTGGTCAACTGAGCAGCGGAACCTGCTCCAAGTACTTGATCAGCGGCACCTCCACCAAGAGCCGAACCCATGCCTCCGGATGTGCGTTGAATCATGATCAACATGACGACAACGATGCAAAGAAATATAAGGAGTAAAGTTAAGACAGTAATAATCATTGGACTCTAAAATAAAGTACTATTATTCCTTTTTTGAAAACAAAAGGCAATCCTCTTTACGAAAACCTACATTCCGAGCGTGGCAAGTAAATCTTCCAAGTCTTTCCGGTCTTCAAAAGTCAGAGATAATTTACCCTTTCCCGTAGGACCAGCCTTGATCGATACTTTCCGCTCCAAGGAAGCTTGGGCTCGCTTGGCGAGCGATAAAAAATTAGCAGAATCGAAATCATTTACCGAAAAGGAGGCCTTGGAAACCGGAGGATTCCGAATATCCGAGACGGCTTGTTCGCATTGACGCACGGTCCAATTTCCCCGAACAGCATTCCTTCCCAATTCAAGCCGCTGGTCTTCGTCAGTAACCCCAAGTAAGACCTTGGCGTGACCAGTCGAGAGTTCACCTGTAGCTAAAAAATCCCTCAACTCCTGGTCTAGTTGCAATAAACGCAAGAGGTTCGTAACATAAGCCCTGCTTTTGCCAACACGTTCAGCAACTTTTGCTTGGGTTAAGCTAAAGTCATGTACAAGAGAATAATAACCCATGGCTTCATCAATCGGATTAAGTCCCTCCCGCTGGAGATTTTCAATCAAAGACAAAGTAGCGGAAGAAAGATCGTTTGCAGAAAGTACACGGGCCAAGATAGTTTTTCGACCCAAGTGTTCGTGGGCTCGCCACCTTCTTTCACCTGCGATCATTTCGTATGAGTTTTCTAATTTCCTGACCGTGACGGGCTGCAATAGTCCTTCCGACTCAATGCTCGCTGCCAATTCTTGGATGGCCTCTGGATTTATGACCTTGCGCGGTTGGTGAGGATTGGGAACAAGGTCACAAAGTAAAACCTCGACTAGGCTTTCGATCTTAGCAGTCGCGGAGGGAATTTCGGATTCGGAAGTGAGAGTGTTTTTTTCCTGAACGGCAAAATTTGGCTTCGAGTCCACAATCGAATCGGATGCAGAAGACGGTTCCGTATTAGGAGGCGTTCCTGCTCCGCCTGCAATTAAGCTTCCCAATCCTCTTCCAAGTCTCGACGAAGGTTTGGTCATGAGATTATATTATTGCTGAGGAACAAACAATTCCTTGCCTACAAAAACCTTCGTCGGGTCGCCAATTTGATTGGCATCGATAATCCATTTGATCTTGGACTTATATTTAAGAGCGACACTGCTAACTGTTTCACCCTTCTCTACTTTATGAACGAAACCCTTTTGGGGATAATCTGAGGAAAAGGTCTTGGCAGGAGAGACAGCACTGGAGGAAGATGATTTATTTGACTGGGCGAGCACTTTGTTCATTTCCGCAATGAGATCTTTAAGTTTTTTGTCGATATTTTTTTGCAGGGCGACTTGCTCTTTTTCGCCCTGCGAAGCCCGTCTTTCTAAGGCTTGAAAACGGACATCCATCTGTTGCGTGAGACCTTGGTTCGTACCAGATGCTGAATTTTGGCGGCGATTGAGTTGCTCAACGGATACCCGAAGTTGAGCGTTTTCACGACGAAGAAGTTCGACCTCGGTTCTTAAACCAGCCAACCCGCGGTCAACAAGTTCCATATCCTGCTTTAGATTCGCCAATTTAATATTCACGCTCCCAAAAACCAAAGAGGGTGAAATAAATATACCAAAGCAAGCAACGAACAAAGCAATATACCCTAACCTGTTAGACACCAATCTATTCATAATCTTAAAACGATTAAACCACATCATAACCACCAAATTCAAAGTAGGGACATCACCGAATAGAAGCAAGAAATCTTTTAGGCTTTCGAGTTACTTTTTCCTGAAACAAGCAGGTCAGGCATGAACTCTGACTCCAAAATCGTTCCATCCGGTATTGCGAAACCCCGTAGGAAATCTTGAGTAGCCAGCATTTTCCCTCCTGGTTTTTGAAGTTCATGCACAACCAAAGCATCTCGCCCTGTACCGATCGATAAATGCCCTGACCCATCACAGGAAACTTCTCCGGGCAGTAAGGAAAGGTCTGCAACCGATGACTTGCCTACTTTGATTCTAAGATCTCCAAATCGAAAGGACACTCCTGGCCAAGAACGGAAGGCTTGAATCCGATGAACAAGGGATTGAGCGGAAACTCTGAAATCTATTAAGCCGTCCTCTTTCGTCAACTTTCGACAATAAGTTGCCTGGCTCTCGTTTTGAGGCTTTTCGGCGAAGTCTCCAGTAAGGAGGGCATTCAAATTCCGGCCGATTAGAGGCACGCATGAAAGACCAATTTTCTCACGAAGAGTAGGACCCGTATCATCC
>Ga0233432_10003908_pt1 | contig 13357 bp, 17 predicted proteins | sample SI_122_August201_6_FD_179870 | JGI IMG/M metagenome (GOLD analysis project Ga0233432, IMG submission 179870) | Seawater microbial communities from Saanich Inlet, British Columbia, Canada - SI_122_August2016_10_MG | ecosystem: Environmental > Aquatic > Marine > Inlet | place: Canada: British...
TCTGCGAGGTAGACCAGTTTTGAATTTTTTGAAATCGCCTTCAGAGGCTGCGGCTCTCATCTTAGATGCAGACATGCCAGAAACGCCTTCAGAATCTGGGTCACGATCTCCAGCAGACACGATATTGATACTATCAAAATTGTAGTCTTTGCCGTTATACTTGTTTAGAAGATCATCGAACTGTTTGATTCGATCTTGACCAACAACTAGAATCACTTTAGAAAAGTTCTTCTGTAGTTCTTGCATGATCTGGATAATAGTACGAGAGTTAGATTTGACGATTATGTTGCCGAATGCTTTCTTGGCAAGCATAATCTTATCATCGTAATCTAGAGGATTCTTCTTTGCATCTTGACTATGGGATACGTAAATTAAAGGAGTTGCTCCTTCTTGCTTTGCAACAGACTTAATTTTGTTGACAAGCTTTTCGTGACCAACTGTAATTGGGTTCATTCGACCCCAACCTAGAACGACTGTTTTGTTGGGAGCTTCTTCAAGTTTAGGATTGATCTCAATCGAGTTCTTTACGAGAAGTTCGTCTTTTACCTTTTTACTAGCCTTTTTCTTTGGCTTACTATCAGTCTTCTTAGCCTTAAGCTCTTCACCAGAGTTTGCATCTGGATTTTCCATAGAATCGTCTTGCATTTTTCTTCCTCTATCGTAGGTTTACCGTAGTCTTACTACAACGATGTGTTATGTACTATTTATAAATTATAGCTCCTCAGCTATATTTCCTGATATCTTTCTCCAAGACTCTTCTGCTCTAACAGCTACATCCTTTGCGACATCAAGTGCCTCTGCGCTTTCAACTTCTAATACTTCGCACTCTATACGTCTTTGTTTATGAGTGTCGTATACTTGCTGTGCTTGAATAACAGACTCTTTAGTGTTAATCATGTAGCGTCTAGCGTCAGCCTCTTCTTGAATAGCAATCATAGGATCTACAGGCTCTTCTGCGATAGCTGGCATTTCAGCCGGCATAAGAGGATGATCTTCACCAGCAATCGGAAAATCTTCTTCTTCGATTTCTGCATCCTGAAATACTGGATCTTCTATTGTATCATCCAGATCATATGGTATTGAGTGAGTGAATTCTTCATTGTCACTTTCTTCAATACTTGATAAGTGTTCAGTAAGTTGACCAATAAGCACTGCTTTGTTCAATCTACGATCCAATTCGATACCGACTGTTCGACCAAACTCTTCAAGTTGATCTTTTGTCATTGATTCGAAATCCATAATTAATCCTCTGATTTAACTAACGTGAAAATACCATAAGCAATTGCACCGTAAGCTGCCCAACCAATCAAGCCTTGAAACAAGAGTGCGATTACACCAACTGCGATAAGAGCACCGCCATCCCAAGATGTACGCTCTTTTAGTCTACTTTTTAACCAATTCATAATTTTCTCCTTTAAAATACAAAGCAGGCACAAAGCCTGCTTTTTAGACTTCTATAGTCTATTTAGTGTTTTAAATTATCACCAATCAGTCATTATCTATAATCTCTTTGAGGTGCATCATACACTGCTTCGACTCCTCGTACAAACCCATTCTTGCGAGTTCCGCCGCTGCCCGTGAGTATCCCACCGTCTGCGAATACCGATCTAGTGAAGACCACAATCCAGATAAAGGTGAAAATACATAGTTGCTTACCAAGGCTGTCATTAGACCCACCCCCGTAAATTTTCATTTGTTTGATTTTCAGAATCTCTTCTCCATGCTCCGCTGGCTACGGAATATATTTCTCCACGACTAATACCTAAATCTCTTAGATCACGGTCTGTAAGTTTATTCAATTCTTTGATTGTTTGTTTGATCTCTCTACGATCTGACCATCGCTTCATTACATTCATGTAAATATCCACGATGAATGACAGGTTGAGAAAATCGGCGGCAGTAAGTACCATCTGTGTCACATTCATCTCCTTGTATGTGTATGTTGTGTTTATGTCAATCTTGTTGACACAAATATTTATACACTAAAGGTGATTTTTTGTGATGCTAAATCCGAATACCCGTGATGCGGTAAATGACTTACTTCTGCCAGCCCTTAATAAATTCGTCTGAGAAGTTTGCTTTCGAGAAGCCCAGTCTATCCACTAGCTTGACTGCGTTCTTGCCCATTCTATCAATTGCAACAAAGCCTTCTTGTTCTGTGACTCTGTAACCATCTTTCGTTTTCAAGAAAGTGCCTATTGCCTTTGCTTTATCTAGCTTAGTGATGATGAGTAGTTTCACTTCAATGATCATGTTATACAGTTCAAACAACGCAACAATCTGAGACTTGTCGATGTTTGAGAAGTATGCCATTACTTCTTTTCGTTTCTCTGCCTTATTAGCTTTGCCCTTTTCAGATTTCAACTTATCAATTTCTTTTTCGTAATATTCGTAAATCCAGTCTACCATATCTGTGACAAACTTGGATGGATCTGTAATCTTTTCACCTGCACGTACCTTTACGTTTAGATATGTTTTAACTCTTGTAAGTAATTCTTCGTTCTCTGTTATGCCATCAAACGTTGCTTTGTTTACTTTATTAAACTGTTTACCAGCGGCAGATAATAGTAGAGTAATTGCATCTGTCTCTGTTTTCGTCATTGTGGCATTACCACTTACATCTTTATATACTGCGTCTACTGACCAGACCGACCTCGTGTCTTTGAGATTGCTTGCGATCTTCTCTCCAAAAGACGCTGACATTGATTCAAAAGATTTTCCTCTGTAGTTAGTGTGCCAAACCACACCGATCTCGGATCTGAGGATTTTAGTAGCAAGCGGGCTTTTCGCTGGTATAGCGTAAACAATCGTATTAGGATGAAAAGTAATATACGATTCACCATCAATCTGTACTTTCGTAATATCTTTCTTCGCATAGAGGAAATCACCTTGTATCACTCCTTTTATATTCATAGCTGGCAAATGTTTCAGTGCCAAATTCATTTTAACATTCAAATCACCTTTTGTATCAGCATCAACATCCGCTTTAGTCTTATAGACCTTAGGGTTCTTGTTGAAGATACCTTTCTTCGCAACAAAAAACTTGCCATCTGAAGGATCGATGCCTGCAAACACTGCTGGTGCACCATCCCATTTGACTGTTACGTTAACTGCGGAACTAGACTTACCCGCTAACATATCACGTAGAGATCGTAGATAGTTTATAGACTGTCTTGCACCCTCAACACCTGCATTTAGCAAGTTGTCTTCGAGGTGTTCCATATGTGTGTTTTTGTCTTCAGTCAAAAATGATGAAAGGCGTTGCATTCTATGCTCCAAATAATTTCTTTACGTCTTCAGGATTATCAAGGCTGTAATTAGACTTGATATCAGTCTTTAGCCTACCTTGACAACGATATCCAGCGCCAACAACACGATAGTCTTCGCCTTCGATTTTTCTTGCCTTACTTCCAGATGGTCCCAATCTAAATTCAATATTAACAGATCCTTTATACTCAGGAACATCTAACTTGAGTGGATTGCTTCCTAGATAAAATAGACCAGCTTTACCAATTTGTATATAATACACATTCTTTCGGTTATATGCTTTAGCAATTGTTTTTGCTGAGTCGAAAGATTGAATCGCATTCATCTTAGTAAGATAGCCAGCTTTCTGTGCCGCTGACCATGCGTCTTTAGTGACCGAACCGAAAGGAATTGTGTATGGTGTTTTTTTGTGGAATGCTACAGGCTCTTGCTTACGAATAAAGTTGACCCAATCTTTTAGTGCTTTGTCTTGTTTCTTTGCCGCTTCTATGAAAAATGGAATAGCGTCATCGTCTACCGCTTCGGGTTTGACTAAAGTGTGGGTCTTATTTTGAGTATCTATTCGTATGGACGTACCGCCCATCTGTGCATTCTTATCTAGTTTAATTTCGATATTGAATTCTTTACCGTTGTATAATGCTTCAATATCACCTGCGCCTTGATTACTGTATCCTGCACCTGGTTTGCTACCGACATCCAAGCCTTTCACTCCAGCAGACTTCATTGCATCGAAAACATCCTTTTCGTATGCTAGCCCTTTTGCACCGACTGATTCGGTAATGAAACTTTTAAATCTGACTGTCATTTTTTAACCTTGAATTTAGTATCGTTTGGGTATTCACCAGCTTTAGAATTTCTTAACTCAATTACATAGTCTTCAATAGTGTTACTACATAATATCGTAATCTGTTTAGATTTACTTGAAGGATATCTTATATCATCAATTTTTATATTTTGAGATAATTTATCCAACTTAGTTTTACCTAACCAGAAGACTTTCCACCCAGTTCTCATCCGCCTTACGTAGAAGTAATTCATACCCCACGCTCTGTTGAAAATCTTTTCGATCTCTCTTGCGTTGGCTTTAGTTACTGCGAGTTTCGGTCTAACTTTATTTATACTTCCTCGTTCATCAAATCCAGCTTGAACCTTGTTTAAATCAACTCCAAATGTTTTCAGAAAAGTAGCGCCCGCTGAGTTTGGCTGTAGATCACCTGTGCTGTTGAATAGTGATGCGGCACCAGAATAAGAACTAAACGTATTACCGTTTATATCTTTTAGTGATATGTACCAAGGGTTTCCTTGATTATCAGTTAATATGATATCACCGATAATCGCACCAAGCTTATCTATGGGTATACCTTCTTTCTTAGTGGCACCCGTTCTCTGTACAGCACTGACGATTTCTGCGTTGGCAAAAGGAGCATATGACTCGCTCATCATATTCACAACTTCAGATGTTTCATTGTCTGTGCGAGTTTTAAAGTAGTTGTCAAGTGTCTTAACTGTTCTTACCTCAAATTTCTCACCAGCATTCGCACCTCTTGCTATAATGATGTCAAACTTCAAACCATCAAATGTGAAACTGTAGCTAGGAAATTTAGAACTATTTGGAGATATGGCATTGAAAGTCACGCTTTCAAGACTAGTATCCTTGCGTAACTGCATCTTCAAATGATCAATCACTGCTTGGCTTGTGTCATCATTCTTATTGATAAGTTGAAGCCTAAACTCACGAACAGACTTATCGTTTGTTCCTGGTTTGCCTTTTGGATACAATGGAGCGACCTGATAATTCTTTATCTTTACGATAGAGTTCAGGTTCTCTCCAATTTTTTCGTATACTTCCATACTCATGTGATAGTAGATTCCTCTTGTTTCTACTATTTATGAGCGAGTCATTTAGCCATTCTTGCTATCTCTATAGCTTGCTCTTGGTTAGTGATAGGTACGGCATTTGACTTGTGCATTGTGGCGATTCCGACGATGTAGTTTCCCGTGTAGACTGGAGACTCTCGTTTTCTTCCTGCTTGCGGAACTCCATGAACTGGGCTCTTCGGCGTGTTTGACGGATAAGTCTGTTTCGGAACTGCTGGTTTCGGTTCATATGGTATAAATTCCCTTTTCCTTGGTTTTAGTTTACCAGATATATATGCGACATATTCATCTAGCGTGTTGAACTGGCATGAGTGCATGTGCTTGCGTCTCATACTCTTGTTGTACTGTCTCCATTGTACCTCTACTTTTGCCATATCGAGTTTCTTTGCTTTACGCTTCTTCGATCTTGGTGCGTAAACGCCTTTGATTATATGCATACTCATTGAGCATACTCAGTCAGTAGGATAGTTTTTTCTTCTATAGCCATAATATACATACCTCAATTGATCTAAACCCGCTTGTGTGTTTTTCGGGTACTCACCGCTGAAAGTGGCTTTTAGTAAGTCTTCTTCATTGATCAGTTGTTTATGATTATGCACTATTTTTGTCCAATTGTCAAGCATTTTCTTTGACAATTTTTTAAGGTAGCTTTCTGATAATATAGGATTTTCTTCAACGTTCTTTGCGTATTGAGCCATGATATATATGGGCACTGTAGAACTGATACATCCATCAGCAAGTTCCATAGTCTCAATGTCCAGAAAGACTCCTTCAGTTGGAGTCGTTACCATGAATGATAGTCCCTTTATAATTTCGTGGTGATGATATTTAGTATTACTAGAAAATTGACACGAGTTTTTAAAATGTATAAATAGACGCATGGGTGCGTGTGAATGTGTAATAACACAAGAGGCAAGTGTGGACGTTTTTAAAAAACTCACAAAAGGAATAACTGGGGTCGCATTTTATATGCAGGTGGGGTTCCTCCCAGTCACGCAAACTATTTAGAAAAGGCAGCTTTTAGTTGCCTTTTTTATTGGGCGGTCACTTCTTCGATTGATAGTCTTTTATAGCAGACTTTATCGCATCTTCTGCAAGAACAGAACAATGAATCTTCACTGGTGGCAAAGCAAGCTCTTCGGCTAGTTGAGTGTTCTTAACTAAGTTTGCATCAGCAAGATTCATGCCTTTAACCCACTCAGTAAGAAGACTAGAAGATGCAATAGCACTACCACAGCCGTAAGTCTTGAACTTCGCATCGGTGATGATATCATTCTCTACTTTAATCTGAAGTCGCATAACGTCTCCACATGCAGGCGCTCCAACCATACCAGTACCAACAGTCGGATCATTCTCGTCCATCTTGCCGACATTTCTGGGATTCTCATAATGATCTAATACTTGTTTACTGTATGCCATACGGCACCTCTATTAAACGTAGAAAGACTCTCCACAGCCACATTCGCCTGTAACGTTAGGGTTCAGAAATTTAAACCCAGAGTTCAGACCCTCTTTTACCCAGACCAACTCTGATCCAGCTAAATATGTTTTACTCTTTTCATCTATTATTAACGTTACACCTTGATCATGTATAACGGTATCATGTCGATCCATATTGTATGAATATTCTAGTACGTAAGCTAACCCGCTACAACCAACTGTACGAATTCCAATTCGAATGCCTTCACAGTCAGGTTTGGCTGCCAGTCGATCTCGTAGAGGTTCGTATGCGGAATCGCCTATGGTTATCATTTTATTGAGGTATTGCCTTAACGAAAAAATCTGGCGTATGACCATCAAAGCCACTGCCAGTATTCAGCATCATTTTCATTCGCTCTGCTTCTTCGATATTGTTTGTGGTGTAAAGATGTAAGCCAGTTGATTTTTCCATTACATGAAATTCTTTAGCGACCTTCTTAATAAGGTAAAGCATTAATTTCTCTCTAGTTTTCTAAGTCTCTCTTCTAACTCCGGCCATACATCAAACTCATGTAACTCTTTGCAGGGATGGCTATTCTTCTCTAGTTCTACTATTCTAGCTTCTAGTGCGTCCATCTTTTTAGACACGTTAGGATACTTGGTTTTCCATGCAATATTCTCTTTGTCGAGAATATCGATACCGTATCTTTCTGTTGCCCAGTCTGCAATGTCATCAAATTTATTGTAACACCAAACTCCGGCTCTTGTATCTTTGAACCATTTAGTCGATGCGGCACCTAATAGTGATCCCGCAATACTACTTACCATCCACAACCACATACAATTCTCCTAGCTAACAAGTTTTATCACACGATGAAGTCTTCCTGATTTCATCAATTTGTGAAATTTTTTCCAATATCTTATCATAATTCCTTTTATTTTATTTAAATCCACCGAAGTTTGGTTTTTTATCTCCGGCTCTTTTTCTGTATGATATAACACTATCGCCATTACCCTCTTGTTTTTCTTCTTTCATGCGACTAGCGAAATTACCTTTATCTGCAACAGGCGTATCATCAACTAAGTCTTGTGCTGATTCTTCAGCATCAAATAATTTCATCTTAGATCGATCAATTCCTATTACAAAACGTTTCAGATAGTTCGTGTCACCCCATCTGTTCTTCAATTGTTTCACCATAAGTTGTCCTAGACTCTCTAACTCTTCAGTAGAGATTAAGCCAAACATAAAATCAGCAGTAGCAGGTAGACCAAATGACTCAGAAGTATCTTCTAAGTTTAAGTCTGAACTACTATAACCAGTACGGGTTGTCTGTGTCGCACTTAAGATTGGCACATTAAACTCTACTGCTAGACCACGTAATTCTTCTGCGATTGCCTTAATCAACGTATATGAGTTGACGTTAGCGCCTGCTTTCATTCTAGAACTTGTACATATATTTAGATAATCTATATACACGACATCTGGATGAAAGTTCTTTTTTAGCTTCAATTCATTCAAAAGATGTCTGAAGTGTGCAGAACCTGCACTGGCTGTAGGATACTCTTTGACGATCAACTTACCAGTTGTCTTGCCCTTTACTCGGCCAACTCGCTTCATATAAACATCTTTAGGTATCTCTTGTAAGGCATCGATTGTGGTATTCAACAGATTTGCATCAATACGTTCAGCAATCTTTTCTTCTGCCATTTCCATAGTAATGTACAAAACGTTTTTGCCATCCATAAGATTGGCTGCCGCACAGTGAGTCATAAACAATGTCTTACCAACGCCAGTACCTGCAAGTGCAATACTCAGAGATTTACGAGACAATCCACCCTTAGTGATCTTATTGAATAAATCCAAATCGAATGCAACTTTGTCCTCTTTTGTGTGATAAAACTCGTATCGATCTTCTGGCTGTTCAAGAAAATCGTGACCAATATTCTGGTCGAAAGACACACCAAGTGCCTTAGTCAACAGATCAGGAATAGAACCCTTATCTAAGTTGTCATGATTGCCATCTAACACAAGAATGGATTCACGAACAGCATTGAAGACTGCCTTATCTTGACAGAACTTCTCTGTCTTATCTACGATCCACTCTAAGTCAGTTTTAGGATCGTATTCTAGACCTTCAATCATCTCAACTATAGTAGTGTACTGGTCGTCTGATATATTGCTTTTCTCATCGATAGCAATCTTTAAGGCGCTTTTTGTTGGTACACTGTTATAATCTGAAATATATTGTGTTATAGTTTTGAACACCATTTTCTCAGTGAAGTCACCGAAGTAATCCTCACTAAGAAATGGTATAACTCTACGCATATAATCTTCATTATGTAAGAGTCCCGATAATACGGTATTTTCAATCATTCGCTACAGTCTCCTCATTAGCGATTGGAGCTTCGACACGATCTGGTACTTGACTGTCATCAGTACTCATTAGACCGCCTGATGACATTTTATATCGTTGTTCAATGAACTTAGCAAAGTCTGTCTTCTCAAACATCATTAGCCAGAAATCTTTGTTATCAACGATCTCTTTTGCTCTCATCATCTTATCACAAAGAACTTCACCAGTAGAAGGATCGACTGCTTCGTACCAACCAACTTTAGGCTTGACGATATATCCACCTTTCTCTGCCACTTCAAGAAGACCAGACCACTTCATAATACCACCTTCAAATGTTACCATAATCGGGATCTTAGACTTCTCACGAACATGTCTTGATTTCTCAATGTTGATTACAAAGTTATAACCCTTGATCTCAGTGCCATCTTTCTCTTGTTGACGACCAATAATCCAAATCGCATCAGCAGAGTAGTATGCACCAGTACCGCCTGATACGATGTCTTTGGGATACAAGCCAATCTCTTTGTAAGTATGATTGACACAGATCAAAGGAATATCTTTCAGATTCAGATGAGGTGTCACAATACGAAACAAAGATTTCATCTGCTTTGCACGTGACATATCTGCCACAGACTTACCGTCCATCGCATCATCAACTTCTTTCTTTGAAGCCAAGTTACCAATAGAGTCAATGACAATACATACATTGTCTTTCTTATCAAGATCATTCAACTGCTTAGTAATATCAAACTTTAATTGCTCAACATCAGTAATAGGAGTATGAATAACACGATCCATATCAATGCCAAATGATTTGAAGTATTCTGGTGGTGTACCAAACTCCGAATCATAAAACAAGATTACTCCATCTTTATGCTTCTTCTGGTGTGCGGCTGCCATAAGCAACGCAAACGCAGACTTAAAGTGTTTAGATGGACCTGCAAGCATTAGCAGACCTGGTGTAATACCACCATCAACTTTGCCTGATAACGCAACGTTTACCATAGGCACAGATGTTTGTGCCATTTCTTTTGCACCAAAGACTTTAGAGTCCATGATGGGGGCAGTAGATTTTATAGTCGAGTTACTTGCCAATTTCTCCATTAATGATGCCATATTCTATTCTCCATTCATAATTTTAAAAAGTCTATCAGCAAATGCATCGATCTTTTCGTATCGATTAGGCCAATAGATGTAGTCTTTATCTGGATTTGCTTTCAGATTATCCAGTAACGGTATGATGTTATCATACAGGGTTTTTGCACGTGTGTCAACACTTTTAATCTTTTCTACAAGAACTTCATGTTCCTCGTTTGCTTTTCGAACTGATTCAAGTTCGTGTTCGTCTACGGCTGTAAAGCCGAAATCAAATAAATCGTCTGTCATGAGAAAAATCCCTCCAATGAGTTTATGTGTTCAAGTTCCCAGTTGATTGCATCAGAGACCATCTTCAGAGGTTCCTTGAACGTTTTGTTAAATTGAGTTTCATAGTCAACATCACCATCTAGACCAAACTCTTTAGGTAGAAACTGAGGAAAAGATATTACGTTTTCCATCAGAGGATTAGGCATCTTCATGTAACAGAATTTCACTTTACTGCCATTCTTAACTTCTTCTACTGACAGACCATGCTTCTTAATCTGTTGATTAAAGAGAAGTGCGCCTCTGACGTGGATAGGAGTACCTTTCTTGTAGATGCTATTCTTATCTTGCCACTTCTCAATATCACTGACACCACGAGGAAACGATACGTCTTCAGGTGGTAAAGATTTGAACTCTTCATAAAAGTTTTTAACGAATGCTTGTAATTCTTTCTCATCTGAGTTCAGCATAATTCTGTATGCTTTAACAAACTTGTCACGAACTACTTGTGGTGTAGAAGACTTAACAGCTTCGATGCCCATAATCTTGAGTTTGGGTTCAGCGTATTGTACTCCTTCGTTATTAAATACGTTAAGTATATATCGTTTCTTTGCCATCCATATGCCCTTATCAGCGATAGCTTCACGTGCCATCACCATTCGGTTATCATATGCATTCATGTTTACAAACATGTTATGGTATGCTTTCTCTAAGATTGGTACCAGCTTTTGCTCACACGCTTGATCGATGAACTTCACTGGATCTTTAGGGTTCACAGCCTCTACGAGAGGTCCCATGTTAACGTACAACGAATCAGTATCCATTGCAATAACATAGTCTTCATCATCACTCTTCAAAATATTGTTCATTGCCTTGTTCATGGCTTGCTCTGCCCATTTGATCGATAACTGACCAGATAGGGTAATGCCTTCAGCAATAAGCATCTCAAAGTATCGGAAGTACTGATTACCGAGAGCGCCATAAAGAGAGTTCAACAAAATCTTAATAGCTTGCTGAGTGTTCTCTAGTCTATTTATTTCTCTCTTAAGTTCGGGTGAATTAGAGTTCTCATTCTCTTGCTTGAGTCTAAGCATCTCTTTCTTGATCTCAGCCCGCTCATCGTATAGACCTATAATGATTGTCGGGAATACACCACGCTTGTCTTTACGATACATAGAACCATTAGCGGCAACAGATAGATCACGCTCAATAGGATCATCAGATACAGAGTTCTTAAGGTAATGCTCTACACCGCTTGCAGTGAAATCATCGCCTTTGACCAGAGTTTCTGGTGACATATTGTACTGTACAATCAGATTTGGATACAGAGAGTTTAAGTCAAATGATGTTACCCATTCAGTCATACCTACTTTAGGCTCTTTTACATATCCACCAGGATAAGGATCTTTGTGTTTACGAGTAGCGGGTGGCACTGCAACTTTGCGATCACTCAGATACCGATATATGATTGAATCCCATATACCAGTAGTGCCGAAAGCATCGTTGTAGTTTACGCCACCCTTGTACGCCACGATCAAAGCCAGATCCATCAAACCAGTTTGCTTATCGATCTTATCCACGACTTGAACGTCACGAATATTATAGTCGATGAACTTCTGGTGATTTTGCTTATAGAGTCCGTGGAGAGAACCATATTCTGAGTAAGAAAGTTTCTTCTCACCAAGAACCACAGACGCTATATGGTCTAGAGCATAAGAGGCTTGATTGCCGTACGTGTAACCAAATTTTTGAAACAGATCAAAGTAATCTACTTGCTGAACGCCATAAATCTCATAAGCATCCATCTCTTTACCTTTGATACCAATCTTTCTATATCTTGTAATGCCAAAGGGAGAAAACTGCTTCGCAACTTTCTCGCCAAGTATACGTATAGTACGATTGATCATGTAAGGAATATCAAATAGTCGAATGTTCCAACCAGTGATGATATCAGGACAGTTGGCATGCCAGAAGGTAAGAAACTTCAACATCAAGTCTTCTTCATCTTTACACTGTCTGTACTGAATTAGATTACCTGGAATATCGAGTTCGCAATCTTCTAATCGCCATTCACCAAGACCCCAAACGTGATACACGCCAGAGGCACTACTCTTGTATGCGATTGATATGATTGGATGAGCCGCTTCATCTGGCTCTGGGAAACCTGCATCAGATGCAACTTCGATATCGATATTGCCCACTTCAATGCGTTTAAGATCATATTTAATTACACCAGGAAACTTCTCTTGTATAAACTGAGCAACAAAATTATTGTTACCGTATATTTTAAAATTATCCACATTCTCATATTTCTTAACAAACTCAGTAGCCTCAGACATAGAGTCAAGTTCGATGGGATCTACTTTGACACCATCGAATGATTTCCAGCCACTATCATTTGCTTGAGATTGAAGATACATCGTTGGCTTGAACGGTATCTTCGTTTGAATGCGCTTGCCTTCATCCGTGTAACCACGAAAAAGGATATTACTGCCGTAGCGATTTACGCAAGTATAAAAACTCATAGGACCTCAATTTTGTTTCATATAATGTACAATGTATCACATAAGATACACTTTTGTCAAGTCTAATCTGATCTTTCTCCGTAGCCATAATCAATGACTACAGGAAATCTAGGCACTCCGTCTGGAGTAAGTCCGAAGTATCTCAGCGTAGCCCAGTTAGGAGTGTCAGCAGTTTCCCAAAGATTCTTCAACTCTTCTTGCTTGCCTCTAACTCCAGCACCAACTACTGTGCCATCAGGCATAACTAGTGCAAAGTGTTTGACATGTCCAGACCAGTTGCCTTTACCTTCAAGCATAGTTACTACTTTGAACTCTTCTGTGATAAACTCTTTCCTCTTGAGTAAGTTGTTACTCCTTTTATTTTCGTATGGAGTATTGTTTCTTACCATCTGACCTTCATAGCCGTCTTCCATATAAGAACTGTAAAACTCATCAAGTTGTTCTTGTGTTTGTGCAAAGTCTGTTTGAACGATCTTTACAACATCACTCTTTGCTCCGTAAGCCAGTTTAATTCTGTCGATAAACAACATATCTTCTACGTAGCAATCGTAC
>Ga0233432_10003909_pt1 | contig 13356 bp, 12 predicted proteins | sample SI_122_August201_6_FD_179870 | JGI IMG/M metagenome (GOLD analysis project Ga0233432, IMG submission 179870) | Seawater microbial communities from Saanich Inlet, British Columbia, Canada - SI_122_August2016_10_MG | ecosystem: Environmental > Aquatic > Marine > Inlet | place: Canada: British...
ATTGAATAATAATTAAAATTAATAATGATATAAATAAGAAGAATCCCATCCATCCTAAATCATACCCAAAATAAACAATAATTAATCCAAATATAAATAATGAAATAAATATTAATATTGTTGAATAAAACGCAAATCTAATTACTTCATTATTAAATCTAGATAATATTAAATAAATAAAAAATGCTTCAATTAAACTAAATAAAATAAATACAATATATTTTTGAAAATATGTTAAATTCGAAGATATCATAATAAATATTAAAATTAATGAAATAATAAAAAATAATAATAATATAAAAATATATATTTTTGAATTTAATATATCTTTTAAATGTGTTACGTTTTCAATATTATAAAATAATTTTATAATTGCCATTGTTATTAATACTTGTGTTAATAATGTAAAAAATATACAATTTAATAATTCTTTTTTATTTCTCATTAATTTAATAAAACTATTTAATTTACTCATATATTATAAACAATAAAATAAAAAATTACATTATATAATAGATTATTATAGTTAAATATAAAAATTATAGGATTATTTTTATTAAAGATAAAGTTATTTGTAAAATAAATAATAAATATTTAAAAATATTAAAAAATATTAAAAAATATTATAATAAATTAATATTAAAAAATTATATTATACCCATTTAACCAATATCGGTAAATAATTTAATTGTTGTCAATTAAATTACAAACCTTTTTTCTTATATTGATTTAGCTTTTCATCTGGAACTTTTTGATTTCCATCTTCACCATTATCAATTGCTTGTTCATACAGTTGTTGTTGAACATGAACCATTTTTTGCATCTCTCTTGATTTGATAGCTACCGAACGTTTGGTTCGTTTTTTCTTTTGATACGATTCATCATCTTGATCGTCGTTTCGTTCGATTCATACCTGTTTTCCTAAATTCATTGCACAACTCTAAAATTCTAGAATTATAATTTCTCAAATCATATTCATCAATATCATTTGCTGGCATGATATTTTTGTAAAAAAACTTACCTTTCATTCTAACATCTTCAATTCCCATCTCAATAAAAGATGGCATTTCATATGTATAAACATAATGAGACTTCAATATCATATTTTTTCTATTAAATGGTAAATGGAAGTTATCTAGAAAACTAAATTCGATGTTATCCATTATGTCAAAGTTGTATTGAAGTATTCGTGATTATTATATTCTTATATATTAAAATTATATATATTATTTTTTATATTTATAAAAAATTTTATTTTTTATATTTATAAAAAAATAAAATTTTTATTTTTTGTATTTAAAATTTTATTTTTAATAATTTTATTTTTAATAATTTTATTTTTAATAATTTTATTTTTAATAATATTATAATTTAATAAATAAATAAATATCTATTTATTTACTACATCTTCAATAAATAAATATCTATTTATTTACTACATCTTCAATAAAATTTTCTGTTTTAATTTGTGTAACAATTCCCATTGACATTAATTCATGGAAAAATAATTTACAAGAATATGGGATTTTAACTTTAGAAAAATAATTAGTATTATCACAAAATTTACATTCAAATAAATTTTTATCTTTATTTGCAATAGCTATTTGACCACATTTATCACAAACATATATAAAAAATTTATCTGAACAATCAAATAATCTCTCATTAATGAAATTTGTCATACCATGACTCAATAGACAATCCCTTTCCATCTCACCAATTCTTAAACCACCATCACGAGAACGTCCTTCTGCTGGTTGTCTAGTTAATAAATTATATGGACCTGTAGAACGAGCATGAACTTTATCTTTAACCATATGTTTCAATCTTTGATAAAAAGTTGGTCCAATAAATATTTGTGTTTGAATCTGTTCACCAGTTCTACCATTATATAATACTTCTGTACCACTTCGATTAAAACCAAATTCTTGTAATAAATCACAAATAGTATTTGCATCAGATTTGTTAAATGCCGTTGCATCACTTTCACATCCTTTTATTAAAGATGCTTTACCTAAAACACATTCTAATAATTGTCCAACTGTCATACGACTTGGGATTGCATGAGGACTAACAATCATATCAGGAACAATACCATCTTTTGTAAAAGGCATATCTTCATGTTTATATTTCATTCCAATAGTACCTTTTTGACCATGTCTACTAGCAAATTTATCTCCAATTACAGGAACTCTTTCAGTTCTAATTTTAATTTTACAAAAACTGTAATTTTCAGAATCCTTGTTCATATAAACTTGATCTATATATCCAGATTCATTCTTCTTTATTCCAGTACTACTATCACGAAATTGTTCATTTCCATCACTAGATTTTAATGGTATTATTTTTCCAATAATAATATCTTTTTCAGTAACATATTCTCCTACATTAATAATACCAGTTTCCGGATTTAATTTATCATATGATGCTGGTTTAATTTCTAAAGTTTTAATTGAACCATCTGGATAAAATCTTTCTGGTTTACAAAACTTTTCTTCTTCCAATGTATGTTGATTTTTCTTTTCTTGAGACTCATATTTTCGTAAATAAGAAGAATTAAATAATCCTCTTTGTAAAGCACTCTCATTAACCATCAAAGAATCTTCTTGATTATACCCAGTATATGATGCTATTGCAATAATAGCATTAATGCCCGATGGCATTTTATCAAAATTTAAATATTTACTTGGTCTTGTTGACAATAAAGGCTTTTGTGGATAATACAATATATTTTGCATTGTATCAATTCTTTTATTATAATTAGTGGCAAAAATACCAATAGCTTGTTTTCCCATAGCTGCTTGATATTGATTTCTAGGAGCTTGGTTATGATTACAAAATGGAATATTTGATACTAATGCACCATACATCATCGCAGGATGTAATTCACAATGTGTATAATTATAATAGAAATTATTTGAATACTTATTATTTTTAATATCATCATATGTCATTGCGATCATTAATGTATCACATTCTTCAATATCAACATATTCAATTATGGCTTTTTCATCATTATTAGAATGAATTAATTTATCCCAATTAAATTCTGAGTTTTTTACTTTCTCAGAAATTTCATTTGTTATTAATAAATTATTATTTTCAACTAAATATAATGGACGACATAATCTACCAGAATCTGTATAAATTAAAATTTCGTTCATTTGAATTCTCCAACAAATACTTGTATAAATATTTAAATCACCATTGTATTTTCTTTGTTTAAGATTTTTAACTAATTCTTCAGGTTTTCGATGAATACCTACTAAATCTCCATTTAATAATACAAATGTAGCTAATTGTATTTCAGAAGGGATTATATGTTCTATATATTCTATATCTAATTCTTCTAAAATATTTAAAACTACCTCAGGATTTGAACCAATTGTAATTGTTGCAGTTAATGCCATATTTTTTACAATTCCAATAGCTTGTCCTTCTGGTGTTTCAGAAGGACAAATCATACCATATTGACTATTATGTAAGTTTCTAGGTTTGACATCTTTTAAACTTCTATCAATTGGAGCATTAATTCTTCGTAAATATGATAAAAAAGATGCATAAGATAAACGATTTAATACTTGAGCGATACCTTGTCGAATATTCTGATTATTACCTTTTATATTCCAATTACCAGTTGCTAATCCATATTTCATTCCTAATTCAATTGTCCCTTGTTTAATTTTTCTTTCAATATTTAGTTCCATATCAATAATTCTTCCTGATTTAATATCTTTATCAATGGCACTCCTCATATCTTTAATCATTTTTGTAAAATTTGATCTAAATAATGTATTCATTAATGTTCCAGCTGATTCAACTCTTTTATTAAAAAATGAATCTCTATCATCATATTCAATTTTACCTATTTCACAATTTAATAATTTTCTTACCATATAACTCAAAAAATATAACTTTTTCATTGGATGATCGCCTACATGAGGTAATAATTCCGTTATTAATATATTTTCAATATATTTTATTTTATTAATTTCAGTTAATTCTTCATTATTTTTATAATCATATTTTAAAGTACATAATTTTATTAAATATTTTAATGCCATCTCCTTTGTTTTAATTAATTTACTATCTTCAACAGATGCCTCTAATAATTTAATTAATACGTTATTTTCTTCTAAATTTAAATCATTTATAATATATTCAATAATACTTTTATCTGCTATTATTCCTAATGCACGATAAATAATAAATAAAGGGATATCGGCCTTAAATCTCTTTAAATTAACTCTTATCACTTTACCCAAATTATTATCATTATTATATAATCTAACTTGTAATGGTTTCACATAAGACATATTATTTTTTGTAATTGATGTTATTTCTACAATTTTTGAAAATTTATTTAAAGTTTTTGTTGTCGGAAAAATATACACTTTATTCGGACATTTTGCTTCTTGGGGAATAATAACTTTCTCACTTCCTAATACAATAAAATATCCACCATAATCATATTTACATTCCCCTAATTCTACTTTTGTTGATGCATTTTGATTATTTAATGAACAAAATTTAGAACCTACCATAATTGGAATCTTACCTAAATTTACACCTTCTGTTTCTTGTAAATTTTTTAATACCATTTCATCATTACTCAATTCATAAGTTTCTATTGATATATCACTCAATAAATTACCAGAATATGTCATGTTTCTCAATCTGGCTTCATTTGGATACATTATTTTGGTATTACCATTGTTCTCATTAATAACCGCATGTGTTATATATCCTTTTTCAAATTTAATCTCTAATTTATTTTTGTATTTATGTATTTTTTCATCAAAATTATAAAATATTTTTACTGGACTAAATTCTTTTAATGTTTGCGGTATTAAAGTCTCAATAAAATCATTAAATGAATCAATATGATGTTTTACCAAAATTTCCTTATCATAAAATATTGAATCAATGACATTCCACGTCTTATTATAATCAAATTCATTTTTTATATCCATATACTATATATAATTTAAATTATATTTTTAAATCAATTTTTAAATAAATTTTAATTATTAATATAAATATTAATATTTTTAATTATTTAATAATTTATATGACCATATTAACCCAAATGAATAAATAACATATAAATGCTTCATATACCAATTATTTATATCACTTGTTAATATTATATGTGTAAATGCAAAAACTCTTATTGATATATATGTTAATGTTTGAATAATTAACCATATTTCTTTATTCTTGTTATCTTCAATTTGAATTAAATGATATACAATATATGTTGGAATATTTGATAATTCACCTAACATTAATACGAATGATATTTCTTTAATTTCTAAAAACAATATATACGATAAAATTAAATGATGATACAAATAACATATGTTGATAAGATTAATTTTATTTTCACTTAAAATATATATCGAATCAAATACAAAATATCCTATTGAATTTAAACGAAAATGAAATGATTAAATTAAAATATTATAAATTAATATAAAAAGTATACGTTGAAAAATTATAAAAAAATTTAATTAATAATTTATTTTAATAATTAATTATTAATTTATTTAAAATTATATAATAAATAATTTTATATTTAAATTTAATATTTTAAATTTAATATTTTTAATTTAATATTTTATTAATAATTTATTTTAAATTATTTAATAAATAATTTAATATTTTATTATTAATTTACCAATTGATTTTACTTTTACCATTCTTTTCTAAATATTCATTTGTTCTACTGAAAAATTTTTGACCAAAAAAATTTTTATCTTTATATCTATTTAATGGTGATGGATGTCCTCCTTCTAATATTAAATGACTACCTTTAATAAATTGTCTTTTATTTTTTGCATGATTCCCCCATAAAATAAATACTAAATTACTATAATCCAATGATATTTTTTCAATTATATTATTAGTGATTGGTTCCCATATTTTATTATGACAATTTGGTTTTCCTTCACATACAGTTAAAGAAGTGTTTAATAATAAAACACCTTGTTCTGCCCATTTTTCTAAGTTACCAGTTAAAGGAATATCAATTTCTAAATCATTATTTAATTCTTTATAAATATTTTTTAATGAAGGTGGTATTTTAATATGATCATTAACACTAAAAGCTAATCCATTTGCTTGTCCTTTTTGATGATAAGGATCTTGTCCTAATATAACAACTTTTAAATTGTCCTTATCGAAAGATGTAAATGCTTTGAAAATTTCATCTTTTGGTGGAAAATATTCTTTATCGATAATTAATTCATCTAAATTTATGTCTTTGTATAAATCCATTGCCATTTTAAATAAAAATAGTTTTTAAATTCAATTTTTAAATTTTTAAATATGTTTTTTTACAATATCAATTAATTTATCATTATCAATAAATTTTTGTTTTACAAAATCTTTTTGTTTTCCAAAATCTCTTGATTCATATTGTTCTCTATAAGGTATTTTTTTATTATTAATATTATTTTTTATAATTTTTATATTATTAGTTGTATTATTCTCATTTTTTGTGTTATAATTAATATTTTTAAGTTTCATATCTTTTGTTTCATATTGCTCATTAAATGGAATTTTACTTCTTCTTAATAAATACATTTTCGGTAAATATTCTTTTTGATAAAAATCAATAAAATTTAAATATTTATATCTTTTAATATTTAAATAATTCTTTGAAAAATAATTCTTTGAAAAATAATTTTTAAACATTTGTATTATTATAAGTAATCTGTTATTTTTTAAATAAGTATATAAAAAAGTAAAAATAGGACTAAAAGTGTAAAAATAATTTTAAATATGATTTAAATATAAGTAATAATTTTAAATATGATTTAAATATAAGTAATAATTTTAAATGAATTTAAAAACATAAATATAATTATTAATATTATGAATGAAATTTTAAATGGTTTAAGTAACCTACAATTATCTGTTTTTAAATCAAATAGTAATCGATTATTAATATCATCTTGTGCTGGTAGTGGAAAAACTGAAATTATATCTAGATTTGCTTTATATAAAGTAGAAGAATATGAAAATATATTATTAACAACCTTTACTAAATCTAATAAGCAAAATATAATTAATAGAATACATAGTTTACAACAAAAATTTAATATTCCAGAAAATAAAAATATTGAAATATGTACAATTGATTCTTTAATACATAAATTTACCTCTCAATATTTTCCTACTATTGACAAGTCAGATTATATAAAAAAAATTATTTATTTTAATCAATGGTTGGAAAAAAATAAAATATATCCATTTGAAAAACATTATTTTTTTATTATTGATGAATATCAAGATACATATGAAAAATATTTAAAAGCTAAAATATTAATTCATCTTGGTATGTTATCAAAGGGTATTTTAGCAGTAGGTGATGTATTACAAACATTATCTAACACTAAAGAAAAAATCCCAATTATGGTATTTGATTTATTTCGTAAAAAATTAGTACCAAAAGAATTTATTTTAAATGAAACTAGAAGATTTGGTAAAAATATAGCTGATTTTGTAAATAAAACTACTGAACAAGGTATGAAATATAATAAAATGATTCAATCAAAAAACCCGGTATTAATATTGCATAATAAATTATCAAATTATATAAATGCTAAATTATTAGCTGATAATTTATATCAAAATTTTATATTGAAATGGTTAGACGAAGGTTATACTTATAATGATATAGGAATAATACAACGAAAAACAAAAAAAGAAGGGAATTATATATTCTCAATATTGGAAGAATTGTTAAAAAAAAATAAACATAATGTTGTTTGGTATACAAAAGAGAAATCAACAGATTTTTCGTATGATATAATTAATAATAATTCAATTACAATGTGCAGTATTATGTTTTCTAAAGGGTTAGAATGGAAAAAAGTCATATTTATTAATTGTACAGGATGGTCCTTACCTTTTAAAGAAGAAAAAATAGAAGATTTAATACCAAAATCAACATTTAATGTAGCAATAACAAGAGCAATTGATGAATTAGTAATAACAACGAATGGAAATTCATCATCAGAATATTTATTACCTATATGTAGTGAGATTCAAAATTCAAAGTATTATCAAATTAATGAGAATTATGTAACATTAATAGATGATAATAATAAACTTTTATTTAATAATAAAGGTGGTAAAAATAAAGATATATTAACTGGAGTATATGATATCGCAGAAGAATTAAGTGAGTATGATGTTCCAGAATTAGAGATTATAAAATTTAAAAGAAAATTTATTCAAGAAAAAAAAATGGATAATTTTAATCAATTTTATCAGGAATATCAGTTAAAATATTTATATGGAATAATTGGAGAATTATTATTTACTAGGGAATTGTATTTAAAATATAATAATATAGATAATTTAAAAATAAGTTTATTTGTTCAACTGTATAATAATAAAATTATTATTAATGATATCCCTATTATTTATGAAAATGACCCAAATGTATCAATAAAAATGGATGAGATAGATAAAATTAATAAATTTTTAAATACCTATCGTAAAGATTATGGCCATTATAAAAATGTATTAAAATTTACAAATGATTATACTGCTTATAAAAATGAATTATTAATTTATAAAAATAAAAATCAAATGTCATCTTCTAATTCAAATATTTATTTTGATTGGGGTAGTTTAAATGTATTTAATCGTTATACACGTATTATATTTGATAAAAAGATTCCTATTATATTAAAATCAGATGAAATAATTTCATCAATATACTTACAAAAAATTAATAAAGCCGTAAATTTATTTTATAATAAAAATATATCATCAAATAAATTACCAAATAAAACATTATTTTATTTAGCATGTATCCCAGATGTCGAAGTTGGTCGAATTGCTATATTACGTTATAATGATGGTATTCAAAATTATCATTTTTGTCGAATGTTAAAAAATATTAAAGAATTTGTTAAACAATTTCAATATGAAAAAATTTATTATCAAGAAAAATTTAAAACTATCATTTATAATCATATTATTATTAGAGGAGATATTGATTTTTATATACCCTTGTCTAATAATAAATTAATGTTATCTAGAATAAGATTACAATTTGCTAAATTAATACAATTAGATATTTTAAATTCTGACGTTTGCGAAATAATAATATTAATTTTAAATTCAATATATAATTGTAACCAAGTTATTGAAATAAAATGTAGTGATTCAACGAGTTTAAGCAAAATTTGGAAATTACAAACAATTTTATATATGTGTTTAGCAGGTTGTAATAAATGTAAAATCTTAAACTTAATGAAAGGGATTTATTGGGAATGTAACTTACCTAATGATTTTAATAAAATTAAATTTATTGAAAAGTCTTTTAAAAAAGTTAATAATTTAAGTTAATAATTTAAGTTAATAATTTATAAACAAGTGAATTTATTTATAAACAAGTGAATTCATTTATAAACAAGTGAAACATTTTTATAAAAAAAATAATTATTATTTATTTTTGACAAGCTCTACCATGTTTACAATACCAACTATTTAAACCTAATAACTCAAAAAATATATGAGTTAAAGCACCTGTTAAAAATAAACTAATTTCCATAATGTAATTTTTATTCCATTCTTTACACGCTTTTGGTAGATCTACACCCATAGTTTTACCCATAAAATATCCTACAATTGTTCCTATTGCTAATACAACTAAACCTACTAATATGGCTTCAATAAATAAATTCATATTAATATATAAATTATTGATATTTTATTTAATTTTATTTAATTTTATTTAATTTTATTAAATATATTACCAAATTCTTTAAAGATATAATATATTGTGATATTCAATAGATGGTCTTTCTATAATTAAACATTTATCATTATTTTTAACTATATTTTTAATAATTCAAATAATTTTATTTTCTTAATTTAATATTTATTTATTTCATCTTTCTCACTATTTAAAAAAATATAACAACTTTTAAATATTTTATATTTGTAATATATATGTGGTTTTTAAGTTTTATTTTTTTTATCCCAATAATATTAATTGGGTTTACAATTAAATATCTTCGCGATGTTAGTAATACAAGTAATTGTAATAAAATTAATTCATCTGTATTATCATTTTATTATTATTATTATTGGTTTGATTTAATTATATTTTTGCTTTTATTTATTTTATCATTGTCTGTTTTATTATCAATATCAACAGAATTTAAAAAATTTTATAAATTGATTAAAAACACAAGTAAATATGAAGGCAAAGTTGGTTATAATTATATTCATTCATTTGTATCTATATTTTTAACTGTATTTTTCATAAAATTATTATATGATGTTAGTAATGAAGAAGAATGTAAAGATGTTGATCCGGGTCTAAGAACATTTTTAATAGTTGTAAATAGTATTTCAATTATAACTGTTTTAGGTAATATGTTTATTATGTAATTTTTTATCTAAATATTATAATTATTCTATTTTTATATATTTGATTTTTTTACAATACTTGAATCGTATTTTATTATATTTACTTTATCAAAATCTTGATTTTGTATTATTCAATTTTATTAAATACTACAAAAGTATTTAAAGATATAATATATTGTTATATTAAGTATATGGTCTATTAGCTCAGTTGGCAGAGCGCTCGGCTGTTAACCGATAGGTCACTGGTTCGAACCCAGTATAGACCGATACTTTACTATATAAGATTTATATAGTAAAAATAATAATTAATTATAAAAAATTATTAAAAATTGATTTTTTCTATTATATTTAAGTGTATTGAAATAATCGATTAGTTTACTTGACAAAACTCAATAGTTTTTGTCGAGTGATTTACTTTTCCAAAACTATCGATTTTTTATCTACTTTATTGTAGAGAATAAATCTTCATTTAAATCAATATATTTATAATATATTGTTTAAAATGAGTATTTTTTTTGAGCATGAAGACATAAAACACCTAATATTTTTAAATTTAGATTTAAGAGATCTTGTTATTCTTAAAAATGTAAATCAACATTTTCGCAAAGAGTGTATCTTACTAATTAATTCAAGAACAAATTATAGAAAAAGATATCTTATTAAAGAAATTCAATCATATAATATAAAAAAAAAAGAAAATTTATTTTCCAAAATTTTTGAATTCATATATAAGGAGATTGAAAATAATAAAATTGAAAAATTATTGAATATTTTTGAATTTATATCTTATAAAATTATATTTGAAGATTCATATTTAATAAGAGATTTATCAAAAAAATATGACCCGCCAAAATTAATATTTATGATATGGGAAAGAATTGTTATGCATTTAGCCCGAAAATATAAATATTCATGGATAAATGCTGATCCTTTTTTTAATCATGCAGATTTAAATATAGAATTATTTAATATTTATACTATTCCTTTTATAATGGATGATTTGAAAAATAAAAGGAATCCTTGGAAAAAAAATTTATTTGATTATTCTTAAAAGTTTAATATAATTGGAAAATTTTCAATAATAACGTAGATTAAAAAATTATTTGGGGATTTTAATGATTAAAATATATAAACAATTTTTATGAAATAATATCAAAATCTTAATAGTTTTTTTTATTGTAAAAAAATTACTTATTTAATAATAAAAATAAATAAAAAAAATGATATATATTTTTTATTTACTTTATATATTATAAAAATATTATTATTGCACAAAAGAGCAAAAACACTGCTATAGTAACTGCTTAAGCATCCCTTTTCATAGTCCAAGAAGTTTGTCAAAAAATGACAACGTTATGTCCTGTCTGCTTGGAATCGGTCCAAGATATCATCGATTGTGATAAGCACGGCACCTGTCCATCATGTCTCAAAACGATGTTTATGAAAAAATATGAATGCAGTATAGAAGATGCAATGGAGAATGGGTATGTCGTTAACTGCCCCCTCTGCCGTAAAGAGGTATCTGCAACTGTTATTTCCGTGTACCAAACTGGTCATCACAGTGAGGATGCCCGAGCGGCGGCGCCTCCGCCTACGCCAGCAGTTTATCGTGTCAATCCAGATTTGGTCGACCTCCCTCCTCCCCGTCGAATCAACATCTACGTACAGAATCGGGCACCCTTTCCATTCGATATTTGGTGGGTACCAGACCTCGAAATCCATACCCGGCGCAATGCACTCCGGATACAATCCAATATCGCACCGGGCACGATACGAAAAGTGAATGTGGGTCGGAGAGGCGACCGATTCATACTACTCGGTCTCGGCACTTATCTTGCAGAATTGCGTACCTCCGATGGAAGCAGCGACAACTATGTGTTTACAGGACATGATATAGTTGAACTAAACACTCGACACCACGAGGATGTCTAGCGGTGGTGGCGGTAGAGAGCAAGTCAATAATTTAGTAAGTAATATAAATATATTAAATATATATTATTTTAAGATATTCATATTTTTTTTTTAAGAAATATTAAATTAAATTATAAAAATTGATTTATTTTTTAACACGAAGATGTAAGTTAATTAGTATTGTTAAATTTAAAAGATCTTGTTTTTCTTAAAAATGTAAATAGACGTTTTCGAAAAAACTGTATTTTAGAAATTAATTCAAGAACAAAGAAGAGAAAAAAGTTTCTTGTTGAAGGATTTTTTTCATATAACAAGCAAAAAAAAAGGGGTTCTTGGAAAAAATTTATTTGATGATTTAAATGTTTTAGTTTATTGTAAAATTTGTAATAAGTACATAGAAAAAAAATATTGTTAAAACTGAATGTGAACATTAATTTTGTTCTAAATATTTTTATGAATGGATTCAAAAATGTTTAGAACAAAATGATAAATATCCAACATGTCCTTATTGCCTTAAAGTTTTTATAATTTTTTTATTTTGTATATTAGATTTTTTGTTATCGTTTTTTTTATCAATATCAATAATATCTATTTGAATAAATTTTCTTTTTTTATAATTATTATATATTATTTTCAATTGTTTATCTACTTCATATCTTGTACCATATTTCCCTGGAAAATATTTATCATTATATTGTTCTAAATCTAATTCTAATGGTCTTACATTCATTAAATTTTATTATTATTGTTATTATTATATGTAATAATTTATTTAAATAATTCAATTTTTAATTACATTTTTACAAAATTAATTCAATTTTTACAAAATTAATTCAAAAAATATATTTCATTAAAAATAAATTATTTCATTAAATTATTTAATTTTAATTATTTAATTTTAATTTTATTGAATTAAAAATATACAAATACATAATACCATATAATTATTAACATAAAAATCAATAAGAATATAAATATAATCCGAAATAAAAATGGTATGAAAATATTCTTTTTCATATACATTCCTTCTAAATGATATCCTAACTT
>Ga0233432_10003911_pt1 | contig 13354 bp, 14 predicted proteins | sample SI_122_August201_6_FD_179870 | JGI IMG/M metagenome (GOLD analysis project Ga0233432, IMG submission 179870) | Seawater microbial communities from Saanich Inlet, British Columbia, Canada - SI_122_August2016_10_MG | ecosystem: Environmental > Aquatic > Marine > Inlet | place: Canada: British...
TGGAAGCTGTGTATAAACCAAAACCAATAATTCCAAAAACTACAATAGAATAAATTGCTTTTTTCATTATTTTTGAAAACTAACAATATCTTGATTAACCATAATATCTTTTTTCAATATTGGTCTAATCAATTCTACACCATCTAGAGTTTTACATCGAGACATAGCAACATAGAGTTGACCTGCCGCAAAGGCGCCTCTACTCATATCAATAATTACCTTATCGAATGTCTGACCTTGACTTTTGTGAATGGTAATGGCCCAAGCAAGTCTTATCGGATACTGCTTAAAAGCTCCAACAACCTCTTCACTAATCTCTTCTTTGCTATCATCATATTTATATTGGATACGTTCCCATTTTTCTTTTCTAACTTCATAAATTTTTCCTTCTATAAAAACTTTTATTTTTTTTTCAGCTATAGAATGAATTTTTCCAATTGATCCATTAACCCATCTTTTTTCAGGATCATTTTTAATCATCAAAACTTGTGCTCCTTGCTTCAGTCGAAGAAATTCATCTGTTGGAAATATTTCTTTTCCAAAATTACCTTGTGCCTGAGCTTTAAAATTAAATTCTTCACCTGGTACTTGCGATAAGTAATCTTGATTAAATTTATTTGCTTGTGCATTTGTTGTAGTAAGGATTATTTTTCCTTCCTGCATATTTACTTTATGGGAAACAGACTCGTTAATATCATTTAATTCTGAATTCGTAATAGAACCGTCCCTAATTCCGTTTAATAATTGAATAAAATATTCATCTTTTTGTCTATAGATATGCTGTAATTCAATTTTATGGAAGTGGCTATCTTGGAATATATTTGACTGAAAAAAGAAGCTGCCGTTTGGATATAGTTTTCTTAAAATATCTGACTCATCAAAATTTACAACAGGTGGGAGTTGAAATAAGTCACCAAATACAACTAACTGGACACCCCCAAATGGTTTGGTTAATTTTTTTCTATGAACTCTTAGACTGTAATCAATTGCATCAAAAACATCAGCGCGAACCATCGAAATTTCATCAATAATTAGCACTTCTAAATTGAGTAAAATATCCTGATCCCATACTTTTCTAATATGTTTAGTCTGCATGACTTTGGGAGGAAAGCGGAAAAATGAATGTATTGTTTGTCCTTTAACTCGAATAGCAGCAACACCAGTAGGAGCTAAGACTGCCACTTTTTTTTGCGTTATTGTCCTAAAATACGATAATAATGTTGATTTTCCACTTCCAGCTTTTCCAGTAATATAAAAATTATCATCAGAATGTTCGATCTGTTCAGAAATATCTTCAAACTCTTTACTAAGTTCAAAATTATCAGGTAGTAAATTATTTAGACTAAATTTCAAGGTGTATAATATATACACTTAAAAAATAATTTAAAAACTTAATTAAAACTGAAGGTTAAATGTGTATATTTCTCTTAATGTAATAGTTTGGATCTTTTGATTGTTTAAGGATAGCAGGTATCATTTCCATCAAAGCACTAATAAATCCTTTGTTAGGTTCAGGGAGTTCATCTTTTATGATCTTATGTAGTTTGGGGAGATTATAAAAAGGTACTTGAGGAAATAAATGATGCTCAACGTGATATTGCATATTAAAATATAATAACCACCCATGGATCGGATTAACTAAAAATGTTCTTGTACTTTCACGGTGATCCCAAGTATCAGCTCTTAATCCTCCATGTTGTAACATTGTTGTCATTTGAAAAATTGGACTACCATACATATTAGGTAAAACCACAAACATTAAAGGAAGAAAACTTTCGATTAGTATTGCCCAAATAATAAAAATAATTTTAATTAACATAAATAACCTACTGCTCCAGATCATTTTAGATCTTTGGTTTTCTGGAACGCAATCTAAGGCCACCGGTGTCATAATTCCGAGAGAATGAAGAAAGATTTTTTTGAATTCAGAATAAACTCTTTTAATTCCAAACAGATCGAAAAAAAATAAATCTAAAAGATTGGAAGGTCTGCTAACTTGAATTTCATAATCGATATCTTGATGAATAGTTCTACTATGATGATGCGTATGACTCCATCTCCATGAGATTGGCTCAAAATAAGAAAAGAAACTAGAAATGTAATAAAATTGATCGTTAAGCCATCTGGTTTTAAAAACTGATCGATGGCCATACTCATGCCATCTTGCATTTGAGAAAGCATAAACAGTACCATAAATGAAAAATGCTGGAACGGACCACCAGGTGCCCCATGACAAAAAAGCAACGTATCCTGAGATGATCAAAATAGTAAAATATGTAATAGTGTTAATCCACCCCGGTGAGTCTTTTCTTTTGGTTAATTCTTTTAAAGTTTTTGAATCAATTTTTGGCTTAAACCAGGTTTTCATATTTTGATCCTGATTTTCGATTGATTCATAACTATATTTACTCATTTAATTTTTTAATTCTCTCAATTATATCTGAATGAAAATGTTCCCCTCTTCAGATTTAACTGGATAAGTTTTTAGATCAACGCAGGCAGGTGGACTTTTAGCTTTTCCAGTTTTAATATCAAATATCCCTTGATGCATTGGGCATTCTATTTCCCCATCCATAACTAGGCCATCTTCTAAATGAACAGCTTCATGGGTACAAATACCATCAGTTGCGTAAAAACCATCTTCTAATTTATAAATGCAATATGTTGAATTGGCATGATCAAAACGAATTAAATCCTCCATATCTATATCCTCTTCCTTGCAAACTAAATGCCAATTATCTGTTGAGTTAGTCATACTCTGTTTACGATATTTATATTATATGGATTAAATAATCCTATAACAATATCCAATAGTATGTATATCATACCGAGATGCTTATTCAAGATTCTAAAAGTAAATCCATTCAGAAAGTCTCAGAATTACTTATTGATAAAAATAAAATTTTAATTTTATTTACTTTAATTTTAGGCGGCAAAGGGTTTAATCAATTAAAAAAAGAGATAGAGGGAATTAATCAACAAATTTTAAGTAAACAATTAAAACAATTACTGAAAGATGGTTTCATTGAAAAAATTTACACTAAAGATACAAGAAAATTTATTTATTCTATAACAAAATTTGGTAAAACATTGAAACCAATCATGAGTGCAATATTAAAATGGCAAACTACACACTCAAAAGAAATTAACAAAATTAAAAAAAGAAATAATCGTGATTCCTTATACAATTATTATTGAAGTAACTTATTCAGCTTAAAGTTTTTATCAGATAAGATTTCTTTAGTAACTTTTACTTTTTTTTGCGAAATCTTACTAGCCAATTTGATATCTCTTCCGATTTTTCCTCCAACCCCTACACCACAAGCACCGATAATTTTTCTATTTTTAATAAAGAAATGTATAATTCCATCTGAAGCATTTGTGCCCCTCTCAACAAAAGTATCAAAATCTTGACACACACCAGTTAGTTGTAGGTTTAAATCAAATTGATCTGACCACATCCAAGGTATTTCTTCATAAGCTTGCTTTTCACCGATAATATTTTTACCAGCATGAGTGCCATGACTTTGAGCGTGCTTCCAAGATTCTAATCTCATATTTATTTCGTAAAAAGGGTGGTAGAAATTTGCTATGTCACCTGCAGCGTATACATTTTCAATAGAAGTTTCACAAAATTCATTGGTAATAATTCCATTATCAATTTTTAAATCTGTGTCATTAAAAAGATTAGTATTAGGTTCAGAACCAATACCTGCAATGATCATGTCAGATTTTATGACTTTACCATTCGATAATTCCACTTCATAAGAATTATTAACACTTCTCACATTAATGACTTTTGTATTTATACAAAACACTACCCCTTGGATCTCATGTTTTTTTTGAACGATCTTTGCCATTTTTTCAGGAATAATTCTTCCCATAAGCTGGGGTCCCATTTCAACAACACAGACATTTTTTTTTAGCTGGTTAGCTGAAGATGCTAATTCAAGACCTATAAAACCACCTCCAATAATTAATATATTATTAGAAGTAAGCATTTTTTCTTTGATTTTCTTACTTTCATTAATGTCTCTAAGATAAAAAAAATTTTCTGTATTAACCCCTTTTTTAACAAATTTTTTGTTACTACTTCCTAATGCAATTAAAAGCTTATCAAAAGGTACATTTTTTCTTTTGCTAGTTTGAACTCTCTGAGATTTAAAATCTAATTCTTGAGCAGCTTCCTCATGAAATATTTTTATATTATTCTTTTCATAAAATTCTTTTTGAAAAAAGGAACAATCGTCGAATTGCATTTTATCTATTAGGCAGTCTTTTGAAAGGGGTGGTCTTTCATAAGGCAGATACTCCTCGTTACTAATAATAGAAACATTTGATTTATTATTAAATTTTCTTATTTCTTGAGCAGCATAGGAGGCAGATTGCCCTCCACCTAATATGACAATATTTTCTATGTCTTCATTCATTAATTCTAATTCTTTAAAACTTATATATTCTGATGAAGAATGAAAAAATTTTAAGAAATTTCTGTTAGCCTACTTGGTGGCTCATATTTAGGGTCAAAAGCTTGCTTGATAATTGCTGGCACAATATCCTTGTAGGCACTAATTAGACCATTGTTGGGCTTAGGCATTTGATCCTTAATTAAGTTATGTAATTTTGGAAGATTATACCAAGGCACCATTGGGAACATATGATGTTCTTGATGATATTCGAGCTTAACATAAAGCCAGCTTAAGATTGGATTTAATATAATAGTTCTCGTATTTACACGATGATCTTTAACATTAAAAGGTAGTCCTGCATGCTGTGTTAATCCACACAAGGCAAAAAAAGTATTTCCATAGAACGTTGGTAGAAGAAAATATAAAACAGGAAGTATAGAATTTAAATAGATTGAAATTCCAATTATACTTACCCAAATACCCATGTGAATTCTAGAGGATAAGATTACTTTCCATTGATGCTCTTTTGGTACACATTGATCTATAACTGGAGTGATAATTCCCAATGAGTTTTTTAAAGTTTCAGCTAAATAGGACTGATGTATCCACAATAAAGGTCCAAAAGGAATAAAACTTACAAAAAATTTAAATAGTTTACTCGGTCGATCTACTTGAATTTCAAAATCTAGGGGTTCTGTTGTGTGGAGTGTGTAACTATGATGAAGCGTATGAGTCCACCTCCATCTCACTGGTTCGAAATTTGTCATAAATGAAAAAATATAGCCAAAAAAATCGTTGAGACCTCTTTGTTTAAATAATGTTCTGTGTCTTGCTTCGTGATCGTAGGCACCGCTAAACGCGTATATTGTTCCGTAAAGCCAAAAGAATAAAATGCTCCAATAAGATCCCCATGTAATAAAAGCTAGGTATCCCATCGTAATAAGAGCAATAAAATACAAACTTACATACAAAGCACCAGGGCCGGATCTTTTGACACAAAGAGATTTGAGAGTTTTTTTATCAATGTCTGGCTTCCACCAAACATTGGCGCCTAGTTTTTCATCTAAACTAGCAGAAACATTTTCATCAATTATTACAGACATATTTTTTTTACGTTTATTTTAGTTGATAGATCAAAATAATCCATAAAAAATATGTTATAAATAAAAAATTCTTATAAAGTATGTTTATCATACTTTGTTAGTTATTTATTTAATAGATAAATTTTCAGAATTATAAGTGCATTCAAAAAAATAACAAAACTTGCTTAATTCAATAATTTTCAAAGCAAATGGAAATAAAATTTGTTTATAATAAAAAACTTTAATATAATTCATATTTAAATAACACTTTCATGGAGGAATAATTAAAAATGAAAAAAATATTATTGATATTAATTTCTACGTTAATACTCTCTGTATCATCCGCATCAGCTAAGATAAAAGTTGGTGCTCTATATTTAGATACAGCTGGTTTTTTTGGAGAAATTAAAGTTGGCATTGAAGCTGCGGGTGCAGCTGAAGGCATTGATCTAACAGGAGCTAACTCGCAAAGTGATGTAGCTAAAGAATCAGAATTTATTGATACTTTAATTGCGACTGGTGTTGAAGTGGTGATTATGTCTCCGGTTTCTACAGACTCTTCTGTAGCGGCAGTGGAAAGATTAGCAGAAGCTGGAATTCCAGTTGTTTGCTATAACACATGCTTAAATGATGAAGATGCAAAAAGACTTGCTTATGCTTTAGTTACTACAAGTCAAAGAGAACTTGGTTATCCTGTTGGAGTTATAGCTGGTAATTGGGCAATCAAAGCTGGTATTGATTTAAAAATAGGAATTCATAATTGTAATAGATATGAAGCTTGTCAGGAAAGAGAAGATGGCTTTCTAGACGGTATTAAATCTACAGGTGCAAGTTTTGAAGTTGTGAATAATCAAGAAGCATTTGCTAATGATAAGGCAACACAAGTTGGTACTGATATGCTTATAGCTAATCCTGAAATCAATTTGATGTATGCAGCAAATGAAGGTGGAACTATTGGTGCGGTAAATGCAGTGCTAGCTTCTGGTCAAGTTGGAAAAACATATGTGATGGGAACAGATGCGACTGAAGAATTAATGAACTTTGTTGCTGACGGAGAGATCTTATTAGCTCTTAACTCACAATTTCCAAGAGAGATGGGTGCAGGCGCTATGAATGCTGCTCTAAAAGCAATCAAAGGAGAAAAAATTGGAGAGTACGTTCAATTAACTCCAACAAAAGTCTTCACAACTGTTGATCGTTTAGCTATTGATAAGTGGATATCTGAACGTTAGATTTTATTTTTTAATAGGGGTATTGTTGAAATAATGCCCCTATTCTTATTTATCAAATAAGTGCTTAGTTAATTAAAAATATGAAAAACAAATCCAAAATAAAAGTTAATAATCTTCATGAAATAGGTCTTCTAATAGCACTGATTTCTGTTTTATTAATATTTAGTTTTTCAACAGAAAACTTTTTTACACAAAGAAATTTTATGAGCATATTAAGAAGTGCTTCCTATGTTGGTCTGGTTGCGTTTCCAATGACCTTTGTTTTGATTACAAGAGAAATAGATATTAGCGTCGGTCCTTCGGTTGCTTGGTCAGGTGTATTTTTTGTAATCTTAATTAAATGGTTTGAGTTTAATTATACCTTTGCTGCAATAATTGTATTATTTTGGGGTTTATTTCTTGGTTACTTTGTGGGTATGGCAAGAACCAAACTAATGATACCCACTTTTATCACAACCCTTGCTCTATGGAGTGCTCTGAGAGGTTACTCGCTTTTTATTACTGAAGGAAGACCTATAGCTATAAGCAATAAGCCTTTTAGGTATTTTTTTGGTGGTGATGTATTAGGACTACCGACCGTCACTTGGATTATGCTAATAGTTTTTCTGATTTTTTGGTTCATAAGTAAATATACTGTTTTAGGAACAAATATTTATGCTGTTGGTGGTAATCCTAAAGCTGCAAGAAGTATTGGCTTAAATGTTGATAGAATAAAAATTATAACTCTTATGACCACTGGCTTATTTTCTGCTTTAGTGGGAATACTTTTTGTGGCCAGAGTATCATCTGGAAACTCAACTGTTGGTGAAGGAATGGAATTTGATGTTATAGCTGCTGTTGTTGTCGGCGGAACCGCATTAGGAGGAGCAATAGGAACTATGACGGGAACTTTATTAGGAGTTCTTTTTATAGCCATGATTAGTAATGGTCTTATACATTGGGGTATTGATCCTGATCTGAATAAAGTCGTTAAAGGAATTATTATTTTTTTAGCCGTGGTTATAAATTCCAATGTAACTTTTAAAAAAAATTCAGGAAATAAAGAAGAAGAATGACTGTATTAAAATTAGAGAATATATCTAAAAGTTTTGGCGCCATTCAAGCCTTGGATAATGTTAACCTTTCTTTGGAGGCCGGTGAAGTTTTAGGGCTAATGGGTGATAATGGTGCAGGGAAATCAACATTAATAAAAATTATAGCTGGTAATTTTAAACAATCATCTGGTGCAATTAGTTTTGAAAATCAAAACGTTGAATTTTCAAAACCCATGGATGCCAGAGATAAAGGTATTGAAGTTGTCTATCAAGATCTTGCACTATGTGATAATTTAACTGCTGCATCCAATATTTTTTTAACAAGAGAAATCACAAGAAACATAGGATTTGTATCTATCCTAAATTTCTCTAAAATGTTTCAAAGGGCAAAAAATATATTTAAGGAATTAAAATCTGAAACACTGCCTGAAGAAGAAGTGAGAATGATGTCTGGAGGTCAAAGACAAGCTGTAGCTATTGGGAGGACAAAATTATCTCAAGCTAAAGTAGTATTGTTAGATGAACCAACAGCGGCAATCAGTGTAAGGCAAGTAGCTGAAGTATTGGAGCTAATAAAACAACTCAAAAAACAAGGCGTTGCAGTTGTTATTATCAGTCATAGAATGCCAGATGTTTTTGCAGTAAGTGATAGGATAGCTGTTTTAAGAAGAGGTCAACTTGTTGCAAATAAGAAAGCTAGTAACAGTTCTCCAGAAGAAGTGACTGCTTTAATAACTGGAGCTATAGAAAGGGCGTAGAGTAATGTTGGCAGATGACACTTGGTTTAAACCTGAAATAGATCGGAAAACTCTCAAGGAATTATCGAGAAGAAGCAACTGGGCAGGAGCAAAGCATTTTTTAATTTATTTTACAGCACTAATATTTTTTGGCTATTTGGCAGTGATATCTTGGGGCTCGCTGTGGTTTGCTCTTTGGATTTTTATGTATTCAACAATTTGGGCCTATAGCCCTTCAAACTGGCATGAGACTTTACACAGAACAGCATTTAAATCGAGACTAACAAATGATATTTTTTATTATATCAGCTCTTTTATGGGAAATTTTGAACCTATAAGATGGAGGTGGAGTCATACATTTCATCATAGCCACACACTACAAACGCATGATGATTATGATTTTGAAATTCAAGTTGAGAGACCCACTGATCTAATACAATTTTTTTGTCAATTTATTCCTTTTGGTCAACTTTTATATCCTCATAAAACTCTTCAAGCTGAAATATTCAAACATGCATTTGGAAACTTAACAAAAGTAGTTGAGCAAAATGCTCCTGCAGAAGATAAAAATAAAATTATTTGGAATTCAAGATTTTTTGTCTTTATATGGACATGTATTATTGGTTTTTCATTTATAATTGAAAGTTGGCTGCCAATTTTTTTATTTATACTTCCAAATTATGTTGGAGCGCCATTAAATCAAATTGTAAATATTACCCAGCACTTAGCTGTTCCTTTTGATGTTAAAGATCATAGATTATCTACCCATAACATAAGGTTAAATCCAATTTTAAGTTTTTTATATTATCATATGGAATACCATCTAGAACATCACTTATTTCCAACTGTCCCATCTTACAATTTACCAAAAGTCCATGAATTAATAAAAGATCAAATTCCAAAAGCACATCCATCTCTATTTGCATTTTGGAAATCTGTTCTTCCATCTCTTATAAAACAAGCCTTTGATCCCAACCATACCTACAGCATAAAATAATATATTACTTATAAGTATGTTTATCATACCTGTTAGTATTTTTACCAAAAAAATATATTAACCTTAGGTATTTTTTAATAATATGGGAGATGTTAAAACATTTTTGGGAGGAATAAAAAAAATGAAGTTATTAAAAATTAGTGCAATCTTTATTTCTATGATGCTGATGTCTTTGCCGGCAAATGCTAAATATAAATTTAGTGTACTTACTCAAGTGGATACAAGTAATACATTCTGGCAAGGAATTAAAAGAGGCATGGACGATGCATGTGAAACTCTAGATGTAGATTGTCAATTGGTTTTCAATCAAGAAAATGGAAACTTACAAATGCAGCTAACAAATTTAGAAGCATTAGTTGAACAAGGTATTGATGGTATTTCTTTAGTAATCGTTGAAGATAATATGTTTGATGAAGCTGTTCAAAAAGCTGTAGATGCGGGTATTCCTGTTATCACAACAAACGTAGATGACTCTGAGGGCGCTGCAGGAAATGCAAGATTAGCTTTTGTAGGCCAGGACTTATTTCAAGCTGGTTATGAGCTAGGTAAAGAGTTATCAAAGCAGTTTCCTGATGGAGACACGCACGTACTTTTAGGTTTGTCAGCTCCAGGTCAAAGTTGGGCTGAAGCAAGAATTGGTGGTGTAAGAAAATTTATGGAAGAATATAAAGCCGCTAATCCAAATAAAAAAGTAACGTGGGATACAATTGATTCAGGATTAGATACTAGTGTAACTGGTCAAAGAATTTGTGCGTATGTTCAAGGACATCCTGAGACAACTGCTTATTTTGATGCTGGATTTTGGGGCGCAGGAGCTGGTAACTGTTTGAGAGATCTTGGTTACAAGCCTAATGAATTTTTAATGGGTATGTTCGATCTAGTAGACATCGTAATGGATGAAATGGACGAAGGTTATGTTCATTTAACTATCGATCAACAACCATACCTTCAAGGATACTTGCCTATTCTTCAAATGTATTTAATGAAAGAGTTTGGATTGAGTGCTTGGGATGTAAACACTGGTAAAGCTTTTGTTTATCCTTCAGACGTCTCTGTAGTTCGTAAATATATCGAAATGGGCGTAAGGTAATAATAAATACTTAAATCTGATAAGTGGCCATTAAACATTCCTAAGTGGGTGGCCACTTAATTAAAAATGATAAATAAAAACAAAATTAAATCATTATTATCTAGGCCTGAATTCAGTGCTCTTGCAATTTTCTTATTTCTTTTAATCCTGTTTACTTTTTCAAATGACCGATTCTTAAACTCACGAAATTTCATGGTTATTCTATCAACCTATCCTGAGTTAGCTCTAGTGGCATTAGGAATAACAATCCTAATGATTTCAGGTGAATTTGATTTATCAGTAGGTTCTGTTTTTGCAGTTTCGCCCATAGTAACCATGATATTAATATCTGACCATGAGTTACATTATATAGCAGCTATCCTATTAGGTCTTTTAGCAGCAGCTTCTATTGGTTTTATAAATGCGGTTGTTACAATAAAATTTAAGATACCTTCTTTTATTGCAACACTAGGAATGCTTTTTATGGCAAGAAGCATAGCTGTTGTGATAAGTGGAGGATTTCCACCTAGTGTCCCAAAAGACCTACCAACAGATTGGCTAGTTGGTAGAGTTGATATGTTCCGAGTATCTATATTTTGGTTAATTGGGATAGCTATAGTTTGCAATTATGTTTTAAAAAAAACAAATTTTGGAAATTGGATTTTTGCGACTGGGGAAAATCCAAAAGCAGCTCAAGATTTAGGAATTAATACTTTTAAAGTTAAGGCAACTTGTTTTGTTTTGTGTTCTGTACTAGCTGGCTTTGCTGGAATTATTCAATCTTTTAGAATTAAATCTGTTATTACAAGTCTTGGTCAGGGTTTAGAGCTCCAAGCGATAGCTTCTGCTGTAGTAGGAGGTGCTTCTTTAATGGGAGGAATAGGTTCTGCATTTGGCGCTTTGATTGGAACTTTACTCCTTTCAATTATAGACAACATATTAATACTATCTCGAGTAGATGGGAATTGGTTTAAGTTTGCTGTTGGTGCCTTAATTGTTATAGCTGTAATTTTAAACACAGTGACTAAAAACACAGCAGATAAAATAAGGCTGAAAGATGACAAATAGTTCAAACATAGAATTATTAAAATGCTCTCAATTAAATAAATGGTATGGAAATTTGCATGCATTAAAAAATATCGACCTCACTATTAACAAAGGAGAAGTAATTGGTTTAATTGGAGATAATGGTGCAGGTAAATCAACATTAATTAAGATCATTTGTGGAGTACACAATTTGGATAATGGAGAAATATTTTTTGAAGGAAATAAAGTTAATATTAGTAAACCAAAAACTGCAATGGATTTGGGGATCGAGACAATTCATCAATACAATACAATGTTCCAAGAAATGTCTATTGCTAGAAATGTTTTTATTGGCAGGGAACCTAAGAAATTTGGGTTAAACTCTTTGGGTATTCTTGATGAAAAAAAAATGAATGAGGAATCTATGCAAGCTATTAATGAAGTAGGTTTAGATTTACGCTCTCCTCATATACCCGTTAAGGAGCTATCCGGTGGAGAAAGACAGGGAGTTTCAATAGCAAGATCCATGTATTTTAAGTCAAAAATGTTAATTTTAGATGAGCCTACAAATCACTTATCTGTAAAGGAGACATTAAAAGTTTTGGAATATGTAAAAAGTCTTTCAAGTATGGGGATAAGTAGTATTTTTATAAGTCACAATCTCTACCATATTCACGAAATTGCAGATAGAATTATTGGAATGGCAAGAGGTGAAAAAGTTTGCGACATGAGCAAAGATGACACAACCGTTAACGAATTAATTAAACTTATAGGATAAAATATGACAAAAAAAAAATTAACTGTATATGAATTATTAAAATTAAAAGGTAAAAAGCAAATACATGAAGTTTATGTGAATAGCGTAGAGGAAGCTGCTGCTGCTGAGGAGGCGGGGATGGACATGATAGTTACCGCCTATGGAATGCCTTGGCATGGAATTCACGGTACTCTTGATGACGTTAAGAGAATTAGAGACGCGGCTCCAAACACACATTTGATGAGTGCAGCTCCAGAGAGATCATTCGCAAGTTCCACAGAAGCAATCCAAGCAGCCTATAAGTTAATGACAATTGGGTGTGATTCTTTTTATACAAATAATAGTGCTCAATTAATAAAAGATTTAAGACAAGAAAATGTTCCTGTAATAAGTCATGTTGGATTAGTGCCGGGGAATAATACCTGGATTGGAGGCTATAGAGCCATCGGTAAAACAGCAGAAGAAGCAATAGGTGTTGTAAGGCATGCAATGGAATTAGATGATGCCGGAGCAATAGGTTTAGAAGTAGAAGTTGTTCCACCTCAAGTTGCTGAAATCGTAACAAAAAAAGTAAAGTTACTCACGATATCGATGGGAAGTGGTTCTACTTGTGATGGACAATATTTATTTTCCCAAGATGTTTTAGGTTATACAAACGGACATATGCCTAGACACGCCAGAGTTTATAGAAATTTTAAGCAGGAATATGAACGTTTACACAATGAGAGAGTTAATGCTTTTAAAGAATATATCAAAGATGTTGAGGAAAAGAAATTTGATGATCCTAAAATTACTGTTGGGATTGACGAAAAAGAATATGATAATTTTCTCAATTTAGTCGAAAAAATATAATTAAATTCATAAAATAACATGAAATTTAGTTTCATATTAATGATTGAATCTCTTAAAATGAAGAATAGGATTTATCCATTAATTGAAAGGTTGAATTATTGATATGGGAAAAAATTTAGATAAGAAAAAAGAAGCTAAGAAACCTGCTGCGAAAAGTAT
>Ga0233432_10003921_pt1 | contig 13331 bp, 12 predicted proteins | sample SI_122_August201_6_FD_179870 | JGI IMG/M metagenome (GOLD analysis project Ga0233432, IMG submission 179870) | Seawater microbial communities from Saanich Inlet, British Columbia, Canada - SI_122_August2016_10_MG | ecosystem: Environmental > Aquatic > Marine > Inlet | place: Canada: British...
TAAATACACCCGCCGGAGACCGGTGCTTTATTATTACCGCCATTAAGTACTAGCGCCCTAAGCCGATTTAAAAATACCACATCACCTCCACGCGCGGGAATGTTAAATCCACCTGCAATTCGCTAGTTCGCGTGTCCCGCAGAATAACAAAGATTAAGACATTGAGGCTTAACGACAGGAGTAAATCCAAAAGTGAGTAGCACGCTCACAAGGAGAAATAAAATGGACAATTTGTTCGATAAATACGGTGGTATAGATGTAAAGCCTCTAAAAAAAATAGAGGCTTGTAACTCGTTATTAACCTTAGCTAAAGGTTTTATTACCTGCTCTACTAGCCGCCTTCTAGGTTATGGTCTAAGTAATCGGGTTACAAAACTCGGCGTTCGATACCTTAAAGGCTATGCCTTAATAAATCAGGGTGATAACCGCGCAATGTCCCACTGATCATTTTCACGCTTAAAACAAAAGCGATCATGCAGGCGATTTTCACCGCCCTGCCAAAACTCAATCTCCTGGGGTACCACTAGATAACCACCCCAAAAATCCGGCAGTGTAATCTCACCCTTAGAGAACTTTTCTTTCACCTGCTCAAACTGAGTTTCCAGCGCCTGACGAGAATTGACCCGACTGCTCTGCTTGGACGCCCAAGCCGCCAACTGGCTAGCCTTAGGGCGACTCAAGAAATACTTTATTACATCCACTGTCGACAGCCGCTCCGCACAGCCACCCACAATCACCTGCCGGTCTAACTGCAACCAGGGAAAATGCAAACTAACCTGGGCATTGCCCTTGATCTCGGCAGCCTTGCGGCTACCAAGATTGGTGTAGAACACAAACCCGCGTTCATCGAAGTCTTTAAGCAACACCATACGCTGCCAAGGTTTGCCCTCGGCATTTACCGTGGCAACACTCATGGCAGTGGGATCTTGAATATCAGCCTCAATTGCCTGCGCCATCCACAGCTTAAATTGCTCAAATGGGTTATCCAGCAATGACTCACGGGACAGCTTCCCGTAGTCATATTCGCGACGATTATCTTGTAGGCTCATATCCTCTCCATCAGTGACCGTAAAACAGGTTTACATAGTACCAATACATTGGCCGCCGTCTACCGGCAGTGCAACACCGTGTAAGTAGGCGCCGGCATCACTGGCCAATAGCATAAAGGGCCCAGTCAACTCATCCATACTGCCCGCACGACGAGCAGGCGACGACGTAAGGAACGCCTGAGACTCAGGTGAGGCAAACGCAGCCTCCGTCATTTCTGTTAAAAAGTAGCCAGGGCACAGCGCATTAACTCGAATCCCTTTACCCGCCCATTCCAACGCAAGAGACTTAGTCAGCTGAACCACCGCCGCCTTAGACGCAGAGTAACTAGACTGACCAAAGGACACCCGCAGACCCAAAATGGACGCCGTATTAACAATAGCACCACCAACCCCCGCGGCAATCATACGTTTAGCCGCTTCCTGAGCCACAATAAATACGCCCTTTAGATTGGTATCGATCATCTGATCCCAGCTCGCCTCATCAATCTTAAGCGCGCTTTTAGCATCAGCAACACCGGCATTATTAGCTACTACAGTGACAGTACCCATGCCCGCTTCCGCCAGATCGAAGGCCTCAATAATTGAGGCAGCACTGGTTACATCCATAGGCACAGCCATAGCCTCGCCACCAGAGGCCTTAATCTCAGAGACCAGAGACTCCAGCCGGTCAACACGGCGCGCCGCCACAACCACCTTGGCACCACGTGCCGAAAGGATTTTTGCAAAATGCACACCAAAGCCACTTGATGCACCAGTTACCATGGCGATTTTGCCAGTCATATCGAATTCTGTATTCATGTTCCCCTCAATGTTGTTTGTTAGGTCAAAGCTGTCTTGCCACTTTAGTAGTCGATCAGTCTACCGTACTGAGCATTCGGCACCCACTAAAATGGCGACGCATTGGTCATTTGGGTAGTCTATGATTAATCAGACAGGGCCGGAGTCAAAGCTCTCAAAAGCGCATCTTAACTGGTAGAGAGATAGCACAGAGGGAACTAGATGGCTGAAATCTTCAGGTCTATAAACGCATATTTATATGATCGATTTTCCAGCCCGTTGACAGGAGCCTTTTTCAGCCCTAGATTTATCTGCAACTATCGCGTGATATTGATAATCTTTTCTGGTGAGAACCTGTAAATAGACAGCATCTTAGATCTAATGTCCATAAAGGTAAGTAAATTTTTACTGCCCTCGACAACACCCTATCAACCATAGGTCACATACTGCTTCATCTCATTAGTATCCAAATGTGGAATACTATTAAACCCAGTCATATTCATCTTTTTGGCATTAAAAAAGAAATGGCTAATCGCGGTGTTTTTATACTGCAGGTTTAAATCAAAAATATTCTCATCGGGAATATCCAATACTAGCCCCACAAATGCACTAATAGACCCACCAGAGCCAATGGCTAAAATACTATTACCCGTGCTAGCCATAGCTTGAATTTGCTGCTGGGCATCTAATACCCTGCGTTTAAACTCGCCCCAGGTTTCAGGTACATTTTCGATTTTATCTTGCGTCCATAGGGTCAGTACCTTACGCAGCAAGCGAAAATGATATCGGTTGTCGTTTGGGTTATCAGCAATGGCTTGAAACATAGGGTCATCGCCATTGGTAATGCTGTAGGACTTTGTCATGGCTTGGAAGTTATATTCATTAAGCCCCGGCAATACCAAACGGCTGCTCCCATCGATGTCCATACCTGCACAGATACCATTCATTGTTTCGTGATGGCGCACCATATCGCCCACCACTAAGGTATCAAACTTCATGCCACGCATACCCATATAGTCGCCTAACCAGCGCGACTGCTTATGGCCTAGCTCTGAGAGTTGATCGTAATTGGCAGCGCCAAATGAGGCTTGGGCATGACGAACAAGGTGTAACTCACTCATGGGGTCTTCCTGCGGGGTGTTTGTTTATTTTTATGCGGTTATTTAACCTAAGTTTTGGGGTTATGGATAGTTGGAACAGGGTATATGGGAAATTTATCTAGCTGATAATGCCTACTGTTATTTTCTGACAAAAAGTATTATTACGCTGCTATTTTTACCAAATACAATAAAAAGAAGTTAGCAATGTCCGAATATCAAGCGGGCGTTATTTAGAATCACCCCAAAAGCGAAGCCTTTATTGATAACCCAATCGGAATTATGGCGAAAGATACCGAGGGCAAACTATCAATGACTAAGGTGACTCTGCGTCCCAAGGTGGTATTTTATGGTGACAAGCAGTCAAGCTTTGAACTGCTTGAGAAGATGCATCATCAATCTCATCAGCAGTGCTTTATCGCCAATTCAGTTAAAACGGAAATTGTCACGGAGATCAATTACTGAATTGGGCTATTAGCAAATATTCACATTGATTTAGATCTAAAGATCAATGACCTTGCGATCGACGCCATTGGTCGTTTTGCTTAAAGAGTGCAATTACGCTGACTGACGAAACTTCGCGACATAGATTGTTCGGTATGCTTAACGGCCATTTTCAATCAATTAAACGCTGCCCCCAAGTCTAAAAATAACCCCAAAACCCCTATAAAAATTAGTCACTTAGGCGTATACTCCGCCGCCTCTCAATCCGGGGCCTAAACTCCCCAAGCCACAGGTAAATTAATGTCATCCGTTGACTTCGAATCACTGGGCCTTTCCGCCCCCGTTCTCAAAGCTATTAAGCAACTCGGCTACGAGCAACCCTCCCCTGTTCAGGCGCAGAGCATTCCTATTCTGCTGGCGGGCAAAAACCTGCTAGGCACCGCCCAGACTGGTACTGGTAAGACTGCAGCCTTTGCGCTGCCGTTTTTGAGCCAACTGGATGAGAAACAAAAAACACCACAAATTTTGGTGCTTACGCCGACTCGCGAGCTGGCGATTCAGGTAGCTGAGGCATTCCAGAGCTATGCAAAACACATTAAAGGGTTCCATGTTCTGCCTATTTACGGCGGCGCCGATATTGCTGGCCAGCTGCGTGGTTTAAAGCGCGGTGCTCAGGTTGTTGTGGGTACACCGGGTCGTATGCTTGACCATTTGCGTCGTCGCAGCCTCGATCTTAGCCAGGTGCGCGGGCTTATTCTTGATGAAGCCGACGAAATGTTGCGCATGGGCTTTATTGATGATGTTGAAACTATTCTGGCGCAAACGCCTAGTGACTGTCAGCGTGCACTGTTCAGTGCCACTATGCCGCCCGCCATTCGACGCGTTACGACCAAGTATCTCGGTGATGCTGAGACGGTTAGCATTGAAGCTAAAACCAAAACGGTCGAGCGTATTGAACAGCAGTATGTCACGGTTAAGAGTCACCAGAAGATGGATGCCCTTACCCGTTTCCTCGAAGTTGAAACCTTTGATGGCATGATTATTTTTGTGCGCACCAAGTCGTCTACCGTGGATATTGCTGAGCGTCTGGAAGCTCGCGGCTTTAGCTCTTCTCCATTAAATGGCGACCTAAGCCAGGCACTGCGTGAGCGCACCATCAACCGTTTAAAGAAAGGCCAGATTGATATTGTTGTGGCCACTGATGTTGCTGCCCGTGGTTTAGATGTTGAACGCATTAGTCATGTAATCAACTTTGACATCCCTTACGACAATGAGTCCTATGTCCATCGTATTGGTCGAACGGGCCGTGCGGGTCGTGATGGTAAGGCTATCTTGTTTATCACTCCAAAAGAAAATCGCCTGCTGCGCTCGATTGAAAAATCAACGCGCCAAAGCATTAAACCTCTGACCATGCCAAGCAACGAAGAGGTAAGTGGCCTACGTATTCAGCAGTTTACCGATCAATTAATGAAGACAATGGAAAATCCTAAGCTGGATAAATTCCGTTCCTTAATTGAAAAGCTTGTCACTGAAAATGAGCTCGATATTACTGATGTCGCTACTGCGCTAGCCTTTGAAAATCAAAAAGACCGTCCGCTATTTCCTCGCTTGGATGCTATTGCGACACCTTCACTATCACGCAGTGATAGAGCACCGCGCGAACGAGATAACCGCGGCCGCGATAAGGGTCGAAATGAGCGCAACGATCGCAGGGACCGTGATGATCGTCCAAAGCGTGAACCGCGTGGAAGCGAGAGCCGTGGTAATGAGGGCCGTGACCCTAATGTCGCTATGGTTACTTACCGTTTGGAAGTGGGCCATAACGACGGCATTTCTCCCAGCAATATTGTCGGCGCTATTGCCAATGAAGCAGATATTAGCAGCCAGTATATTGGCGAGATTAAACTCCATGACGAGTACAGCACTGTCGACTTGCCTGAGGGTATGCCTTCAGAAATGCTGACCCATCTGCAAAAGGTACGTGTCTGTGCTAAGCCTATGCGCATTAGCGTATACAACGGTGGTGCTGCACCTGCTGGCGGTGCCTATGGCAAAAAGAAGGACAAAAAAGAGAAGAAAGATTTCTCTGGCGACAAGAAAACCATCAGCCGCGATGTTGCAAAAAAGCGCACAGCGGATAGCCAAATGCCGCCCAAGAAATCCTTTAAGAAAAAAGCCGGTGGCAGTTACGCAAAGGACTCTACTGATAAAAGAGCGTCGGGTGACAAGAAGTCTTATGGTGGTAAACCAAGCACTGATGGTTCTAGCCCCATCAAAAAGAAAAAGACTTACACCAAGAAACCTAAGAAGTCTAAAACAAGCTAGAGCTTGTTAAGAAGCATTGATCAATTGATCTATCGCGGCCAGTTTTAAAATAATGGTCGCGGCTTCTGTACTCTGCGCTTTAAAAAACTCCTCTGCCATAGGTGCAATACTGCTGTTTTCTGGCAGAGATGCTGCACTTTCAATAAGATCATACATTCGCGGTAAAAAAATAAACTGTAGCCACTGGCTAAACGACAGCTGATCCACGGCAAAGGGTTCGACGCTGGCTAAGGCCTGCGGCGAGGGACTATGCAGTTCCCATAGCTGCATCACGCGCAGTTCTCTCTCGACATCTATCAGCAGAGCTGCCAGCTTGGGGTAATGATCAATCATTGACTGGCATCCCGATTACCCCAGCTCACGCCTAAAGGGCGGTAATGCATCGAGAAGCTGAGTGCCATAGCGTTTGGTGATCAGGCGCTTATCTAGAATTGATACCGTGCCTGTATCTGACTCGGTACGCAGTAATCTCCCGCAGGCCTGAATCAGGCGTAATGAGGCGATTGGCAATGAAATATCAAAGAATGAGTTGCCGCCACGAGCTTCAATCCATTCTGATAGAGCTTCGTGCAATGGGTCATCGGGCACCGCAAAAGGCAATTTGGCAATCACCACATGTTTGCAGTACTCGCCGGGTAAATCCACTCCTTCGGCAAAGCTTGCCAACCCCAGCAATACACTGGTTTTACCCTGATCGATTCGCTCCTTGTGCAGGCGAACCATTTCACGGTTGGAGTACTGGCCCTGAATTAAAATAATTTTGGCTAGGTGATTGGGCAGTTCGTCGTAGACCTGTTCCATCTGCCGTTTGGATGAAAACAACACCAGGGTACCGGCTCTGTCTTCGACCATAGACTCGAGATTATCAATAATATACTGGCTGTGGTCTTCAATACTATTGCCCTCGACCGCGCCCGATGGCACGCGCACTGCCGCTGCCTCGCCATAATTAAAGGCACCAGCTACTGATAAAAAGTGCGCCGAATTTGGCACGCCGGTTTCGCGCTGCAAGGTATTAAAGTTACCCAGAGACTTTAAGGTTGCTGAGGTGAGCACCGCGCCATAGCAACTGCCCCACAAACGGTCTTTGAGCAATTCGGCGGCCTGTATGGGGCTGGCATTAATCGAGATATCAATATTGCCGCCAGCATTTTCATCCAACTTTAACCAACAGGCCATGGGCATCTCGCCCTTTTTTAATTCTTTATGCAGTCTGTCCCACAGGGCTAATAGACGCTCTGCACCAGATAGCCAGTTACCGGCCTGCTGATAAAATAGCTCAATATCGGGTAAAGGCACCGGATACTCTTTGTCACTGAGAGCTTCACTCAATGTGTCTTCAAGTACTTCTAAGCGACCTAACCAGCCACTGGTTTGCATGGTGATTTGTTTGGCCAGATCACGAATAACAGCCCCGACATCGCCATGAGCAAAACGGTAACGCCCATCGGCATGGTCGGATAAATCTAAATCCTCTTTTAACAGTGGGTAGGCCATTGAGACCAGTTCGGTCAACTTGCCTGCCTCTCTCTCAATGCGCGGCAACTGTTCTGACAGTGCAGTGTCTTTTTCAAAAAGTGGCGCCTGACCTTTGATCTGTTTAGGCAAACGCTCTAGCCAAGTTAGTGTGCTATTAATTTTACACTCGGCACCAAAGTGACGAATGGCGGTATCGCCCAAACGGTGGCCTTCGTCGAAAATATAAATGCAGTCTTCAGGCGGAGGTAATATCGCACCACCACCCAGCGCAAGGTCGGCCATTACCAAGTCATGGTTGGCGACAATGCACTCACTCTCCTCAAGGTCATTGCGCGCTTTAAAGAACGGGCACTGATTGACAAAGCGACAGCGTCTGCCGGTGCACTGGCGTCGATCTACGGTCAGTGCGCGCCACTCGGTATCCTGAATACGGGTTGGCCAGGAGTCTCTATCGCCATCCCAGGCACCGTCATCTAAGGCTGCTGACATTTCCCTAAACAGATTTTCAGTAGCGGCATTGGGGTTAAATTGCTGTTCGTCTTCAAATAAAAACAGTCCGGCGTCTTTCGACTTCACCGCATCCAAACACTGTTCCATACGCAGATTGCAGGCGTAGCGACCGCGGCCTTTTACGAGGGCGCAACTGTAATCCCAGCCACAGGATTCTAATAGTTCGGGTAGGTCTTTATGGATTAGCTGCTCTTGCAACGCAATGGTGCCAGTGGCGACTACCACAGTTTTTTTCAGTGCTCTGGCGATAGGCAACGCGGCAATTAAATAGCCTACGGTTTTACCTGTACCTGTGCCGGCTTCAATCACCGCTAGACGTTTATCTGGGTCATCGTTGCTAAGGCTATTAGCAATAGCCGCAACCATCTGCTTTTGACCGAGTCGCGGACTGAGTTCGCGCGATTTTAAAAACTCGCGATAGCCCTGCTGGATAGTCTCGCGAACGTCTGCATCTAACAAAAATAAATATCCTTATTTAGAGTGATAAGCAATCTGATTGTCCACAGGCGCTGCGTAAGCATCAATAACTATTTGACGATGGTCGGCAGGTATTTGATCAATATGTGACTGGAAAGAGGTCTGGGCTTTTAACCAGTCTTCGTCTGGCCACTGCTGTTGCAATGCCTCTATGCCCTCGCTATTGCCCTGCATCTGCCAGGCAATAATATTGGTCGGAAATAGCTGGTAATGGCTAAATATCTGGCGATCCACTTCGGCGGCCAGAGCATCAGCATTTTCAAAACCCTCACCCACTGGCTGGCCAAAGTTCACATGAATACGGCCCTTGTAACCCAAGATACCTTTTTGGATGGTGTCGAGATCTTCAAATTCTTTTTTAACATAGGCAGTGCCCTGCTGAGCTGAATAAAGTTCGCGGGCCTTGTCTGCATCACAGGGATCATACTCATAGGAGATGGATACCGGGATAAGATTTAACTCGCCGGTGGCGGTAGCAAAATCTTGCCCTTTGCCTTTCGACAGTGCGAGCATTTTTAGCAGTGCAGTTTCGGTGCGATCGCGGCCATTTTTGGCACGCCCTTCCGCCTGAGCGATCCAGATAGACACCTGCTCTTGGCTGATGCTGTAGCGAATATAGCGGGACAGTTGCTTTAGAGCTTCGAGCTTTTCGCGGCGTGCAGTTGCCGAGCGCTTAACAATAAAGCTGCGATTAACACGCATAAGGTCTGCCGCAAAGGGCTTGCTTAGCAAGTTATCGCCAATGGCTATACGCACGCTATCTTTGCCAGCCGCGAATAGGCCCTGACAGACTAGCGCTGGGTCAAGGGCAATATCGCGATGGTTGCTTATGTATAAAGCGGCTTTGTCCGGATCTAGATTATCCAGCCCACCAAAACTGTAACCATCGGTAGTGGCATCAAGCACCTTGACTAACGCTTCGCTCATATGCACTTGCAAGTCATTCACGGTGCGCATATCACGGGTTAATTTACGCAGTCCCAGACGGACAAAAGGCCGCAAAAACCAGGGGCATAGCTTGGCCAGTAGAGGCACTTTGCGGCTTAGCAGAAGATCTATAAATTCGGGGTCGGCAATTAGTCGCGCTATAACAGCTGGGACTTCCGTATCGTTATAGGGACGAATATCATCAAATTCATTCATGCTTTAATTATCTTTTTTATTATTAGCGGCATTAAACCTGTCTTGAGTTGTACCAGCGTACGTCGTAGGAAAACTCATCGACTTTATCAGCTACATCCAAGACCAGTGCAAACAGTGCCATACGGACTAGAACTCCGTTGTCGGCCTGACGGAAAATTGCCAGGTTGGGATTGTCGTCAAGATCACTGTCTAGCTCGTTTGCATCGGCCCGAGAATCTCTCGGCAATGGATGCATTATGACGGTGTTGGGTTGGCAGTATTCGGTATAAATAGCCTGATTAAGACGGAACTTGCCGCGGTATAAATCCGCTTCTTCTTTACTGGAGAAACGCTCTTCTTGAATTCTGGTGGAGTAGACAATATCCACATCGGCAATACTGCTGGTCAGCTCGTGAGAGACTGTTACCTGCACTCCGGCACTGCGCATATCCTCAACAATTGACTCGGGTAAGGTGAGCTCTTCAGGTGATACTAAGGTAACTTGAATACTGTTGTATAACGACAGTAGCTTGCTCAGCGAATGTACGGTGCGACCATGGCGCAGATCACCAATCATGGCCACTTTAAGGCCGTCGATAGTTTGTCCTTTGGCGGCTATTTCCTGACGAATGGTGTAGAGGTCGAGCAGTGCTTGCGTGGGGTGTTCATTGGCTCCATCGCCGCCATTTAGCACTGGCACCCGACTGGCTGACGCAAAGTCGGCTACTGATCCCTCTTGCGGATGGCGCATACAAATAACATCGCTAAAGCCGGACAGCACGCGGGCAGTATCTTGCAGTGACTCGCCTTTTACCAGTGCTGAGTTTTCAAAGCCGGCGGTTTCGCGAACTTCGCCGCCCAATAAATTAAAGGCAGAGCCAAAACTCACGCGGGTTCGGGTACTGGCTTCAAAAAACATATTGCCCAGAATGGCGCCTTCCAGGACGCGCGTAACTCTTTTGCGCAGAGCGTAGGGTTCCATCTGGTCGGCCACGGCGAACAGGCGTTCGACATCCTGACGTTGGAATTGGTTGATTGAAAGTATATGCGCGCCGGTAAAATTCAAGCTCATGCCTCGGGGCAAATTGAATTGGCAGATTTTAGCCCTTTTAGCCCTGTTTCTCTAGCGAAAATTCTTCTGTAACCGTTACCGCCCAGGCCTTGAGTGCCTCTAATACAGCGCGTTTGTCATCGGTTAGGCTACTGTCAGCCAGCAGCTCTTCAATCTCAGTGGCCTGTTGCTGCAGGGTTAGATAACCAGATGTCTTATCTGTTAACCGCCATTTACAGCTTTCCAGCCAGGTTTGCTGCTCATCGGCCGACAATGAGTCGGCAAAGTAGCGGGCACGATAGTTAAACAGCATCTGGTTGTAACGCTTGTCAGCAAAATGAAAACTGTGCGCGGTAAAATCGGCGGCGCTAGCGCGACGCACCTCGTCCAGCAGGCCTTTATCACTATTGGGTAAGAAACCCTCATAGAGCTGCTGCTCTGCTTCGACTTTGGCTGGAAAGTCACGTTCGGCAAATACCTGTTGCAGTTTGGTTTGCAGATTAACCCCATTAAGTCGCTGCCAATTTGCCTCACAGCGCTGCATATTAATATCCAGCCGCGCGGCGGCTTTTTCATCAATTAGCTTATGGGTCGTCACCACTGGCGCCTTATTAATATGCACGACTTTAAGCGGAATACGCTCAGTGCCCTCGGGCAAGTCGGCCGCGGCGGTAAATACACGACGTTGAATTTCTTCAGCATCCAAACTAATGAGCGCTTCGGGGTCCGCGGACAAATCAAAACAGATAATGCCATTGTTATTGGTTGGGTGTTTGGCCAGTGGCATCATAACGGCGCCGCACATATGAGCTTTGTCGAGCATGCCAGAAATATGAAAAAACGGTTTTCTTTCCTGTAGACTGAGCATTTCGGCAATGGCTTTTTTACCGCGGTTATTCACCACATAATCAAAAAGGCGCGGCTGCTTTTGTTTTACCAACTTGGCCATGGCAATGGTGGCGGTTACATCTGATAGCGCGTCATGGGCTGCCGCATGTTCGATGCCATTAGCGGCGGTAAGGTGCTCTAACTTAAAGCTAGGGCGACCCGGCTCATGGTCTGGCCATTCGATACCGTCTGGGCGCAACGCTCGCGTAAGGCGCATCATATCGATAATATCCCAGCGGGAATTGCCGTTTTTCCATTCCCGCTGGTAGGGATCATAAAAATTTCGATACAGAGTATAGCGGCTGACTTCGTCATCAAAGCGAATACTGTTATAGCCGACACCACAGGTACCGGGTAGCGCCAACTGCTGATGAATGGCCTCGATAAACTGCGGCTCTGGCAGCCCGTGCTCTAGTGCGTGCTGAGGGGTAATGCCAGTAATCAGGCAGGCCTGTGGCGCTGGTAAAATATCTTTTTGCGGCTGGCAATAGATCACCAATGGCTTGCCAATCACATTGAGATTTTCGTCGGTACGCAAACCTGCAAACTGTGAGGGTCGATCTTTGGAGGGGTCTACACCAAAGGTTTCATAGTCATGCCAGTAGAATGTAGTACTCAAGGTATCTATCCCTGTCTCGATTTCTTGGATTTATTATAGGTTAAATAAAACGGCGCCAATAGGCGCCGTTTCAATACTGCTTTTGACTACTTCTAAGTTTTGATCAGTCAACCACTACTTCAGAAAAAGACATTTCGCCAACAACGCGACGATTGCGCGCGCGACCATCATCAGTGTCGTTGCGATCAATAGGTCGGCTTTCACCGTAACCAATAGCAGAGATACGAGAAGTGGCTATGCCATAGTCAACAGCCAGTTTTGCTTTAACCGCCTTGGCACGGCGATCAGACAAGTCGGCATTGTAGTCATCAGAACCGCGGCTATCGGTATGACCTTCTAGCACTAGTTCGATATCCTCGTAAGTACTCATGGCTGCGGCAATGGCTTCAAGTTGACCACCATAGATAGCCAGCACTGTGTCTTTGTCAAATTCGAATTCAACATTTAGACGAATAGTAATGGTGCGAACTTCTGACTCTTCTTGAACCACTGGTGCTGGCGCAGGCTCCGGTGCAGCAACAGGTTCTGGCACAGATTTTTTACCAAATTTATGGTTTAGAGACAATTGCATACCCACATCTTCGCCATCTTCATCATGACCAAGTATGCTGCGAATATCTGCACGGAACTGGACATTGTCGTTAAGCATGGTGCCCAGACCCAAACCAGCCACAAGCTGTATCGACTTATCATCGTGACCCGCCACCAAGTTGCTGGCATCGTCAAAGTTATATTGATTGATACCAATCAGTGCATAGGGGCGCCAGTTTGCAGCTTCGCTACCCATCCACAGCAGTCCGGTAAGACTGGTGACATCAAAGTCATCATGGCCAATATTGACGCCATGGCCTAACTCAAGTGCCATATTGTCACCAAACTGCTTGCCAATTTGCAGGCCTGCCTGAGAGCCCTGATAATCATCTGTAACAGCGTGTTTGCTATCCAGATCGTAGTATCCTAATGTTCCACCTAAGTACCAGCTATCCGCAGCAACAGCGGCACCAGATGCTAAAATCATCAATATGCCAATGGCAGAATAAACAGATTTCATAATGTTTCCCTTTAAAATAAATTTAAAACCCCTCGGGGCTTCCATATCATGCAACAATCTTAGGATGCTCGAGCTGCCCAGTGTAGGCAACAGGTACGTTTGTTTCAATAAACCTTTGAAAAACTGACCTATATTGCGCGAACGCTTTCAACTGACACATTACTCACTAAGCTTAAGTGCTTTTTCTTCAATTTTTGCCTGCCAAATTTCTGGCCCTATGCGATGCACAGATTCACCCTCGGTATCCACAGCGACGGTAACGGGCATATCCTTAACTTCAAATTCATAAATTGCTTCCATGCCCAGTTCTGGAAAGGCAATCACTTCGGCATTAACAATTGCTTTGGAAACCAAATAGGCGGCACCACCTACGGCAATAAGATAAACCGCTTTGCTGTCTCTAATCGCATCTATGCCCATTTGACCGCGCTCGGCTTTACCA
>Ga0233432_10003923_pt1 | contig 13323 bp, 12 predicted proteins | sample SI_122_August201_6_FD_179870 | JGI IMG/M metagenome (GOLD analysis project Ga0233432, IMG submission 179870) | Seawater microbial communities from Saanich Inlet, British Columbia, Canada - SI_122_August2016_10_MG | ecosystem: Environmental > Aquatic > Marine > Inlet | place: Canada: British...
GGGTTTTAGTGGCAGCTATACGTCAGTAGGCATTTATTTCCCCAATAAAACTTGACCCTATAATTATTATAAACTCCTTTATATCAATATTTTAAATAATTTATAAGGAGAATACTTTATGATGAAAACCAATCATTGAAGCGACCACTGAGCAACTGTCCTCTTCTCTGACTAAAGGTAGCGGCCGGTCACCGAGCGGCCATTTCCGCATGTGTGGCCGCTCGGAGATCGGCCGCTTCCACATGTGCGATACCAATTAAGTCTCAGCCCACTTAAACAAACTCGTTGGATCCAATGCTACACTGAGTATTCTCAAACATAGAAGATTCATAGCACCGCCGAAGCCCAACACCATAAGTGTTCATCAGTGTCCTCAGTTGTAAAAAAAGCAGAGCCCACTCGATAAATCCAAAAATCGTACCCAAATCCTTACGACAGAACCACCAATTCCCGTTTGCCGAGGCCGCATTGTTAGCTCAATCTCGGCAACCAAGTTGCCTCGCTCAAGTTTCAAGTGCCTGTCAAAAAAACGCATTATTGTGAGTTTCGTTGAAACCTGCCTTCTAATCGCTTGTTTTATCTAGGAAACCCTTTTAACAACTAGATATATGCAGAGTATAGGCGAACGTCTGGAAGAAGCACGCAAGCGCAAAGGAATAACGGTTAGAGAAGCCGCCGAAGCGACTAAGATTCGTGGCGACTACATCAATAGCTTCGAGAGCAACACGTTTAAGATCAATATCCCAGATATCTACACGCGCGGATTCCTAAGATCCTACGCGAGCTACCTGAAGCTCAACGTCGACAAAATCATAACCGACTACAACGCCCACTTGCTCGGCGAAGGGAAATCTCCACGACGCGATAGCCGCGAATTCTTCGGTAGACTGGAACTCCAGCAAACTCCGCCAACCGACGAGCCTAACGGCGCGAACGCCCCCAGCGACCATGATTTCAAGAGTGCAACCGACGCCACCGAATCAGTTTCCATTTTGGAAAAGCTCAACCTCGAGAAAGACGTCGCGATCAAGATCGCCATAGCCGGGACGCTAGCCTTAGCAGTCATCATCACCTTGGTTTGGGGAATTCTCGCGTTCATGGGCTCCGAAGAACCAAGCGCCGACACCAGTTTGACTCCAACGCCAGCCACTACCTCGCCTGCTGCAAATGCAACCACTTTCACGCTGATCGCAAACGATGATGTGCGCGTCGGGATTCGGCAAATCACCGGCGATATACCGATATTCGAAGCACCATTGCCCCAAGGAGTAGAAAAAGAACTAGCCGCCACTGGCAGCATCCGTGTCACATACAGCGACGCAGCAGCGCTATCGATCCGTATCGGAACCGAGACTTACCAGATGGTCCAAGGGAAAACGTCTATACGAATAACCCCTTCGGACATTTTTAAGAAACAAGCCGGAGCGAACTAAAAAACCGCCTCAATCCACTCATAACGTGGTATGAGTGCTCCGCCAAAATAGTGTCAAAGAAATTATACCTTTCTGTGATTGATTGGGTCTGTCTTTTTTACAACTGAGGACACTGATTACCACTGATGATGTTAGGCTTCGGAATCTTCTAGAGATTTTTAGATGAATATCAGTGTGTTGTTCGCTTCGCTGTCGGCTAAAGCCTCGGTACATGAGTGTAATCAGTGGTTAAAAAAATTCTAGCTGGAGTTTTCCAAACTCCTCTTTGAGTCAGTGGGTATGAACATCCCTGCTAAAAAGAGCCATAGACTCATCATTGCAAAAAATGCGTTGAACCAAGCCGATCCGCCACGTAAACCAATCAAATGAGTAAACTAACCGTTGCGATCGCTTCCGACCACGCTGGATACAATTACAAGAAAGCGATCATCGCCCATTTGAGCGACCGCGGGTTCACCGTGAAAGACTACGGTACTCATTCACCTGAATCCTGCGATTACCCAGACTTCATCCGCCCAGTAGCCGAATCGGTCGCCGCTGGCGAATTCGATCGCGGTATCGTGCTAGGCGGTTCCGGCAACGGCGAAGCAATCACAGCCAATCGCATTCCTGGAGTCCGATGCGGCGTCTGCTGGAACGAACAACTAGCCATCTGGAATCGCTCCCACAACGACGGCAATGTCCTCGCTCTCGGCGAACGCACCGTAACCGAGCAAGACGCCCTCGACATTGTTGACACGTGGCTCGCCACCGAATTCGAAGGAGGACGACACATCCGTCGCATCGAAAAAATCGACGACAAACGCTACCCGTGAATTAAATTAAGAAGTAAGAATTAGGAATGAAGAATTGCCATCCAAACTATCACCATTCGCTAAAATCACTTCTTAATTCTTCATTCCTAATTTAGACAATGCTCTACAGACGACTTGGCAAATCCGGACTAAAAGTTAGCGCCTTGTCCTTTGGCTCTTGGGTTACCTTCGGCCAACAGGTCGACAACTCCGTCGCCGAGTCTTGCCTCAAGACAGCCTACGACGCAGGCATCAATTTCTTCGACAACGCCGAGATCTATGCCAACGGACAGTCCGAAGAAGTCATGGGAGCTATCCTCTCCAAATTCGGTTGGTCTCGCGATACCTACATCGTTTCCAGCAAAGTATTTTGGGGTGGCGAGCTACCCAATCAAACCGGTCTCAGCAGAAAGCACGTCATCGAAGCCTGCCAAGCAGCGCTCAAACGCCTTCGAGTCGAGTACCTCGACCTATACTACTGCCACCGACCTGACCCGGAAACTCCGATCGAAGAAACCGTCCGGGCCATGGATACGCTCATCCAGCAAGGCAAAGTCCTCTACTGGGGAACCTCCGAATGGAGCGCCCAGGAGATAATGGAAGCCTATAGTATAGCTCGGCAGTACAACCTGGCTCCCCCGACGATGGAGCAACCGCGATACAACCTACTGAACCGAGAACGCGTCGAAAACGAATACGCACGCCTCTACGAATCCATCGGTCTCGGCACTACCATTTTCTCTCCCTTAGCCGCAGGTATTCTAACCGGTAAATACCTCAACGGCATCCCCGACGATAGTCGCCTATCGATCGAAAACATGGCCTTCCTGCGCGACCGATGGGACCGCTATTTCGAGAACGGAATCGCAATCGTCCTCGAAACGCTCGAAAGCATCGCCCGAAAAATCGGAGCCAACCTTCCGCAGCTCGGGATCGCCTGGTGCCTCAAAAATTCGAATGTCAGCAGCGTAATCCTCGGAGCCTCGAAACCAGAGCAACTCGAGAACAACCTCGCGTCATTGAATTTCTTAGACACTCTCGACGAAGACCTAATGGGCGAAATAGACATAGCCCTCAGCAGCCTCAAAGAACTCGATCTATAGCCAGAGGCAGAGCGTCCTGCGCCAAAGCGGCCGCAAATTCAAAACCACCCCCAATGCGCTCCCTCACCCAATCTCTCCTTTGTTTCGTCGTTAAACTCCTCAAGTGTCGCTTCGCTCGGTACTCAATCGCCCTGCTAGTAACAACCGCCTGCACCCCAGTCCAAAAACCAACTCCCCCCTCAGCCTCGTTGTCTCGGCATATAGTAAATAAGGCGGATCATTCTTCATCCTTCACCCTTTCTTTCGACGTTCCCACCCCCGGCTGGAAGCTCTCCCCCGTATTCGCCTACCAAGTCGGCGACGAAATCTGGTGTATCCACCAACTCACTCCATCCGACGGCATGGTCGCCCAAGTCATCTCCAAACTAGAGGGTAGCATCACCCTCTTCTTCCCTACTCCTAATCCTAACCCTACCCCAACCATCCGCCACTACATCCTCGGCAAAACCTGGAACTGGAACTCCGACCCAAAACTCTTCTTTCTCAAATCGATCGATGACATCGCCGACCGACTCAAAACCGCGACTCCCCTAAAAATAGTCGCTCCCTAGAAATAAACGCATCAATGGTAAAGGTAGGGCGGCATTGATCTATCCTCCATAGTTCCGCGTTGCGGAACAACGGACGTGTCCAAGACCCTGAGGGAAGTCGAAAGCCGTCGCACACCTAAAATTCCCCTTAACTCCACATAGTCACAGATTTTTGCCACATCAACCCATCCCTAAACCATGTTCAAGTTTTGAATTTTCATCCCCTCTCTAGCTAGCGCGGTAGTAATCCTAACCGTAACGCTACCCGTCTCAACTGATACTGGAGCCGCTCACTCCTCCCAGTCTTTTTCAATCGAAGCAGCCGGAGTCTCTTCTCTCGGCACCGCCAACACACTCAACGAGCCAGATAGATCCGACAACGAATTCCCGCTCTACCTCAGTCTCAACCAGCTCAACGACGTATTCGAATTCCTAAAACTCAACGACCCGCTGGACGAAAGCTCCACCCCCCTTTCACAATAACACAGCCCCCCCGAAAGGTCCTCATAAGCTTCCCCTCCGCCGCCAGACAGATCTACCGCATCCAACACTCGACCGACTTCATCAACTGGACCAACGACTCCTTCAACCTCGGCACCGGCGAAACCCTAAACATCTCCACACTCGGATCTATCACCCAAAACCAACCCAGCGGTTTCCGCGTCTCCGTAAGTCTCGAATAGTAAAAAGGTAAGTTGCCATGACCGAGGCCGCAGCAAACGATTGACTCAACCAACCTGGCTGACTGGGACTGTCAGCGCGACCTCTTAAAACTTTATTCAGCGTACCTGAACCTTAGTGGCGCCGCGTAGTGGCGACTCCTAGCGAGCCATAGCGAACAATGATATTTTTCCTCGCCATCCCCGCAGCATGGAACTCGAATCCTTGGCCAATGATCTTAGGCTCTGCGCAAACCAAAATTCGGTCCGAGCCCTGAGCGAATCCAAGCTATTTCCATGTCCACCGTAAGCAGCCAGTTCACCTATCCAGAAACGCCCAGTATCCTGCTCGAACGCGATCTCAACATCGCCGCCTCGGGAGTCACCGACGAAGACCTGCTTCTCGCCCTTCGCTGGATGACCTACAGCCGTTTCACCGACGCGCGCATCTTCGAGCTTTACCGTCAGGGCAAAATGAAAGGCACCGTCACCGTTTCCGACGGAAATGAAGGCCTCGTCGCCCCTCTCGCTCTGATGATGGACAAGGACATCGATTGTGTTTCCTGGACCCATCGAGGCATGCCCGGCCACCTCGTTTGGTCCGATCATCTCGGCGACCACGTCTGCCAATTTCTCGGCAACTCCGGCAGCCCGACCAAAGGCCGCGAAGGCAACGCCCACCACGGAGACCCGAAAAACCGCTCCTACCCAATGATCAGCCATTTGGGAAAAATGTCGTCCAACGTACTTGGCGGCACGGATTCCCAACGCCGCAAAGGCCACAAATCCATCGGCATTACATTCTTCGGCGACGGCGGCTCCAGCACTGGCGAAATTCACGAGAGCATGAATCTCGCCTCCGTGCTCAACATCCCAGTGATTTTCGTAATCGAGAATAACAACTACGCCTACTCCACCCCGCTCCACGAACAATTTACCGGCAAACTTGTCGATCGGGCCAAAGGTTACGGAATGAAAGGCATCGAACTCGATGTGGCCAACATCGAAGAGAACCTCCAAGCTTTCCAGGACGCCATCGACGAGACACGCGAAACTGGCCGGCCCATGCTCATCGAGATGCATACCCTCCGTCTCCTCGGGCACGCTGGCTACGACACCCTAGATTACATCGATCCCGAGGTTTCCAAAAAATGGCTCGACGAAGATTGCCTTAAAAACCTCCGTGAACGTCTCGTCGAAAAAGGATACGGCGACCGCATCGTCGATGAAGAAGCGACTCTCAAATCCTTCGTCACCGAAACCGTCAATCGCGCCCTCAAACTCCCGATGTGCGAGCCCGTCGGGCTTATGGAAGACGTCTACGCCCAATCGACTACAAGCGTTGACTGGAAAACCGAAGACGACCAAGAAGCGGAAATCGTCACCTTCGCCCAAGCGATCAACCGCGCACTCGCCAAGATTCTCGCCGAGTCACCCGAGTCGCTCATCATGGGTCAAGACATCGCCGACTACGGCGGCCCGTTCAAAGTTACCAAATCTCTTTTTAAAAAACACGGCCGTAGTCGCGTCATCAACACGCCCATTTGCGAATCAGCCATGGTCGGTTACGCCACGGGGCAAGCCATCAATGGTCTCCGCCCGATCGTCGAATTCCAATTCGCCGACTTTGCTACCGACGCCACTACGCAAATCACTCTCAATGCCGGCACCTATCATTTCCGCTCCGGAGCCAAAGCCCCAATGGTGTTTCGCTTACCTTGCGGCGGAGGACTGACATTTGGCTCCTTTCACTCTCAAGATCTAGAAGCGCTCTACCTCCACATTCCCGGCACGAAATTCCTTTACCCGAGCACGCCGCAAGATGCCTACGACGCCATGTTAGCCGCTTACGAAGACGACAACCCCGTCATTTTCTTCGAACACAAAAACCTCTACAACCTTCTCAAGGCACCCGTTAAATTCAACCCGAACTACCACGATGTCTGGCAACCCTCCCTCCGCCGTCAAGGCGACTACGCAACCGTCGTTACCTACGGAGAAATGACTCTCTGGGCAAATAAAGCCCTCGAATACCTAGAAAGCGAATACGAGCACAGTTGCGACCTTTTCGACCTACGAGCGCTCGCTCCCCTTAACCTAGACAGCATTCAAGAATCCATCTCCAAAACCGGCCGACTAGTCGTAATCACCGAAAGCCGAAGCAACGTCGGTTTCGGCGCCGAGCTCGTCGCCCAAATAACCGAAAAGCAATTCTTCGACCTAGAAGCCCCACCACTTCGCATCGCATCGCAAAACATGCCCGTCCCCTTCGCCGCCGAACTCGAAGCCGACTATCGCCCCGACACGGACAGCATCCTTGCGGCAATGATCAACTGGATCGAATCCGAATAGAAATTAAATTTAAACCACTGAGAACACTGATATTATCTAAATTTAATGAGCTTTAGCTTCACTTACCGATTTGAATCCTATCACTCTCCAACAAATCCCGAAGCCCAACATCATCAGTGTCCTCAGTGGTAAAAAACCAAACCAATATCATCCGTGGTTAACGAAACATCATCCTATCTCAACTGGAACGCCATCGAACTCTTCGCGATGGACGTCGACGGCGTCCTGACCGATGGGTGCATTTACGTCTCCTCAGACGGATCGGAAGCGAAGCGCTTCTCTATAATAGATGGACTTGGCTTGGTGAAGCTCCGCGAAGCGGGCGTAAAGATCGCTTGGATCTCCGGTCGCGGTTCTGACGCGACGACGAAACGAGCCAACGAACTTAAGATCGAATACGTCGTCCAAGGGCGAAAAGACAAAGGCACCGCCCTGGCCTCTCTTCTCGAGGAACTAAATCTTAAAGCGGAACAAGCCGTCTACATGGGCGACGACACCATCGACACCGAAGCCATCGAACTAGCAGGCATCGGAGTAGCCGTTCCCGAAGCTCAACCCGAACCCCTGGCGGCCGCCGACTACATCACCGCGAAAACAGGTGGAAACGGCGCCGTGCGAGAAGTTTGCAACCATATTCTCGCCGCGCGTTCTCAGTAGAAGCCAATCACCGATTCAAATGAACGCTCATCGACAAACCTGGACGCGACGACCGCCGCTGATAGTGCTCCTCCTATTTGGAGCGATTGCGATCGCCCAAACGCAGGACGCCCCCATCATTAATTTCAAATTGCCGCTTTTCAACGACGATGGCTATCGGACCGGCTACCTCAGAGGAGCCCAAGGAATTTATTCCAACAATTCGGATATCCGCATAACGGATATGGAACTCAGCCAATACTCGGGGGACGCTCAAGACGCAGTCATCGGATCGATGGAAAGCCCAGAAGCGCTCTTTCGCTACGACAAAACCGGGCGAAGCCACGCATCAGGGCCCGGATCGATAATGATCGAAAACGATACCTTTCGTCTCACAGGAGAGGATTGGATTTGGCAAGAGGAGAACAACCGAGTAGTGATCAATCGAAAAGTCAAAATCATCATTTTCGACGAGATAGGCTCCATCATTAAATGAAACGAATTACAGTCATCATAGCGGCCGTACTCTGCGCCTCCACTTGGGTCTTCGCGCAAGTCGATCCGAAATCAAAGCCGATCCCGACGGACAAACCGCTCGAACCAACCGTCATCGAAGCGGAGCGAAGCCGAAGCGAGACGAACGATGGCGAAAGCTATCTCATTTTCAGTGGTAGCGTGAAGCTCTCGGCTACAAACCTCGTAATCACCTGCAACCAACTCGAAGTCTTCGCTAAGACAAAAAAAGACGAGGAGGAAACCGTCATCGGAGAAATCAGTTCCATACAAAAAATCATCGCTACTGGAAACGTTCGAATCGTTCAGGAAGAACGCACTGCAACCGCCGGGCGAATGGAAGTCCTCCCCAATGAAGACGTCATCATTCTCGAAGAAGATCCAATACTTTTCCAAGGATCCTACACCATGGGCGGACCAGGTACTCAATTGAAATTTGAACGCGGCAAGAGCCGTGTTGAAATGATCGGAGGAACTGAGAACATGGTCACTTTTTCCGGACCGCCCATTCAAGACCTAGGCTTCGAGGACGACGACGAAACGATCATCCCTGAAGAGGAAGAGGATAAACCGGTCGATAAAGCCCCAGAAGCAGAGCCTAAAACCAACGACGACTCACTTAAGGAATCGCCAATGAAAGACGCCAAATGAGCGAGCTCGCCCAAGAGGAAAACCCTGCGGACACGCCAGATGTCGAGAAAGAGCAGCACCTCATCGAAGCCCGAGGACTCGTCAAAGTCTACGGCCCTAAAACCGTCGTCAATCGTGCCAACCTCGAAATCCGAACCGGCGAAGTCGTCGGCTTGCTCGGACCGAACGGGGCCGGCAAGACAACCACATTCTACATGATCGCCGGGTTGGTGGAAGCCACCCGTGGTTTCGTGCTCCTAAACAAAAAGACGATCACTCACCTCAAAGTTCATCGGCGTGCTCGTCTTGGAATCGGCTACCTACCCCAAGAACCGAGCGTATTCAAAAAGCTCACCGTTTGGCAAAACGTGCAAGCCGTCGCCGAAACCCTCTCGCTCAATCGTCGGCAACGCAAAGAAGTCATCGAAAAACAGCTCGACGACCTTGGCCTCCTTTCGCTCGCCAAGCAAAAAGCCTACACGCTTAGCGGTGGCGAGCGGCGGCGGCTGGAAATTGCCCGCTGCCTCGTAACGAACCCCGAATTCATCCTTATGGATGAACCCTTCGCAGGCGTCGATCCTATCAATGTCGCGGAAGTCCAGAAAATCGTTCTTAAATTGAAAAATCGTGGTATCGGAATCCTGATTACCGACCACAATGTACGCGACACGCTCGCGATCGTCGATCGAGCCTACCTCATCCACCAAGGAGAAGTCCTGACCAGCGGCGACCGCGAATTCCTAATAAACGATCCTAAGAGCCGAAAGCTCTACTTAGGAGAGAATTTCAATATGTGATTCTTTCTCCACTTCAGATTCCCCAACATGCCCTTGTCAAAACCAATCAAGAAAATCGACGGCCTGTCCGTCAGAGACTTTTTAGAGACCTACTCCGAGCATCTTAAACTCGAACTCGTAGCAGGCGAACGTGGACTGCGCCGCATTATAAGAGAAGGCAGCGTCAATCGCCCATCCCTGGCCTTGACTGGATTTTTCAAATATTTCGCCAACAAGCGCCTCCAAGTGCTCGGAGCCTCCGAGATGACCTACCTCCGCAGCCTCGACAATGAGGCTCAGGAAAAACGCCTCGGAGAATTAATCGATCGATCCATCCCCTGCCTCGTCATCGCACGCAATTACTTGCCTCTGCCTAGTATTAAGACAGTCGCCGAAAAACGCGGACTCCCAATCCTGCGTACATCGATGATCACGATGAATTTCCTCAACGCAGCTACGCTTTCGCTCGACGCAGCATTTGCCCCAACCACCTCGGAGCATGGAACGATGATGGATATCAAGGGCATCGGCACACTCATACGCGGGACGAGCGGGATCGGGAAGAGCGAATGCGCTCTCGCCCTCATCGAGCGCGGTCACAGCATAGTCTCCGACGATCTCACTCGTATCCGCTTAGTGGATGAGCGAGAATTGATCGCGACAAGTACGAAGCTCAACCGCGGCCACATGGAATGCCGAGGAATCGGGATAATCAACGTCGGCGAGATGTTCGGCGTGCGCAGCGTTCGTCTCGACAAACGAATCGATCTCGTGGTCTCCCTCCTTGAACTCGCTCCGGATTCCGAGGAAGACCGCACCGGTCTGGACCAAGACCACTTCAATATCCTCGGCATCGACGTTCCCCATATCGAAATTTTCGTTCGCCCCGGGCGCGACATAGCGCGGATCGTCGAAGTCGCTTCAATGGTACAGGCGCTAAAACGACTCGGACACGACCCCGCCAAAGAATTCAACGATCGATTGATCGCTCGCATGAGCGAACAAAAATAGACCGCCGATTTTTTTCGTGCCAATTTTTTCAATTCATTCCCATTCTACCTCTTTCAAACCAGTCGTTTAACGAATAATTCGTATTTCAAATTCGCTTAAAGAGCTCATTTCAAGGGGCTTCCGCGAAGGAGATATTGTTCGGATTTATGGCAAGCATTTTGCTAAAAAACTTATGCGCATTCCAATGTTAACAACTTGTCTAAAACTATGGCTTGAGAAATGCGATTCCCTCTACGTTACTGGTACAAGATTTTACTATTTCACGCCAAACACTCCTCCTGTTTCCTTCTAGTCTTCACGAATCTTCTGCTTAACAGACCCCCTCAACTTAAGATACTCCTAAACAAGGTCTTACCGATTTGGATATCAAACTATCACTTTCGGTCATTCGATTCTCTTTTTGTTGTGGTTCTTTTCTTCAGATTACAGTTTAGAAATAACAACCGTTCGGCGTTCTTCATAATGATGTGAATAACCATCAACGTTTCTAACCTTTTCCATGCCACAGGTCACCGCACCCACCCAAATCTGGGACAAAGTTAAAGCCGAACTATCGGAGCTCTTACCCCGCGATATCTTCGATAGCTGGTTTTCAAAAGTCACCTGCGTCAAAGCGGAAGACAGCTCAGTCGTATTGCAGGTTCAAAACGAATTCTCTGCCATTTGGATTAACGACAATTACTTGGATCTACTCACCAAGGCCTTCCAACGCTTCTTGGGTTACCCTGTATCCGTCACCTTGGAAAATGGAGCCGCTTCAGCTGATTCCGAAGAAACAGCTCAGAACAATCGCGTCGAAACCATCGTCGAAACCGAATCTAGCCCACGTGCCGACGATCGAAAAGCGAAGAAATCTGTAAACCCAAGCAGTGCGAACCTGAATCGTCGCAACACTTTCGAGAATTTCGTCATTGGCTCAAATAGCCAACTCGCCCACGCCGCAGCCATAGCCGTGGCCCACGCTCCTGCTGGAGCCTACAATCCACTCTTCGTCTACGGCGAAACCGGATTAGGCAAGACGCACCTCATGCACGCCGTCGGCCATCACATATTACTCAACAAGCCGAACGCGCGGATCGCTTACCTTTCCTCCGAAAAATTCACCAACGAGTTTATATCGGCGATCCAGGAAAATACGCTCACTCAATTTCGGAAGCGGTACCGCCGGGTCGACGTCCTCTTGATCGACGATGTCCAGTTCCTCAGTGGCAAAGAACGGATCCAGGAAGAATTCTTCCACACCTTCAACGAACTCTTCGAGGCGCAGAAACAAATTTTTCTCTCCAGCGATCGCCCAGCGAACGAGATCGCCAAATTGGAAAGCCGACTCGTATCCAGATTTCAATGGGGCCTAGTAACAGATATTCAAGCTCCCGATTTCGAAACCCGCGTTGCGATTCTTCGCAAAAAGGCCGAGCAGCACAATTTCAAAGTCAGCGACGAAATCATCAATTTCATCGCAGAGCACATCGTTAAGAACATCCGCCGCCTTGAAGGAGCGCTCATTAAAGTGTGCAGCTACTCCTCTCTCACCGGCAACCCGCTTAACATCTCAACCTGTGAAATGCTTCTGAGAGATGTGCTCATGGAAGCCGCCAAACAGCAACTCACCATCGATACGATTCAAAAGAAAGTAGCTGATTACTTCGAGCTCCGTCACTCCGATATGCTCAGCCGACGCCGGCCGAACCACATCGCAGTACCTCGCCAAATCGCGATGTATCTGAGCCGCGACCTGACTAAGCACTCGCTTCAGGAAATCGGCGAAGCATTTGGCGGACGCGATCACGGCACTGTCATCCATGCCTGCCGACAAGTCGAGAACTTGACTGAACAAGACGATACCGTGCGCCACAGCGTCGACTATCTAAGAACCCAACTTTCACGCTAAGTGCTCACTCACGCGGACTCCCATAAGCGATCCGCCCTCTCGCTCAAAATTAATCCGGAAAAACGCCATTGCATCTCCAACGCAATCGGCGTTCAACTATTTCCATCCATGAATCTTAGCGACGAACAAAAGCAAATCATTGCCCAACGCCTCAGCGACGGAGCCTCTATTTCCGATATCCAACGTCTTGTAACCGACGATTTCAATGGCTCCATGACCTTCATGGAAACGCGCTTTCTCATCGACGATCTCAATCTCGACCTCAAGGAACCGGAAGTCGCCGAAGAAGCTACCATCGCCCAGGATGCCGAAGCGACACTCGTCGAAGAGCCCACTGCAGGAGAAGCAGGATCAGTGTCCGTGGATGTCGACAAGATCAACCAACCCGGCACTGCCCTTAGTGGAACGGTCACTTTCAGCGACGGCGTTTCCGCCAAATGGTACGTCGACCCCACGGGTCGTCTCGGTCTCGATCCCGAACAAGAAGGCTACCAGCCCAATCCTGCAGACATCGAAACCTTCCAAATGGAACTCCAAAGCAAGATGCAAGGCCCGCAGCTTTAAGAAGCTGTTCAAGCGTTTCAACGAAGGGCTGTGCCTGACGAGCTTCAACAGCCTCCAGCTCGCTCTATTTTCCAATCCGCTCAAGCAAGCTCGCCTCGCTGAGCACCTCGACGCCATGTTTCTCGGCCTTTGTCAACTTCGAGCCAGCAGCTTCACCCGCCAGAAGATAAGTGGTTTTCTTGCTCACGCTACCCGCGACCTTCCCTCCTTTGCTTTCAATGAGAGCCTTCGCTTCATCGCGTTTCATTGTCGGCAAAGTTCCTGTAATGACAAAAGTCATACCATCGAAAATCGCTTCGGCTCCACTCGGAACCTCCGGAGTAACTGGGTCCATGCCCAACTCATAGAGCATCTCGAGATTGGCCGCATTCTTCGGGTTTTCAAAATAGGTCACGATTCCCTGCGCCGTTTTCTCTCCGATCCCATCGATT
>Ga0233432_10003924_pt1 | contig 13316 bp, 9 predicted proteins | sample SI_122_August201_6_FD_179870 | JGI IMG/M metagenome (GOLD analysis project Ga0233432, IMG submission 179870) | Seawater microbial communities from Saanich Inlet, British Columbia, Canada - SI_122_August2016_10_MG | ecosystem: Environmental > Aquatic > Marine > Inlet | place: Canada: British...
TGCTGCAGCATCTCCTTCTCAGTCTCCTGTGACATATGGTTCTTCGCCTCCTGCTGCCGAGCCGATCACCCCTTCTTCGGACACAGTTGCATCGACATCACCACAACCCCAGGTAGGGCCTTATCAAGCGGTGCCAGCAGCAGTTTCTCCGGCAGCGAGTTATGGTGTTTCTGACACATTGGCGAGCCAGGCCACTAGCGGTCCTCCGGCAGCAAGTCCGGCAAGCCGTTTTAGTGGTTCGCCAACTAGCAACGCTCCACCAATGGCAAATAATGCTCCGAGTGGTCGGTTTTCAAGTTTAGGTGATCAGCGGGTAGCAGGTCTTCAGTCTTCAACTGGTGCGGCAGGTAGTCGATTTAGTAGTCCTCCTGCAATGAGCTCTCCTGTGGCGCCCGCGTTTCCAGCAGCCACTGCTGGCGCTCAAGGTGGAGGGAGTAGATATTCAGATGCGCCCGCCTCATCTTTTGAGCAGCCGGCAACATCATTTCAGGAAACAGCTTCGACGACCCAGCAGAGTCTGTCTGCTACGACTTCTGCAGAAGAGTCACCGTCGGCTATGCCTGACAGCGGGTCGCCACTACAGTCCCCTATGCACTCTCCGCCAGTTCCACCAACATCGCGTCGACCTGATCCGGGATATAGGCCAGGTGGTACTTCAAGTTATCAGCCCGCCAGTCCGATTATCGTTCGTACACCAGGCTCAGATCACCAGTTAGATGTTCTGGAAGGGCAGTCGGAATCGGGGCAGAGCATCACTCCGGCCTCATTTGAAGCTCAGCTTGGTAGTCCACAGATTCCATTCCAAACGAATAAGTAGTGTGGACTTATTATCAGAATCAAACAGCTCTAATTTTTCAGCTACCATCCCATGACCATGTTTGATTCAATGACTTTTCTGGCTCGCTCCAGATCGTCACCGGTCGCATTCATGTAAAGCCGAATGGCATGAAGTTTGTCGCCAGATGCACGAGAGAGGCAGTCTCTCGCCGTGTTGCTAGGTAAAAGCGGTTGCGTCTCAGTCGTTTCAGAAATAATGCCTAATGCAGATTTTGATACCACCCACGTATCACGCGGGCGACGAGTGAGGCGGAGTATTTGTTCTTGAGGGTAGGCTTCAGCAACGACAGCCGATGCAGAATTTTCGTCTTCCGCCCAAGAAATTATGATATGGGCTTCGGTTTCGATCTCGAACAGTGGCATTGATGAAACCTTCTCCCGTGACACAGGCTGCAATGAGCTGATTCCCTAATGAAATCGGCTAGACTTATCTTACTCACATTCATTTAGTTTGTGCAAAATTTGGCAAGTGTAGGTGTTTATCGTCTTCTTCCGAAGGTCAGCGGGATCATGGCGGGTGTGGTTCGCTCTCTAATGAGGCCTTCAGGTAGATGAGTGCGTATTGCAGCCACAATTCTCTTTCGAGGGCACTAGAACACATTCTCCATTGGGGGTTTTGTAATGTCAGTTCTTGATACGTTTTATACGGAAAAGACAGTGGCCTCTTTTCGCGTGGGTTTTTCTGTTATATTCAAATGAACGCGAGGCATTATCGCTCTAAATTTCCTATCGTTTTGTATAGTGAAATTCAAAGGGGGGTGTAGCTCAGTTGGTTAGAGCGCCAGCCTGTCACGCTGGAGGCCGCCGGTTCGAGTCCGGTCACCCTCGCTTATCGCTTTTAAACATCGGGTGCCTTCTGTTTTTCTTTATCGGTCTCATCGATGTCTATACCTTTTGCTGGTCGAGCCATTGTTACAGGAGCGGTGAGTGGTCTTGGGCGAGCAATTACGCGAGAGCTTGCAAATCGGAAATGGGAAATTGCGACGGTCGATTGCAAAGACAAGAGCGATGAAGCCTGGGTTGCTCTTGACCGTGAGGTCATCGCCAGTGGTGGACGGCATCTAGCGAGTCCATTCGATGTCCGTGACGGCAACTCTTGGCATCAACTCGCTAACCGGTTGCAAAAAGAATGGCCCACCATTGATCTTCTTGTAAATGCGGCGGGTGTTGGTGCAACCGGTGAGGTTGGGTCGTTGCCAGTGCAGCAGTGGCAGCGAGTACTCGAAACGAACCTTCTGGGGACAGTGATCGGATGCGAGACATTTCTCCCGCGACTGCGAAGCCAGAGAGAATCAGCACGATTATTAAACATAGCTTCTATTGCAGGCCTTCTTTCCCCACCTTCAATGGCTGCTTATTCAGCAAGTAAGGCTGGAGTCATAGCCGTGTCAGATGCAATCGCAGCTGAGTCTCAAGGGCAGCTGAGCGTCACAGTTGCGTGTCCCGGTTTTTTTCGGTCTGGGCTTCTCGACTCTTGGTATTTCACTCAAGCTATTGAGCGTCGAGAGGCGGCTCGACGTATGAAAAAAACCGCATGGACGTCGGAGTCAGTGGCCCAACACGTGTTGGCAGCAACCTTTCGTGGCCAGCACTATGTCGTGCTTGGGCGCCAGGCGCAAATGCTTTGGTTTTTGAAGCGTTGCGCACCAACACTGACAAATAAGTTGACAAGTTATCTGTATCGCCGATGTAAGCCTGATGCAGAAGTGTTGCGAGTGAAAACGTAATACCCCTCACAATTCCATTGGCTTTATTTTTACATAGAGCAGAAGTTTTACTCATCCTGAAACAAAAGCCATGTTTTAGTTTCGTAGACGTGACTCTGCATCATTGAGTCAGAAGATAAAATGATTAACGGCCGTTCGCGAAAATTCTCACTACTGGATGAAGGAGCTGGTGAAGACGCCATGCCAAACTGCTTGTAGGAGTAAGCCAATTGTAGGAGTGAGCCAGGCAATCTTTTGCTTGGTTATATAATCCCAGTCATATCCTGAAGCCAAGCGCGAATTTCATTCTCATATTCGCTGGCGAGGCCACCAACGATGAGTTGGCGATGGAAGCTTGCTGCCCCTTCCTTTTCGAGGTCGGCGTCTTCCGCGCTTGGGAAGCGTTGGTCGGGATCTGCCGCAACCAGTCCGCTGCAGAAGTTCATAAGGAGTTCGTTGCAGCTGACTTCACCAGGAAGAATTTGCGGCAACCTGTGAGCGAGCGAGCGTTTCGCTTCCAATAAATCGTGGAATGAGGTGAGGCCAGCGAATGGAGGTTGGCCACTTAACATTTCAACAAGTACGTAACCGAGGCTTGCGAGATCAGATCTAGGCGAATGATCACGGCCTTCTAAGACCTCGGGTGCAGCATAAGCCGGTGTACACGTTCTTTGGGTTGGTGCAGTTGTCAAAGTCACTGCAGACCCGATGTCGATAATTTTTGCGTTACCTGTACGCTTCACCATAATGTTTGAGCTTTTTATATCACCATGAAGGATATTCACTCGGTGAAGCGCAGCCAGAGCTGCCAAGCATTCGCGTACTATTGCAATTGCGACTCCAGGTTTGAGCCGGGATTGCCGAGATCCAGGGGTCACGATTACATTGTTCAGGTATTCCCAACGCGAGGCCGTCACGCGTTCCCGCGTCTTCTCAAGTAAATCTGGGGCAAGGAGTCTGGATAAATCGTATCCGTCGATCCATTCCATCTCCATGATTCTGATCTGCCGTTGTTCAACAAAGTTTTGTACGTCGAGCAGGTTGTCTTGCTGGATTTGAGCGACTTGTGCAGAAACCTGGGCAATGCCTTCCATTGCTGCGCTATATCTGGCTTCCGATTCGTATCGCTCTGGAGAAAAAATCTTGAGGGCAACCGGAAGCGTAAATCCATCAGTTCCTTTCCGGGTAGTCAGGAAGACGACCCCCTGCCCTCCTGAACCAAGGCGACGGCCAAGTTTATGGTGTTGAGTCCAGTTGAGCCTTCCTCCATCAAGAACCTCACCATATCGAGCAAGAAGTTCATCAGGGCAACGGCCACCTCCAACACCTGCTGCTGGGAGTGTCGGCTGTCCGTCTTGAAAAATTGTTGTTGACATTGAATGACAACTTTCAGCTTTAAGTGATTTGTTGTGTGATTCGAGTAACTTCTAATACATATTTCGTGAAGTTAAGAAGCTTTTGCAGCTAAGCAGGTGCCGGGAACCCCAGTTTTTTGTCGACGATATTGATAAGGGGACGACCCCGTCTATATCTTATGATGTTTTCACAGAATAGATCAGTCATGCGGTCTATTCTTTTTTTCGATTGTCCACCAACGTGTGGTGTAACAATAAGGCGAGGCGCAGTCCAAAGAAGGCTATCCTGTGCCGGAGGCTCCTCTGGAGTGACATCAAATCCAGCAGAGTCAAGGTGGCCAGATTCGAGGGCTTCAACGACTGCCTGCTCTTCGACAAGGCCTCCTCGCGCAACGTTAATCAGTATTGCACCAGGCTTCATGACTGAAAGAGCCGATGCATTAATCATGTAACGTGTCTGGTCTGTAAGTGGCGCCGTAAGGAAAATAAAATCAGCGTGTGGAAGAAAGTCATGGAGCTGCTCCGGTCCCCCGAGGTGGTCCACGAGTGGTGCTGGTCGGTCGGGGAAGTAATCAGTTGCGAAGATACGAGTTTTTAGGGGATGTAGGACTTCGGCGAGCCGTTTCCCATTGCCTCCCAAGCCGACAATGAGGACCGTTGAGCCTGTAAGGTCACGTGTTGGTTTGCGAATAAACTCTTTTCGTTGATATTGCTGAATGAATAGAGGGATTCTGCGACTGCAGCCGGTCGCTAAGGCGAGCGAATGTTCTGCAACTTGATCGGCAAGAACACCTGATGCACTCGAAACAGCAATCTCGGATTCAACAACGCTCGGAACGAGGCAATGGTCGAGCCCTGCTGCTGAAGACTGAATCCAACGTAATCGTTGCCTTTGTACAGTCTCTTTCCACGGCACCGGTACTTTGGCATGACCACAAAAAATGTCAGCCTCGGGGAGTTCCTCAGCAATGTGCTCTTGGCCGGCAGGAATGACATTTGCATCAGGATACGCTTCCTGTATCTGTTTGATGTGTTGAGGTTCGACTGGATAGCAGAGAACGATTCGCACGTAAAATTTCCCGTGGCACAAGGACAGTTAAAAGGGGTTTGCTGCGGTCTGATGTTTATCCACGTGGTGCCGCTGCGGAGTTTCAAAAACCGTTCGGAGCCCTTATTATTGTATATTTTCCCTGATTACTGAAAGCGCAATCAGAAGTTACACATCGAAGTTCCGCAATGCTTGTTGCAAAATTGTGAGATACCTGAAGAATGGATGGATGCAGTTAATTACGTTGTTTTTAGCTACGTAGTCATAAATTCCATTTAGGGACATATGTTTTATACGTATCTTTTTCTTTGGAAGCACATGTAGTATGAGTTGTACGCGAACGGCGGTAGTCATGACGGCCGCACTCACTTTTTTACGAATTGTCATCGGCCTGCATTTTTTTCTTGAGGGCTCAAGTCATTTGAGAGACCCAGCATGGTCAAGTGCTGGATTCCGGAAGGCGGCAGTTGGACCCCTCGCCTCTTTCCTGAAGACAGATCTCCCTGAAACCGGTGATTGGAAGGGAACATTGGGTAGCGTCAGCAGTGCGGATGTTGTAGTTGTTGCTGATGCCGCAGATAGCTGGCGATCGTCAATTGTTGAAGAGTGGAAAATGTTGGGCGAACGACGAAAAGCTGTCCTTAGTAGGTCTGGGTGGGCGGCCCCAGCAGACTTGACTGAAATGTCTTCATCAGCACTTCGTGCTGCGGACAAAAAACTTGCCTCAATGCTTGATTATGCAAATGAGGATCTTCGCGATTACTGTAGGCAGGTCATCCGACTTAAAACAACCGAGAAGTCAGCAATGGCACGAGATGTTCCTTTTATGCGAGATCGTGTCGCTGATAAAGAACAAGAGCTAGCAGGGCAAAAGAATGGGTGGATGGAAGAAGCGAATGCCGTTGGCCGAGAGCTTGTGTCAGCCTGGAATGAACCTCTATCTTTGGAAGAAAGACGAATTGCTGACACGGCCGTTGAGCCGACACGGCTATGGAAAGCAGACCGGTTTGTGAGTTGGTCTCTTGCAACTATTGGTGCCTGCCTCGTGATTGGAATTTTCACAAAATTCAATGCTATTGGTGGTGTCTTTTTCCTTCTTTCGGTTGTAGCGTCGCAGCCTTTTTGGCTACCAGCAGCGCAGGCAACATATGATCAATGGGTCGAAATAGCAGGACTTCTTGTATTGGCTTCTGTGCCACTCGGTGCATGGGCAGGCATTGATGCGTTTCTCATGCCTATACTTAATAGGTGTTGTCTATTGAAGACCTGTTGCGATTCCAAGAGTTGAAGACGCTTGTTTCTGTGAATCGATCCACAGAGTTATTACTATAACGTCAGTGAAGCGGAGAAAATTTTTTTATGAACCTCACTCCAGAGCAGCAAAAAGTTGGTAAAGAGAATTTCAATGATGCCGTTGCAGTGACACGACGTGACTTTCTGTCGGGTACGGTCGCTGCAGGTTTGGCAACGGGAGCCGGGTTAGGATCAATCTACTTTGGATATGGTGCGAGTGTCGGTAATCCATTGAGGGTTGGTTTTATTGGCACGGGTGATGAGGGAAGTGTGTTGATAGGTGCACACAATCCGGAATACCTCAAAGCTGTCGCGATTGCAGACATACGACCTTACAACGTATTTCGTGCCTTTCACGGTGATGTTTCAAGCCCGAATGCACAGCGAGTGCGACCAGGTTTGATGGCGAAATATGGTTGGAAGACTGAAGATGAGGCCCGCAAGCAGGTTAAGGTTTACGCCGCGTATGAAGAAATGTTGGCCGATAAAAATATTGAAGCTGTTGTCATTGCATTACCATTGCACTTGCATGCTGAGGCGGCAATAAAAGCGATGCGAGCAGGCAAGCATGTGTTGACGGAAAAGCTCATGGGGCATTCAATTTATGAATGCAAGGAAATGGGCAGAACAGCTCGTGAGACAGGAAAGCTTCTCGCCACGGGGCATCAGCGACACTACAGCGTCCTGTACGACAACGCCGTTCATACGATTGGTGATGCTCGCCTTATTGGTGATGTGCATTCAATTCGAGCTCAGTGGCATCGTGGAAATTTGCCTGGCAAAGACAGCTGGAAGCCACCATTGCCTGCAGATGAAGCGCTCCTTAAAAAAATGGTTAGTTGGAGAAAAAGGCTGGAAGATTCAAAGCCGTCGGAAGTAGATGTATGGTCAAAACGGGTAGCACAATTGGAGGCTCAGATTGCTGACAGTGGTGTTGACGCTGGGCTATTTGGCTATACCGAGAAACAGTTGCCTGATGGCACCCCTCGCACACCTCTTGAGGAGTTGATTCGTTGGCGGCTCTGGAATCGTACTGGTGGCGGGCTGATGGCTGAACTTGGTAGTCATCAGCTCGATGCAGCTGGCATTTTCATTTCTGCAATGCATGGAAAAGGGAAGAAAGTAAAGCCATTGACTGTAACGGCTGTAGGGAATCGAAGTATTTTTCCTGACGATCGTGAGGTTGATGATCATGTGTACTGCATGTATGAATATCCAGCGCCGGATTACGTAGAGAATCCAAATAAGAAAATAGTTGTTACGTATTCGTCAATAAACGGAAATGGTTTTGGTGGGTACGGTGAAGTCGTTATGGGGACCGAGGGCACTTTGCTTCTTGAACAAGAGCAGAATGTGATGCTGTACAAGGGGTCTTCTCGTGACACTCGCGTTACGGTGTCGAAGTCGAAGAGTGGCGAAGCCGTGCTTGATACAACAGAAAGTGGCGGTGCTGGTAGCGTAGCCGCCGTTCCTACTACGGCGTCAGGGAAGGCACCGCCCTCTCGAGGCTATACGGAAGAAATGGAACACTGGGCGTGGTGTATACGAAACCCTGATCCTGCGAATCAGCCTCGATGCAAACCAGAAGTAGCGCTTGCGGATGCGGTGATTGCACTCGTGAGTAATGTTGCATTAAAAAAATCAGGCGAACAGCCTCGCGTTGACTTTAAAGAAGAATGGTTTGATATTGAAAGTGATGTCACTCCGGAAGGCGTTAAGCCAGATCTGCAGCGTGAGCAATATAAAATATAAACCTTGTTTGCACTCGCTTGTGGTAAATCAGTCGACACGTGACAAGTGATTTGTAGCATGGTCTTGTGGGTGTATGCTTAGACTATAAGACGTAGTCAATATGTGTCAGCATGCTGTTGGGAAGAGTCACAGCCGCTATCTCGGGGGCCTTTTATGTTTCGGCAATATTGTGATATTTGGCACAAAAGAATTTTTAGTTGTTGTGGCAGAGTGCTTATTGCACTTTGCGTCGTAATGGTTGGGTGTAGCAAGCCACCCCCACCACCGCCACCTGTTGTTTCAATTCCAGAGCCCGCTGAGGTGCAAAAAGGAATTGAAATTACTGAGATTGATGCTGTCACTCTATTGCCAAATGCGACAAGTGAATTTACGGTGCAAGTAGTCAGGAATGGTCATGAAGGAAGCGTCACAATTTCTTTTGAAGATCTTCCTGGTGGGTTCAAGATCAACCCTGAACGTCTTGAAATAAAAAAAGGATCTTCGGCTGGCAAGGCCGTTTTACAGGCCCTGCCCAGCCTCGGTGATAAGCCGGTAAAAGCATCCCTTGCCGTGAATGCAAAATTAAGGGAGATGACTGCTTCGCAGGCTCTTCAAGTCATTGTAGACAAGGTTGTTCGCCCTGAGTTTGGTAGTGTTCCGACGGTTCTGCTTCAGCCGGATTCGAGTAAAACGATATTGCTACCGATTAAGCGAAATGGTTTTACAGGAAAGTTGCCCTTGGTAATTTCTGGTGGGTCGCCATCGCTTATGGCCAAGTTAGAACCATTGCCCGAAGGAAAGAATAATGATGACATCAAGATAGTTGTGTCAGCGGATACTGCGGCAACTGATGGTCCTGTGAGTCTCGAGGTGGCCACAACAGTGTACGGGCGAAAAGTGATTGGGAGAATCCCCGTCGAGGTTTCTCGCTATCCGTTTCGGGTAGAGTCGTTTCGTGTTATTGATTTAAAGCAAAAAGCTAATGAAGTGATTCGACTGCCTGTTCAACGGAAGAAATACAAGGGGCCACTAAAAGTCGAAATAAAAAATCTCCCAGATGGAGTTGATGCCCTAGTGAGCCCAGTGGCGGCAGGTGATCAGGAAGTTTCGGTAACGCTGTCTGTATCTCCAACTGCTCGCCCTCAAGTACGTTCAAGTTTGATTGTGGCATCTGCCGGTGATTTGCAGACATCAAACTTTATGGTGGTTCGAGTTTTGGCTGAAGATGAGGAAAAATTACCTGCCGGAATTATCAATGTCACTGCAATTAAAAAGATTTTCATAGATCCGTCTGACGCCGCCCCTCTACGGAGAAAAGGGTCGATAGGTGGGCGTCTTACACTCGCGAGCAAGCAGGCGCTCATTGATTTTTACGGCGCTACCCCCGAGTCCTTGGAATCAATAGGCGAAGGCCTTGCCTGGCTAGCAAGCTGTCAGCGTAGTGATGGGTCATGGGCGTTGGATGGTTCTCTCGAAGATGCTGGGGACAGTGGAACTGAAAAGGGGCCGAGTCCCAATCCAATCGGTGCCACGGCCCTTGCGTTACTGCCTTTTCTTAGTGAAGGTATCGCACACAGCCGTGTGCCTCAGGGTCAAGACGAGCTTCAGCAATATCAACAGGTTGTTGAGCGTGGATTAATTTTCCTTGCTCTCAGTCAGCAGCGTAGTAACGATATTAATGATGGACGTCTCGATGGTGGGACCTATGCTCATGCATTGGCAACGATTGCACTTTGTGAGGCATATGGATTATCTGGTGATGATCGCCTTCGAGGGCATGCACAGTTAGCCCTGAAATATCTCCTCAATGCACAACATCAGGCCGGAGGGGGGTGGCGTTACTCACCAAACCAGCCGGGTGATCTCTCTGCAACTGGGTGGGTGTTTCTGGCAATACGAAGTGCCCAGCTAACAGGAATCAGTGTGCTTCCTGACTCGCTTGAGCGCGCTCGCCGCTTTGTTGATTCGTGCGGCGTTGGTCCAGAGGGCCTGCTGTTATCCCGATATTGTTATCAGCCGGGTGCTGCCGAGAGTGCTGAGAAACGAAGTATGACAGCCGCTGGTTTGCTTACGCAGCAGTATCTTGGATGGAAAAAAGATGAGCAAGATCTAGTAGCCGGCAGTAAGTACTTGATGGAAAATCAGCCCCCAGAACAAGGGGCAAGTTTAGGTGATATGTATTTCTATTATTATGCGACACAGGTCCTTCATCATCTTGAAGGGAATAATTTTGATCTCTGGAATCACCGTATGCGAGAACATCTCATTCGAACTCAGGAAAAAAGTGGAGATTTTAAAGGTAGTTGGAGGATTGACGGAGTTCCTCATGGAACAGCAGGTGGCAGAATATACGTGACGAGTTTGGCGATGCTAACGCTCCAAGTGCCGTACCGTCACCTGCCAATGTATCGGCTGTTTAAAATTAGCCTGGGTACAGACTGAAAAAGAGCAATTATGTGATTTGTTTTGAGAGGAGTGAGGCAAAGGGTGTCTAGCCGATGTCTAAAAAGAGGTCGCACGCATCCTCTTTCTTCATGCCGAGGGCTGCTCTGAGTGCCTTGAGGTCAGCGTCATTCAAGGGAACAAATACAACTGGGTCTTGGATCATTTCTGGGTTTGTGAGTCTGTAGCCGACGACATGAGATCCTTGGATTATTGGGCTTCTTCCGTAACCAAACATCATGTTGTCAACCTTTCCGAAAAAGTCTCCCAGAGTTATTGACGTTGGGTGGGGCTGCCGAATGTAGAACAATTCAATAACGTTGCGCCAGAAGTGGGGTACGAACTTCTTTCCGACGTCGGCATGACCAACGCAGTTTCGATTCGTGCCAGCAATAAGTGTTGGTAATTGTTTTAGATCGAGGGACTGGTCGCTGCAGGAATGAGTTAACATCGTAGCAAGATTAATCATGAAGTCAGCGCTGTAGCAGTCATCACAAATTATTGTTAGATGACTTAAGTCGATAATTGAAGAAGTGTTATCTACGTGTGTAGCAGCTGTAAGAATTGTTTTTGCAAGTCGGTCAACTGGAATGTGGTAGCTCTGGATTTCTGTCGGGAGCCCATGCCCTAGGACAATGACTGTTGTTGGAATGTCTTTTGATTTGACAGCATTTGCTACCGACTGAAGAAATTTATCCCCAACAATTCCTAAAGTCTCTGAGGGATCAGTCTTTTTGAAAATAGTCGATGTGCAACCATAGGCTTTGGCAAGTGATAGAATTTCTTTTGGATCAAGTCCATGGTCGGGATCAAGTAATCCGATCAAATTGCAGCCAGGTCCAATGACGGGATCGTCTGTAACGGCATTCCTCTTTGTATCAATGAATTGTGCGAGAGCTACGAGTCGAGTTTGTCGTTCTGGTAGAGAGAGGCTTTTCAAGCTGTCGGCATATCGCTGCGAGAGGTAGTAGAGCGATGGCTCAAGTTGACGGTAATGTTTTGGTGTGAAGCCTAATGCTTTACTAATAGCCGGTGAGTCGTTCTGTTGAAATGTGGTGAAATCTTGTGCGGATAGTTTGTTGCAGTTGAGGACAAAAAGAAGTGTGATGTATCCGTGGATAATCAGGCTGATAAGCCTTGTGGAGGGCGCACCCAAAAGAGGGAGGTCAGGTCGGTGTTTGTGTTGCATGAGAGATGAGTGAATTGGCCTCAGGAGAAAAATGGAGGAAGATTTTTTTATTATATGAATAGTAAATTTATGATGAATTAAAGTCTTGACGAACACCGGGAGAATAAGTACTGTACGTAAGTACAGTATGTTTCTCTTTGGTTTTACGTTGTGACAAAGAATATTTCCACACATTCACGGTTTTCTAAGCTTGATCAGGCGGGCAGTCGTGCACATTTGCAGCAGCTTTCTAGCATGGTTTCAGCTTCTTCCTCATTACCAAAATATATTGGTGAGGAATCCAGGTCGACAGTTGTAAGCAGTGGGCTGCCTTCACTTGATCGTCTCTTGAGGCATAGAGGGGTGCGATTAGGCACCCTTATGGAATGGCTTGAGGCGGACGGTGATGGTATGGCATCAGCTTCTGGGGCAACAACTTTAGCTTTGGCTGTTGCTGTCCATTTGCAGGCAGCGAATGAATTATCTGAACGTCGTCCTGTGGTGCTTGTAGATCGTGCAAGAAGTTTTTATCCACCATCGATTATGCCGTGGTTGGAATCTACACAACCTATTTTGCCCCAAAGTTATTCGAATGTTCATAGTCGCTGGAGTAAGAAAAATACAGTGAACAGCAGAGAAGAACATCTGCTTTATATTGTGTACCCTGCGAATGAAGCCGATGAGTTTTGGACAATTGATCAGTTGTTGCGTTGTCCAAGTATTGCAGCGGTAGTTGGCTGGCCAGCACGTGTTTCATCTATAGCAATGCGCCGATGGCAACTGGCTGCAAGGTCGAGTGGTGCTGTAGGTTTGTTCGTGCGACCATCTAATGCACGTCGTGAGCCAACATGGGCGGAAGCACGAATTCAGGTGGGATTATCTCATTCTCTTCGGAGTAGATATCGGCATGGGGCATCGTGTGAAAATGTTGATCCGGCAATGTGCCAATCAATATCAGGTCACTGGATTCATTCTCGGGCATTCACGTTAATGCAAGTTGGTGGTCAGTGGGACGCAATGATTGCTGTGCCCGAGCCCTCTGTTGAGTGTGTTCTTGATCTCACAAGCGGTAAAGAATACGTAGGTTTTCACGAGACGCATATGAATTTTTCATGAGACCATGGAGCAGTCAGAATGTCAGGAAAAAGTGCGTCGCGTATCATGACCGTAGTGCTGCCCCGTTGGCCGGTGCAGCGACAGTTGCTTCAACAGCCAGGGTTCAGAGAATTCCCCGTTTTCGTTTGTCGAAAGAATGCACGTGGGGTTCTGTCTGTAGTGTCCTGGGCTTGGGTTATGCCGCCTGAGACGCGTCGAGGATTTCAGCCAGTTATTCAGTCGGGGTTTTCTTTATCAGAAGCATTGGCAGTACTCACTTCAGTTTATGGTGAGTGGGCTTCTCGTGTCGCACGTATTCTTCATGAAGATAGTATTGGAGATATTCGTGTGCTTGAGACACTGGGTCGCTGGTGTCACCGATTTTCTCCGGTGGTTGCGATTGGTCCAGATGTTATTCGTGGGAAGGTGAAAAAACAGAGCACTCGTTCGGTGAATAGTTTGCAGATTGATGTTTCTGATACAGCTCGATTTTTTGGTGGTGAGTTATCACTTGTCCGCATGGTGGTTTGGGTATTAGCGGCTCGTGGAATCCATGCTCGGGCAGCCATTGCCGATACTCCAGCAGCCTCTTGGGCGGCTGCTCTTTGTGTTGATAGGCTTGCTGTAAAGAATCAGCAAAC
>Ga0233432_10003934_pt1 | contig 13303 bp, 7 predicted proteins | sample SI_122_August201_6_FD_179870 | JGI IMG/M metagenome (GOLD analysis project Ga0233432, IMG submission 179870) | Seawater microbial communities from Saanich Inlet, British Columbia, Canada - SI_122_August2016_10_MG | ecosystem: Environmental > Aquatic > Marine > Inlet | place: Canada: British...
TCAATTTACAAGCTGCCAATACAGCTACAGTTGAAAGTAATGAGATTCAACTACTCAGAGATACGGGCCTTAACTTTAAACCTGATGATATTGGTTTATTTAAATTACATGCTGAAGATTACACATATACAATAGACACTAATGTTTTAGTGTCGGACGAGGTATATATTTTCCCAGATCCATCTAAGTTTGGAAACGTTTCTCCAAACCCTAAAGATAATTACCCAATTTATTACAAGTTTGATTACAGACTTAATACTAGAAATGTATCTAGTGGTTTTGCAGCAGGTGATCCTAGAGTTACGAACAAATCTACAACTTATGAATCTTACACTACAAAAGAGCGTAATGACTCGCAGTTAGTGGATCGTAATGATATTAGTTATAAGCTAAACTTTACAGACTTATACAATCAAGGACTAGTTTCGAAATATCAAACTGATATTTACGGTAACGAATATGCGTTATTTAAAACAGAACCTTTAAAGCCCATTGACGAAAGTGTATCTTCAAATATTAAAAATTTGCTGTTAAATGGTCATGTGTTTTTTGATGAAATTGATGGGTATAATTTTAACTATTCTTTAACAGGTGTTAACGGCACAACAATTAGGTCAGGGCTTAGTACATATACTAACGGCTTAACCGCTCTAGATACTCCTTTGACTCTATATATGAGAGAGTTTTATCCGTATCAAGAGCTCCTTCAAGATACTAGAAACTTATTACCATACTGGCGAGATGGTGGTGCATTTACCTTCTTAAATGGTAGCGAACTTCCAAACCCACTTACAGGGCTAGGGCCTGGATATCCTGCATCCACCAATTATTACTATACAGTTTTAGTTGAAGGTACATTCCCTACACTAGTTGATATTCAAACAGAACAAACACCTTTATCTGATATTACAACAGAAGCTGACTTTAATATTATCGCTGAAAACGCTGAACTTACTTTTGCTACAGATGTAAGGTATTATCTCTCTGCTGGTGGTCAGTATAAGCGCTACGAAGGGGGGTACTTTACTGATGAGGTGGTATTGCCTAATGATTTTATATATTCAGACAACTACCGGTATTTGGATAGCATTGATTCAAGAGGTTCAACTGTTATATCCAGCCTTACGTCGTCAAATACAACCCTTACAAAAGAAGAACAGCAAACATTAATAGGTAATCTTTACGTTAAGAATGGTACATACTCCACGTCTGAGTTACTATCATCTGCACTTGATAAAACTATTGCAAAATACGCACCTTCAATTCAAAATCAAATTAATCACGAACTTCTAGATTTTGATATTATACAAAACACTATATTCCTTGAGACAAAGTCAACTCTCGTTATTGACAAAATTTCATATAAAGATGGTGCCTTTACTAAGCCATCAACTATTAACACCACGTTTTCTGTTAATAGTGCTAATATGGTTGAGGTGTTTACAAATAAGTTTTATAATGAAGAAACTGGTAAAGTGTATTTTGCGCGCTTTAAAGATAATACTAACGATACATGCGCACCACTTGCGGATAACTATAAAGCAGTATATCCAGAAATCTACGAGTATAACATTCAGCAAAATTCAACATCTAAGCTATATCCTACCGGGGCAGATGATATAACATTGAGTGCTTTTGAATTAAATGTGGAATCTCTTTCATCCCGTAACTACACACCAGATTCCGTACATACACCTAATCTAACATATAACAGCTTAAATAATATATTTAAACTAACGTATATGGTATGTGATAAAAACGACTTCACACACTTAGTTGATGCTTCGTTTAAGATGTCAGATAATAAGCTTATCGTTGTTGATTCAAATAGATATGAACCATTAAATAATATTACCAGAACTTCTACATTTGGTGATACTACGAACTTTAGCTTTATTTCAGCAAGTAATGGATCATTTACTAGAGATTCTAGACACTTCACCTTTACTATATAATGAGTACAATTTTTATTAACCTCACCTCTATAACTGAAAACACAAACGTGTCTAAAGAGGAAATATTATTCAAAGGAGCTCCTACAATAAATTTTGTATTAACTGGTGTATCAGAAGCAACTAATTCTGCTCTTACATTGGACATTAACTGGGGTGATTCAAGCGCTATACAATACTCTCAAAAAGACATTGTATTCAACTATAAAACCAAATCCATTTTTGATGAGGTGCTATATGGTAAAGTTGGTGGTACTATTTTAAATCAATATGAGCATACATATGTACCAGCAGTAAGTTCTTTCTTTACTAACTTAACTGCACAATTCTTAATTCATTACAATAATGGATTTTATGCTAATGTATTACAACCTATCAAATTGATTCGTGAAAGTTACTACGATAATATACAAAAGCTCGGGATTACATCAACCCAAATGATAGGTGCATCTGCTAGCAATACCATTGCTAACTTGCAATCAAAGTTTAACAACTCTACGTATATCACTTTCTTGAATAATTAATTGTGTTTCGTGTTTGCACCATTAAATATGTATGTAAATGGCGAACACCAATACATACTCAGTTAGCTCAATAGCATTTCCTACTGCAGAATATAATGATAGATATATCACTATTGAGCAAACTAAATCCACTTTAGAACAAGGATTAAATATTAATCTTATTGATGCTCTTTCTGGCGCTCGTGATAGTAGTATAAATAATTATTCTTCCCATTACCTTACTGGTAAAAATAAGTTAGAGAACTTCATATCACTATCATCTACTAATAGTGATGTGACTACCTCATTGGTAACAAGGATTGGTTTCGAGCGCCCTAATAACGAGCAACATCAATATTTATACATTTTTAAAAGTCTTGCAGATCAAACTACTTCACAAAAGGCTTTAGGTATACAACCTCTTGATAAAACTGGGCTATTCCCCAATAACTACTTTTTTGAAATTGAAGCGTTAAATAACAACTTATGTCGAATTAAACATAATAATGGGTTGTTTGATTTTTATCTCAACTATAATAACAACGTAAACAAGTTTGTTTTTTATCAAAATACAGATAATTATAGAGATATTACCCGGGAACAAAGCGATGTGTTTAGATACATTTTAGATGATGATGGATATCTGCAATTATTTAAATTTGAAAATAGTGTTCTCAATATTGTTACGTTGAGTGGAAGTGAACTTATTCTTACCCCGCTAGTATCAGGAAGTTTAAATCGTGGTCTCAATAATTTAATGCATATTGATTATTCATTAGATCAAAATGTAGAAGCAATTAATAAAAGTTTTATATCTTACGATGTTAACACATCGTCTAACTTAACTCTTAATACTGGGGCTAGTAATTTTAATGAGGATGGGCAATATGTATTTACTACTGCTTACAACACAGTTTCTGCAGAGTCACTACCAATAAACTATTTTTCACTAGACACAAATAGATCAGAATTTAACTATATTAAACGTGGCTCAAACATGGTTGATAGTTCGATTGGATTAGGGCGTGATCCACGTGAGTATTATAATTTAAATTCAGGTAATGATCAGGAGAAAGGCCTAGATAAAATTAATTTAAATTACAATTTTTATGATAAAGATGTGTATGTGGAAAATGGCAGTGATACTTATTTCATTGCTCCCTCTTCAATTTACCCATATGATAAGCTCAACATTAACGATACCACTTTCGTTAATAATGGTGCTTTTGCTGGGCCTACTCCTGTTTTAGCGGATAAAATTTCTATAAAAAGACAAAACACAACACAATATGATAATGGTAGATATCTCTGCACTTGGTTATCTGGTGGTGTTTTAGGTGATACCGGCGTGTGGGTAGATCGGTATTACTATCCAAATAAAATTTCTAAAACCGCAGCATTGTCTGCTACATCTACTTATGCACCATCCTTTTACGATAGTGTTGATACGTTAACTTTAGAGGTTTCTGATGCTGTACTCAATCGGGAAAAATTCTTTGATAAATTAAGTGATGCGGCCATTGAGCCTAATATTGCAATTAAATATCATCGTATTGGTAATGCTGATATAACAAAGATTGTTGAGAGCTCATCTCCGCTAATTTCTTCTTTTGATAGCTTTACTACTTCTAAGGTAGTGCGAGGGGAAACGGAGAACTTCTGTGTAGATGTTAATGCTAGAGAACTTACCTTTGATGGTGATAGATATAGCGTGCTTAATGTCTCAGAGAAGATTGATGAGACTAAAAACTTTACTTTAAATTTTGATATGTATTTAGATCCTGCTAATAAGTACGGATTTCAATTATTAGGTAACAATACGAATCGAGGATTTGGTATTTTCCAAGATCAGACTGTTACCCCATTTATTCACGTGGTAAGTGATCAGACGTTGTATATCTACAATACTAATTTTGAATTAAGAAATAAAGTTGAGTTTAAAACTAAGATTAAACAGGTATTCAAAAGAAGTGCCTTAGATGATTATATTGTTACAACTTCAGGAAACTTATTCTATAAAGTTAACACACAAGGTAATAAAATTAAGTTAGATTGTGGTAGTGATATTTTATCATATATTGGCTACTATCAAATGCATGATCATATTGACTTTATCTCTAGTGATCAAGTAGTTCGTAGAATCAATACAAATACATTCTCTGTATCAACTTTATCATCTGCTGAATTTGATGTATATGAAAATCAGTTTTGTTTATATGATAATGTTTTAGAGTATAACGATGATGCCTATAAACTACCTGGCGCTAACAACAACTGGGAAAACGATTCCACAGTATTCTATCAAGTTAGTGATTTTATTGTAAAACATAATTTAGATGGTGCACCAGAAGCTTTCCTCAAGTCTAATATTAAAGACTTTTTAGTTGCTCAAAATAAAGTTTATATTTTAAAACCTACAGAATATTTTGTATTCAATACAAATGGTGTTTTTGAGTTATCTGGATCAATTGGTAGTCTTGATAGCCCTGGCTCAGATACAGAGCCCGACACAGAGCTGTCGACAGGACTTTCAGGTGGTGAGTTTATATCGATAGATTGGGTAAATGAATATATAAATGGTGTAAATTATCAGTATCCTATTTTACTAGCAAAAGATAATGAAGATAGCTTGTATATGTACAAGAATTTAAATAACACAGCTATTGCACTATCTGGAGCCTCATTCGGTCACAATACACCTAACTCTAAGCTAACAAATTATAACGTACTTAATCACTTGTACGATTCTTCTTCAATAGACTTTAAATTAACGTTGAGGAACTATTTAGATAATGAAGATATCCTTACTAAAACTATTTCTTTTGATCCTAACAACTTTGAGCCAGGGTTCTATAATTTTACTTATAGATTAGATACAGTACAAGGTAATTCAACGTTATATATTAATGCAGAATTATACGATAATCAAAATTTTGCTCCAGGGAAGTATATGATACAGGATATATTTAGCGATGAATTTTTTATTGGATCTACAGGCTTCCAAAGTAATATGGATCTTTCAACTTATCTTAAACAACCAGGCTACTATTATACTAAAGATCTTACTATAAGAAATCCGTATGTTTATAATGAAGCTATAAGTACTGAATTGGTATATGCTTTATATCTATTAGAGAAGCGCATTGATAATTTAATGTTATCTATACCAGCTGGTCAACGGACTTCAAAAACTGAAATACAGCAGTTCTTTAAGTTTAATAGAAATAATTCTTCAAATACTATTGATATTGTTGTGAAGAATCTCAATATTACTAACCAACCTATACGAGATCAAATAAAAACGTCCATTTTAGCCGAAGCTGAAAATTTTGTACCTACTGGTGTGACAATTAACGATATTGTATTTAGAGACTATTAGAATGAGTGATTATTTAACATATAAAAAAGTTTATACCTCCGGAGAAATGTTTACTCTAACCGGGTCAGATTTTCACGGGTTTGTAGAAACTGGAAACCTAGGAAGCGCTAAAGAAGTATCAACTGGTAAGAGTCTCACCTCTAAAAATACTTATGAAACAGATTTATTCTTCTCTATAGATTTTAAAGATCGTGTTATTGGCGATTTTAACATTACACTACCTAATCAGCTTGATGATTGTCTATTTGCTCTTAATGATAATTTTACTTATGAACTTTTTAGATATAAACTACAAAATTTGAGAGAAAATAATACTTTCGTTTACTCTAATTTGTTTATTAGTTCTAATAAACTACCGTATACCGATTCCTTAAGATATGCATCTCTTTCCTCTAATACTTTAACAGCGTTTGAAATTAGAACATCAGATGCAACCACTCCACAATTTGTTGACAATATTAAATTTGAAAATAGTCACCATTTGAGTGCGTTTGGATATATTGTAGGCGCTACTGCTCAACCTAATTTAGATCATGATGACAGATTTTCACTATTTGTTTGCACATCATCAGATCTTATATGTCTTACTGGTTCAAATACAGATTTAACTATTATAGAAGATACAACTGGCTACGAGACAACAGAAGAAAATAATTTAACGTTTAAAGAGCTAGGTGGAATTGCATCAACTGATAAATATTTATATCTTTCTGATACCGGTAATAATACCGTACTTCGTTATGATATAGCTGGTTATGTTAACAACGATAGTTCTCTTAGAAACAAGCGTAATTATATTGAACTTGTAGGTGGATTTGGAGATTCAAGACGACAGACTAAATTTGTAAGACCAACCAAACTAGCAGTAAGACCTGATACAGTCGCTGTATTTGATTCTGGTAATAAAGTAGTTAAGCTTTTTGATGAGAAGTTTAACTATATTACCCGTATTACGTCCATTAACTTTAATACAGAGACCTTTGGCGCTATGGGCTTTGACCCGGATTTTAAGTCGCTATATATTTTAACTCATAAAGATGAAACTATCGACAATATTAATACTAGGATACCATATCTTTATCGATATAGTGGTGATAGCTTTAGATTTAAAGAGGAAATTATTTTAGAAGATAAACTATCCCTTGATGAATATATAGTAGATATTTCATTTTCAGGTACTGATAGTAACTATTGGTATTTTGCTACAAATAAAACCGTATATAAAAAATTTAAAACCAGGCCTGATAAAGTAATCGGAAAGTATCGTGCCGAACGGTTATACCTTTTAAACTTTGCTCAGGAGGAAGTTGCAAGTGAGCCTATAACTATTAACAATCGTTGGAATTTTAATGATATTAATTTTTCACAAGCCCAGTTTATTTGGAATTTAGGTACACAGTTTGGAGAGGCAGCAGCTGCTGAGCAGGTTACGGGGTTATTAGACTCTACAATTAATAGTTTCTCTATTTTCCAATCTACAAGTAGTTATGATAAGACCTATATGTTAACGGATGGTCGTCTTTACTTCTTCGATGAGCCAATAACCGCATCATATCAAAGAGTGTTGAAAGATGTTAATTATTCTAATTACGGTAGTGAGGGATTTTCATTAAACCCTGATAGTTTTATTCAACAGTCAACAATTAATCTTGAAATTCATAAATTAATCGATGATATCTTAACTCTTAAAAATAATATTGTTGGTAAATTTTCCGGAACCTATAATAATGACATTTTAGAGCTTGATAACTACAACTATAACGTGGAGTTTGATAAATTTATAACTCAGGAAATTGAAAACTTCTATATCCACGGTAATGAAGAAAATTTAAATGGGGTTTTAAATAGATGTTTTAAGTTAATTTACGAGCTACAGTCTAAATTAATTATTTTAGTCCAGCCTGAGGCTGATTCTTCAGTACAGCGCTCATATACTGTAGGAGGTATTATAGAAATTTAATTGCTTAATACTGCCACTCCCATAAATATATATATGGCAAGTGAATCACTAACTAACACCAATATCTCAGAGACATATGTCGGTGTGCTTCACGCTAAAGGTGAAGCTATCCCAGCCACGGGACTGCAAGATGTATATGATGGCTTTGGTAATAAGAGTGCGTTAAAGATTGGCCAAGCAGGAAAAGGAATCGATATTGATGGTAGTTTAGGTGCTAGTTTTATTAATACTCTTTATCCTGTTGGAGCTGTAATATTTTCTGCTGATAATACAAATCCAGGAGTTAGATTCTCTGGAACAACTTGGATACAAGAAGCAGCAGGTAGGTTTATTGCTGGGGTCGGTACTGGTAACGATGGTACTAATACACAAGCAGTACCAGCTGGTAACGATTCTACAGGTAAATATAAACACTCTCTTACTGAAGCTGAGTTACCGAGTCATAACCACAACACTTTTAAAGATATATCATCAAGTACCAATAATACAGCAAATTTTGCTGCTAGAAAAGATGCTTCTGGAGGTTCGCAAAATTATGCAATTCAAAGTACAACAGAGACTCCTGACGTCTTTCCTACATCAAATACAGGTAGTGGTACGGCGCATAATAACACACCACCATCATTTGGTTTGTATGTATGGAAGAGAACAGCTTAACAATTTAAAACAATGCCAGATATTGAAATAGTAAAATTAAAATTAAGAAGAGGTACTGATACCCAACGGCAGGCTATTACTCTTGAACAAGGTGAGCTTGGTTATACAACTGATGCAAAGCGAGTCTGGGTAGGTGATGGATTTACAATTGGTGGTGTTAATGTGGGTAACGTTGCACATGCACCAGTAACTGCAGGTAGTAGAACAGATCTCGAGTATGTAATTAATGGAGATTTAGTATATGATAATAATTTTCTATACCAACTCTCTGGTACATATGCAGATAATTTATCAGCATGGGCATTTATTGGTTCACAAACGGATACATCAACTATTGAATATAACGCAAGTAATCAGCTACATATAGTGGATAACGGGATCGGTATTACACAGCTAAGTAGTAATGTCGTTCGTGAAAATGGTGGGTTATTATATACTTCTTCCGGTCTTTCAGCAAATGTTGATGGTTCGACAGTTACTGTTGATTCTACTACTGGTCAGCTAAGTGTTATTGGTGGTACTATTAGTACCAGTAGCGTTGGTAATGGCTTAAGCGGAGGTGGCGCTGATCCTCTAGGTGTGTATACTACCGATTCATTTACCTATACAGGCACTAAATTAGAATTTAGAAATGCACCTGCAGATACTATTGATGCTGGAGCTATTCAGAATTCTGCCCTTGGTAATGGTCTAGAAAAGAGTGGATCTACTATACGCCTTGAAAATATTGGAGGTGCTACTATTAAACCGTTCAACTCATCTGTCTATGATAGTACTGGTAGGGTTACCTCAACAACAACTACTCTTGAGCAAAATCTTTCAGGTGCATCCACTTCCGGAACTAGTCAACTCTTCTTCGGTTCATTAAATGAATCGAATCCTGGTGCTAGTGGTGAAACAGTTGTAAATGTTCTCTCTGCTAATAGTGATCGATCATCAGCAGTTACTATATCTTTATCATCTGCAGGCTTTGTTCAAATTGCTTCAGGTACTCTTGGAGACTTTGCAATACCTGTATTTAAAATACCAACTTAATTTAATAAAATGGCTAAAAAAATCGAAATTCTCGAAAATACACTTCTCAAATTACTCGTTCGTCGTGGTGACAATCAAGATCGCGTTAATGTTACCTTATCGGAAGGTGAGCTAGGATACACTACTGATGGTAAACGTCTTTTTGTTGGAGATGGTCAAACTGCAGGTGGTATAGTAGTAGGTAATAAATGGAAAGGATCAGTTACTGATGTTTCCACTATTACAGATGCTATTACTGGGGATTATGCATTTGAATCTACGAGTAATATATTTTACGTCCTCACTGAACAGTCTACATGGTTATCAGCAGGTCGTATTTTAGAAGCTGGAGATACTACTATCGATATTAATGATAGTAATGGTACTATATCGGTTGGAACCATTTCAGGAGCTAACGTTTCCGTTAACGCTTTAGGTAATTCAATAGATCTCAGCAATACAAAAATTTCGTTAAGTAGCACACAAATTAAAACAGATAGAGTTTCATCTCATACAGCTTCTCATCTCAAGCTACCACAAAATATTAACATTAATAGTGTTGATTATCAATTTCCAACAGGAGGTCTTGGTGGTGATAATGTATTTTTACGTTCGGATGCTAATGGCAATCTTAGATGGACTACACCAGAAGCAAATGCTACAGTATATTTTAACTCTTCATCCGTTATCCCGGTGGGTACAATTATTCCTGTCGCTTCAGGTTCAAGTGTACCCAGTGGATATCTACTCTGTAATGGCCAATCAATAGCAGGCGCTTTCTTTCGTGATTTATCTGCTGTTATTGGCTCACAATATGGTGGTAATGATGTAACTATGAATTTACCGGATTATGAAAACTCAGTTTTATACGGAGTTAACTCAAATCCTGTGGGGGGTACTGAATATCATTTAGATACAGGTACAAGTGGTTTAAGCGCCAAAGCTGTAACATTCTTTATTAAAGCTTTACCTGATACAGTTGCTACGCCAGCATTTACTCTTAGTGGTGACTTAAAAGCATCAACAAATGGTACAGCAGTAGCAGAAGGTGCGTCTTTTGATCCGTTTGCAACTAATGTTGTTATTTCTACACCAGTCCCTGGAGTTGCAGTGTTTGATACAACTACTGCTGTACTATCAACATTTACGACAAAAGCAACATATACAAAGTTCTGGATTACAGGATCTGGTGCTAAAGGTGGTAATAGAACAGGTGGTGCTGCTGCTACAGTTACTGGAGTTCTTTCAGCTCCAATCGGTACTGACGTTAAATACTTTATTGCTCCTGGTATTACAACAAATAATACAGCTGGTGAAGCTTCTTATATTTCTATTGGTGGTACTGAACTTGCTAGATCGGTTGGCGCAAAATGGCAATCTGATCCGGTTCTTGCTACTACTAATACAGGCAATCTCTCAACAAATGGTACAGGTCTTGCTAATGGGGAATCAGCTTACATCTTAGGAGGGCATGTTATTGAAGGCGGCTCAGGTGGTTGGGATACAGATGATGGTGGTGATGAAGAAGTTGGTAGTACCTCTTCTTTCTGGGGTGCTGATAAAGTAGCAGGTGCTGGTGGAGGAGGACATGCTCGTGTATCAATTGATACAGCTGACGGACTTGTTAAGTTCGAATGGGGTATGTAAATTGTATTTTATCTGACTTGAATATTAGATTATCAGATTAAATATCTGTATGGATTATCCAACAGATCTACCTCTATCTGCTGTAGCAGTGCAGGTATTTGAGGAAGGCATGTCTCCTCAGTATGATATTACATGGTCATTTACTTATGAGTTAAGTGCACATACTGTTGGAGATCAATTTGGATATTGCATGTTTTTGCAAGATGCAAGCTTTCCTTTAAGTGGTGGTGGTGTTGGCCCTGATCTTGGATTTACTGGTAACACTTTACTATCTGCCTCACTTTCTTCACAACCTCTCAATAAACCGATTTTAGGTATCGGATTTGATAGTCTTGGTGTCTTTGCATCAGAACTTACATATACTGATGGACCTACTCGCGCAGGAGTATCATATGAACCTAATAGTATTACGTTAAGGGATAAGGATTTTAACATAATTACAACACAAGCAATTAGTGCCTTTGATTTGGTTAGTTCTGGAAAGAAAACAATAAGAGCACGTCTTGGAAACTATGGTCGTAGAATTGCTGTAGATTATAAAAAAGAAACTGATACATTCTATACTCAAATACTTACACAAGAGTTAACTGGTATTGATGTATACCCAGGCTCTCGATATAGACCTGGTGTTTCGTTTGTTAAACCACTTTCTAGTCCTAATACAAACGGTATTATTGTAACTACTGGCTTTCACGTTGAAGGTAATAATGCTGAAACAGATGAAAGTGAGTTTACATTTACACCTTTAACAGCTTTCGCAGTTAATAATACGACGACCGGGCCAGTACCTCAACCACCACCTGATTCGGAAGATAGACCTACATTACCGTTTTTAGGTATGGAGCCAAATATAGGGTGTCCAGACAATACATGTGATTTAACAACTCTTGGCTCAACTTATCCAGGTACTTTTGTAAATTCTATTTTATATGGAATGTCTGCTTATATTGGAGATATTGATTTAAAGTGGAGTACACCAGTAAGCCCATATCGCTTTGTCTATACTTATGATGATATTATCCGCTTAGATACAGGATTTGTTGGTAACGAAACCTGGAATTATGGTGGTGCACTAAGAGGTAGCTTTACTACTGGTCTTGAAAATTCTCTAAAATATACAAGTTATCCTCCTATCAACCTCGCCCCAGATGGATATCCTTATGTTAATAGTTCTTTAACTACAGCAACAAGTTCTATTTATAAAGATACAGATACATCTCGTCTTAAGGTTACTGTATATGCTCCTACTTCAGCAGCTGATTGGGAAGTATTTGTCGGTTGCCCGTTTTATACACTATCTTGCGGAATAACTGATGAGTACTTATGTGATGTTTCGCGTAGATTTGAACAACTACGACGAGTTGTTCTCAGTCCTATTAATCCTTTCCCTGAATGTTCAGTTCCGGCAACTCCTAGTGTAACACCATCCACTTCACCTACTCCATCAGTATCAGTTACACCTTCAGTTTCAATTACCCCCTCTGTTTCAATTACACCTAGTATAAGTATAACGCCCTCTGTAACTGTATCTGTTACACCGTCTGTAGGAACATCCTCTACACCGAGCGTTTCACTTACACCTAGTGCTTCGGTTACACCTTCACCATCAGCTACTCCCTCAGCGAGCGCTACACCTTCACCATCAGCTACTCCCTCAGCGAGCGCGTCACCTTCGCCTTCGGCTACACCTTCACCGTCAGCTACACCTTCACCGTCAGCTACTCCAGTAGCTTCACCTACTCCAGTAGCCTCACCTACTCCATCGGCTACACCACCTGCTACCCCTCCAACATCACCTACACCGTCGGCTACACCACCTGCCTCACCGGCAGCATCACCAACACCTTCATCTTCACCACCAGCTTCGCCGGCAGCGTCACCAACACCTTCATCTTCCCCACCAGCTTCTCCGGCAGTTTCCCCACCATCTTCACCACCAACGTCACCCACTCCTTCATCTTCACCACCAGTTTCACCGGTAGCTTCACCAACACCATCAGCTTCACCTTCTCCGTCAGCTACACCACCAGCGTCCGCGACGCCTTCACCATCAGCTACACCTTCTCCGTCAGCTACACCTTCAACGAGCGCGTCACCTTCGCCATCGGCTACACCTTCACCATCAGCTACACCTTCACCGTCAGCTACTCCACCAGCCTCGCCACCGCCAACTGTTACACCTACTCTAGCA
>Ga0233432_10003940_pt1 | contig 13287 bp, 7 predicted proteins | sample SI_122_August201_6_FD_179870 | JGI IMG/M metagenome (GOLD analysis project Ga0233432, IMG submission 179870) | Seawater microbial communities from Saanich Inlet, British Columbia, Canada - SI_122_August2016_10_MG | ecosystem: Environmental > Aquatic > Marine > Inlet | place: Canada: British...
GAAGCCGGTGATAGTGGAAACTTCGCCCAGTACGCTATCAGGTACGGAAATGAAGGAACAATTAAGTTATACGTAAATGATGCACTTGTGCACTCTGTTAATTTGGCTTCTTTTGCAGGGTCAGGAAACCCAGGAACTTCCAGTGGCTCATCTTCTTTAGAGGCCACCCATAATGCGTCCGGTTTTACAAATATTTCAACTGCACAATATGTAACGTGGTCTGATGGAATCCCTGATTATCGATACAATGTGCGAACTTTACGATGGCAAGTGGGAACTCAACACCAAAGAGACGGTCATAATTGGGTGAGAATCATGCATGATGGAGTTTCTGGTTCTCCACACAGTACAAACTATGTAGAATGGGTGAATGACTCAAATGCTGACGCTGTTACATTCTCAAGTGTAGTTTTGAATAACTTTTCAGATTCTGACACTTCTAAACTCTCCGGAATTGAATATTTTAACAGTCCATCCACCACAATGACGTACACAGTGAACAATGCTCAGCGAAATGTGTATCAAAATGGCAATTCAGCGATCGGTTTCTCAAATTTAGTCAATGTAGGCTTGACAAATCTCGAGATAACTGGTACTGGGATACAAGATCCATCGTCTGTATCGACAGATTTAACGAGTATGCCCACTGTTTTAACAAATAGTGCGACAAATTATACGCAATCTATCGATGTTACCGGTACTTTTAACTATACTCCTTCCAAAACGCTGCCAGGAACGCATGGAACATCTGCTCAAAATGTATCAATCAAATCTAAAGTTCTGCATCCTATCAAAAATCCAACAGGCACAACTAATACACAGACAAAATCAAGTTTCCTTGTATGGACACCGGCACAATCAACTTCTTTAGCATTCTCTGCTCCTCCTTTGGCTGAAGACTTCTCTGCCGAAAGATACAGAGTGCAGACCATTGCATTGCCGGCTGGTTCTTCTGATAGTTCCGATCTATTAGCTGCTCAATGGAACTCAAATGAATCATTGGTTGGGTCAAATTCAGGTCACAATGCTGGTTTATGCATTTACAATGGGAAATTAATGGCTCCTGTCAAAGCAGGGAATGCTGGAGACTTCACCACAGGCATTCAGGGACCATCTGGAAACGTAGATTACACTGGCGCTAATACAAGTGGAACGACTAGAAATTATTTACGTGCTTTTTACAAAACCGACAATGGTGATGCTGCGACGACTATTACCCTTTCCCTAACAGGAACTGGTTCTCTTAAAAGTGAAGGTGGAAACAAAGCGCCATATGCAAGAAACCAAGCATCCTTGGGCGCAAACACTAATTTCTATATCAAAGTCAAGTTTGTATATCATTCTTCACAAAGCCCAGCAACAAAAAACACCGGCTGGCTAGACTTAGGGGAAGCTAGTAATCTTGGTGCTGCAGATGGAGATGCATGTTCTGGCAATGCTGATAATCAATCTGCTTTGAATGTCCAGTGGAGCAATAGTACGAATACTGTGCCTATTAGAATACCAACAAACAGAGAACTTTTGGGAACTGGTAACGCAAATCCTAATTACATCATAATTAAAATTGAAGCAAGTGAATTATGGACTGGATATTTCTCCGCCATGAGCATAACATCAATGTCTTGAGAAGAGAAAAATGGCAACTAATTCAAAAACCACAAGAAACTTATCGCAGTTTGCTGAAAAGAAACTGGTAGGAAGAGCTCACACGAGAGCTGATAGATCTGATGTTTCGGAAGGCATTCCAAGTAATATTCAGTTAACTACTACTACCATCTTTGGAGAATCTGTCCCTAGTGTGCCAGCAGACAACGCAGGTTCGATTGCCTTATGGGATACAGATTCGAATGACAGAGTACAAAAAGTAGAACTTACAGTCACAGCTATATCAGGTACTTCCTACGATGCCGATGCATCAGAAGACCTAGGTGGAAGTGACACTCAGGGGACTGGTACTCACGCATACTCTTTGTCTCTCACTTCTAATTACGAAACACAAGCTGGCAATAACAATCCAAAAAAAGGAACTGGCGTCTTCACTAATGGCAAAAGATTGTATGACACTTTGGGTGCGTTACAGATAGTCCCTACAAACCTATGGATTGATCCTACTTTTGTGACACCGAATCCATACGACGTGAAGATATATTACAATAATTCTGGAGGTGTGTCTCAAGGCTTTCTAGGTCCTACAGATAACATAGATTGGTTCATTGATCCATATGCCGGTATTGTGTTTCTGCAAGAGTTTGACCCTAACAAGATTCCATACAAAGTGGAATGTTTTATCTACGTTGGGGATATGGCATCTACCACAGCGGGTGCGAGTGCACTAAATGACTTGAGTGATGTCAATGTTCCTTCTCCTTCGAACAATCAAGTTCTAAAATACAATGCTTCGGCATCTAAATGGGAAGCTTCTACAGAAAGTGGCGGTGGTGGAATTGAAAGGTATTCGTATATACATTCAGGTTCTTCAATTAGTGCAGATACAGATATAACTGTCACCGGCATGAACTTTACGGGATTATCTCCTTCGAATGCTGACACGAAAGTTTATTTGAATGGCCAACTCCTCTTAGGGGGAAGTGTCAGTGATGTGACGTCAAATACTGTTGACTATGCGTTCAATAACAATACGCAGATTAGGTTCATATGCCCGATTGATGATGGTGATCAAGTCGCAATATACTACACAACCACTTCTTTTTCGAATGGCAAAGATATATTGCTTCACACAGATGATGCAGCTTTTAACAATGCAAGAGTAATAACTGCAGGAGATGGAATTAGTATTTCTAAAGCAACTCCAAGGCAGCTCATAATTAGTAATACAGGCTTGATCCAAAGATCAAAAACACACATCACTAGCACAGGAACATATACCACGAATGATACGTTCACAGTTACGGGCGTTGATTTTTCTTCCAAAAGCTATTCAGACGACCGTATAGATATTTTTCTGAATGGGACATTGCTTATTAAAGGAGTAGGCTACCAATTAAAAGATCAAGTTTCCACGTTACAATCGAGTCAATTCAAACTAATAGGTTCGACCTCCATCGGTAGCGGCGATGTATTAACTGCAATCTTGTTTTAGTAAAGTTCGAGAAAGGAAGGGACAATGAAAGTTCGAGACATAATTAGACACAACCAAATAGGAAACAACAAATATGACTTACAAAACTTCTGATTTATCGATCGCCGCTTACTTGATGATGAAAGGTATGAAATTGTTAGATGCAAAAAGAGCTTCTAACGGCCAATTCATGTTCGAGTTCGATGACCCACAAAGTCAAGGCGTCCAATTTGCAATAGAGTTCACAAGTTCGCCTTGTGCCGTCTATGACAACCATGTTAGAAATCTTAAAAAAATTCTTTATCGTAATTAATTTGAATAATTAATGTTTAATTTGCTGTTGGACTATACTTAATAGCAACAGCGAATTTTAGTTTGTTTCTTGTTAGAGAAAATTTGTGGATAACACAATGGATCGCACAAGCGATCGGAACAATAAAAACTAAATTTCAATGGAGAAATTAAAATGGCTTTAAAAACCAGAATAAAGAAAGAACAGATTGAGGCCTTAGCTACAGCTAGCAAGATCATGACATCTGATTCTAATAGCTTGATGGAAGCGCACACTGACTCACTTGCATCATCAACAATCGCCAGTATCACACTCGGTACTGCAGCTGCTTCAAAAGTCGTAACAGCTGACTCGTCAACCGAAGTATCAGGTCTTGGATTGATATCGGTACCAAAACTTCAAGCTTCAACCGACCTTGATATTGGAGCCCATGGCTTTCGTGCAGCAAATTTAACTGCTGACGGTTTGACAGCAGCTAGAGTTGTATACACTGGCACTGACGGACTTCTGTCTGAAGAGGCTGGATTTGCATATGATGCGACTGCAAATGAACTGTCAGTTCCGGGAGCAATTCACGGAAACATGAAAATTGACACAAATCAAATCATCTCCACAAACACCAACGGTGATATTACTATCTCTCCAAACGGAACTGGTAGTGTATTAATGGGTAGCTCAGAGGTTAAAAATCTTTTAGCACCAACCCAAGGAACTTCTGCTGCAACTAAAGATTATGTTGACCAAGTTGCACAAGGCCTTTCTGCAAAGGATTCCGTCCGTGTAGCATCCGATAACCAATTGACAGGTTATGCATTTTCCGGTGGTGTGTTCACTGAAAGCAGTGCTTCAGGTGCTTTAAGTGTTGACGGTATTGCCTTAGCAGATGGCGATAGAGTGTTGTTAAGAGCTCAGAATGGCAATGGTGACTTTGCTGCACATCTACAAAATGGTATTTATGTTGCATCAGATATTGATGGTTCATCTGCAGTAGTTCTCACCAGATCTCAAGACTTAAATAGTCAAGCAGAAGCTCAAGCCGGTGCATACTTCTTCGTAGAAGAAGGATCCAACGCAGATGCTGGTTTTGTTCTCACTACAGATGGTGCAATCACTATCAACACCACAGCGCTTGCTTTCACGCAGTTCTCAGGTGCGGGACAAATCACTGCAGGTAACGGTTTGACAAAGACTGGAAATGATATCAATGTGGTTCTTGCTTCAAATAGTGGTTTGGCTGTTGGTTCTGACTCAATCAATTTTGAGTTGAATGCATTGGCTTCAGCAGGTGCAGCTTTTGTAGCTGGAACCGATTTGGTTGCAGTATATGATGCATCGGCTTCAGCTTCTAAAAAGATGACTGCAGCTAATTTCTTAGCTGGATGTATTGACGGTGGCCAGATGGAGATTGCATCTAATGTGATCCACATCAGTGATTCTGCTCTTGGGATGGGTCAAATCGCACACGTAAGTATTCAAGGTAGAGTAATTGCTCTTAGTGATTTGGCTACTAATACAGAAATCGTATCAGGTGATCATTCTGATTTTGGTGGTTTGGCTAATGTTGTTTTTGATGCTGCTCACAACTCAAGTGCTATGAATTCAGTATACTTGAACGGTATGAGACTTACAAACAAAGCTGGCTCTGCTGGCGATTATGTCTTCGCAGCTGATGGAAGTGGTAAGGTGAAAATTGTATTTCAAGCAAATGTTATTGAAGATGGTGATCTTCTTTCATACTGCATATACGGAGTATAAAATAGCTACTATAGTTCTTTGAACTCGAGTATAATTAAGGTGTGGCTGGTGACAGCCACACCGTTTTTATTAATAAGTTGGAGAAAACAATGTTTAAAAAAATAAAACTTTATCTAGATTATTTTAAATTTTGCTGGAAAGCAAAAAATCTAATATTTGAATTAGATTTTTTTGTAAAGCTTTCTGCAGATGAAGGAAAAAGATATAACATGGAAATAAAGAACTTAGATAGAAAAATCAAAGCAAGAAAAAAAGCTGGTACGTTGACTAAGTCTTTATATTTTAGGAGTTTACTATACGAGTCTTTTAACTCACAGGAAGATGAAGAATTTTCTGAAGAGCTTATGTTTCCTTTTGCTATGTTGGCTGTGTGGGCTATAACAAAAGAGAAAGACATAAAAGAAGAAATGAGTATTTCAGAAATCGAGGCTGAACAAGAATAGCTTTACGTAAATCTCTTCAGACGTATAATTACATCTATTGGAGTTAGTGAATGGCTGGTATTTTAGATAGTAAATCTCGTATTCTCGATGTTATTTTAACAGAATTAGGGCGAGACCAGATGAACCGTGGCGAATTCGAAGTATCATTTGTCACGTTTTCAGATGCGGGAGCTGAATATATAGATGATGGTACTGGCGTAATTTCCAGCATTAAAGATAGACTCACTTTTGAAGCACTTTCTTCTCCTAATGATGAAATAATACCAGAGATTGACAACGAAGGTGAGTTCTTGCTGACAAAGAAAGTAAGTTCGACATTGACAGTTAATAATGGCGTACTATATGAGCAAACACCCAACGGTTTCACAGCCGTTGACGCTTTTGCTAAGATAGATAATTTCACAGACTTAACAATCAATAGGTGGAACAACTTACAGATATTAAGATCAGAATCATCCATTCCTGATTTTGATGTTTCTTCAGAAGCTATCACTCTAAGAACAAATTTGGAATCTAGCACTACTCTCAAAAGCGATGTTTCCATGCTTAAGCCTATCCTGATCGATCCTAGATTTGCTGGCAATGTAACCACGTTATATCTACCGCCTGTCAGTTTGAATAACGGTAGTATTACGCCCCTAAGGGCTTTTAATCGGTTTGGAAAAGAAAATACAATGGCTAATACAATCGGGGAAATTCAGAGCAAATCTAGAGCTTCTCAAAGAGTTGAATTAGGTACTTTCACAACTTTTAGAGAGTATAATATCATTGCACAAGCATTCATGAAGAAAGACCAATCTGTTAAGAAATATTTAGTTGTAGATGGTGGAGAGTATAAAAATGAGAAAAACCAAGTAGTGATGCAAGTTTTTCATCTAGGGTTTATTTTCAAAGACGAAAATGGCACATCTAAGTTTTCTAGATCGTATTCTTTAGTTTTCCATAACGAGGGAGAATAGAATGAAAATTAGGGTATTTAAGACGCCAAGTAAAAGCAACCCAAACAGAGTTCATGTCGGGATTCCAGACGCTTTGAAACTAGACTCTAATACGTCAGAAATTGAACTCAGACAAACAGAAGTTCTACCAGCCCCAAAGTCCATTGCTGATTTATCTAGAAGTCCTGTTGTAATACCTAATAAATCTTTAAATGCATTTAAAAATGTAGGAGTTTCAGAATTATCTTCTGGATTTAAATTAACCGGAGTGGTGAAAGGTTCTATTAACTCTTTACAACCACCTTTAGAGATAGAAGAAATCGTAATACCAGAAGATTTTGATCATTTGGACGATGCATCGACATGGTTGGTGAATGGATACAATACAGCCTACAGACTTTCTGACACCGATTTTGATGTGCTTCCTGGCGATGAAAACCTTCCAATGCAAACAGTGTATGGCTTGGTAGTGAAAGGAAATAAATTCTTAGTGAAGCATGAATTACCTATTGATAAAATAAAAATATACTACAAAAGAGTATACTCAAATAGCAGATTAGAAGCGTTTTGGATTCCTCTTACTGCTCTAGACAAAGAAGATGATCCATATGAATTTCCACTATACGGTAAATATGAAATTAGAATAGTCCCTTTTCATGGCTCGAAACAAATGGCTTCTTTCAAAGAATATGAAGTAGAATATGAAGAGCAAGAATCATTCGAATGGAGTGCGATACAATTAGGCTTGTATAGATATCAAATACGAATCGAAGGAGTCCTAGGTAATAGTATTTCACAGCTTGAAGTATTCGAGAACGGTAAAAGATTATCGACCCAAAAGCTCAAACTAGATAAAAATGGGAGAGTTGAGAAATCATTTATAATATCTGGTGTATCTGATTCTAAGAATCCTATATTAGAATTTAAATATTATAGAAAGTCTGGTGCTTTTAAGTCTCTTGTAGAAGTGCAAAAAAGAAAATTGTATCCTACTAAAGCCATAGAGCCTATTGAGCTTAAAGTTAAAAATCTAGATAAAGATACGTTTGAATTAATAGTGAATGATCCACAGGATATTCTTTATAGTGCTGTGAATGTAGTCACTCCCTATTCTGGATCTGAATGGCAAAAAGCGATCCAAAACCACAGATACATGGCTTTTATATCTATTAAGAGGCACCAAGATGGGTTTGTGACTGATTACGGTTATTATCCAATAAATGTAACGGCCGGTGATGAACCAAAATTTCTATCGAATCCTCCTTTCACTAACGAAGTTAATAAGGTAAATGATGGCTTCTCTTTTGTGTTCGAGGATACAAAAAAGTTTAGACAGATCCAGGGTTTGGGTGATCCAGACTTAGAAAAGAAAATAGCATACGAGTTTCGATTGCTTTATTGGACAGCAGGTATAGAAGACTGCTTGAACACGGGTATTGATTATATCTTCACAAAAGAGACACCAATCCTAGTCAAAAACCAAAGAAGAGCTTACAAGTACAGTTACTCAGTTTGGAAAGAAGAGCACCCTGTTAGAAAATATAGAAATAGGATTCCAGTGGATGTTGAGTATGCGTACATGAAAGACCATGTAAATAACAGTCATTCTCCGACAGGATATGTTTTGTCCTTCAGCCCTCAACCTGTGAAAGAAACAACAAATGTTGATCTCGAGTCCAGAGGTTGGAGAGTTTTATATTTTTACAATGACAAAGATGATGAGATACAAACATTCCCATATTCAGAGTTTTCTATCAACGTACCACCTTCCAGTCAGCTGTCTATAAATAAAATAAAAGTATATATAGAAAACTCTGAATCATTAGATGTCCTTATCGGTGAATACCATCCGGGTGACACAATAGAAGTAATAGATTTTTTAGGGTATTATGAAGCAAGAAAATTCATCACAAAAGTAATAGACGTTCAGAGTGAAATTAGCAAATCAATTGATATATCAAGGTCAGGTGTAGAATATACTTCCATGAGTTTTGTGGATTCAAATAAAAAAAGCCCTATCATATATGACACACCAACAGCTATGATGAACACTAAAAAGAAAAAGAATGACATTAAGAAAAATAACTCAAAAATGAACAATAAAGTCACTGAAGTGATCGAGACTGGTGTACTTTCCTACAGAATTGATATACACTACAAGAATGGTAACGTGGGTACTTTAAAGCATTCAGAAGATATCGAAGACATTCCTAAGTTACCTCCGGAACCTGAAGACAACCAAAGTGTCTCGATTGGGAATAAAACCATATCTAGAGGATTGAATGTTGCTAGTTCATCCGTTGTGTCGAAAGTGTCATCTACTTTGCAGACAACATCTCTTAAGAGACTTTCAAAAGTGGGGGGTAGATAATGAATATTCCAGCAGACATTCCATCGCCGGACCAAGAAAATGTGTACTATAGCGTAAAATCTCTGATTGGCGCCATGGGGAAATATTTTAACAATGACTCCTTATCCAAGATAGAAGATGTTGTCAAAGAATTTTATCTTCCCACATTTGTGTTCGATGATGACAGTGCACCAAATTCGTATCAACTAGATATTTATCCTCGAGGCGATAAAAAACTTAACATTCTATTGGGCTCTAGTGGGACAATCTTAGTGAATAACAAATCAACTTCGAGTGTTATTCCCCTAACAAAAGATACCAGCTTGAACGATGGTGGATCCAAGACTACTATAGATTCATCTTTCTATAGTAGTGCCAACTTAAAGTCAAAAGATTTCTTCTCAGATTTGTCAATAGACGAAGATTCTTCTCCAGGGTTGGAGTTATTGATTGCTTCAAAGTTTATGATGAATCAAGACATAAAAAATACCCTAATGTCTAGAAACCAATTCACTGAGCTCATAAAATCAACTGTCAAAAATATTTTTTCATCATTGCCTGAAGAGGAATTAGACTTGATAAAAGAAGTGTATTCCAAAAAGCAAGATGACATAGAGAGAATTATAGAGATTGTAAATGATATTAAGACTGGCCAAGCTGAAACATTGGATTCTATTAAATTCACTAAACTAGCCTCTAAAGTATACCCAAACATATACGTAGAAGAACCACCAAGCAGAGAAAAAGAATTAAATCTAACAAGGTCAAATATAGCTCAATCTTTGCTGCAGCTTAATGAATCTCGAGGATCAGCTGATGGCTATTACGTAAAAACAAGCCAAATTAAAGAAGTTAAAGATGCCTCGACCATAAAATCTGCAGGTCTTGGTTACCATTATAATTCTAAGAATTATTCGAAAGTATGGAACCATGTGGTAGAAACGCTGATATCTGCAGGGGAAATAACAGATCCAACTATTGATTCTATTCAAGCCGGCTCAATTTCAAGTTCAGGCGATGAAATAAATTCTATTATATCGTTTTCTAAAGAAGGTGCACAGAAGAATACATTTGTCTCAGAGAACGGAAGTAAATCATGGGTGAATGAATGGTATTATAGCAATTTTGCAAAAATACTAACGGGAGAATCTACAGATTTCAATGGCTTGAATTCTTTTCTAGAAAATTATCAATCAACTCTCACAAAAGTAGAAAAATCAGCGCAGTTGAATGTATTAGCAGGCGGTTCTATCTTAGTTAATCAAGCTATTCTTAAATCTATACTAAAACTTTGTCAATCGAATGTAGATGTATCTGACTATGCTCCAAACATTGGTTCGAATGACATTTTTTCTAGAATGGGTCGATCACCGGTTTTAGGGCCAAGTGGATGTCATCAGTACCCTTCAAAACATGATCAAGCTGAAGATGAATACACAATTAGTAATTTTTCTAAAACTGGATTTCTCTGTTATCAAGCGATTCTGAAGATAATTTCAAAATTATCCAATGGCCATTATACCTCTAGAAACTTTGTGCTTGGCAACATTTCCAATTTTGACTCTGATCATGACAAAGTACTCAAACTTTGGGATGATATATCAGAATCTAGCATAGAGGGCAAACAATCTCAAGAAGTGACAGCCTTTTTCATCGGCGCTACTAGTAACGAAGAAATAGAAATCCAGGAAGGGTATATAGCGAAAGATACTGTAAATGCAGTCGATAAAAAGATAGCTCACTTATTCGGAATAAATGAAACGTTCGAAGGAAGAGATATATACCTAATTCCGATGGGTGACAAAAATATAGAAAAATCAGAACGAACTTTTATTAATTACAATCTTCCTGGTATTAAACACATCAAAGAGTCAAGTTACTTAAAGCTGAATGAGATATTAGAATTAGAGAATCTTAAACCTCTCACAGATGATGATACTAGTCTAGTTGGAGAAGAAGGAAACTTGAATCTTTTTGCAGTGACTGATGAATATAAAAGAATGGGCTATTTTATGCCTGTAACTGTTGCTCGTTTTGGTGAACAGACCAATGACACAGAGGATCAACCATTTTCATATTCAAGATCATCGAGAGTTCATTATGGTTTAACCAATCCTGATTTTTGGGACGAAGATGAGTTAGAGAACGATGTTTTTGAGTTTTTTAAACAAAAAAATTATAATCTTCCTTATTTTTGGGCTAGCTCTTGTTGCATATACAAAGCATTGGTGGTCGAAGCATACAGGGAAATAATAAATTCAATCAACGAAATATTGGATGTGGAAGTAGATCTGAGCATTGATCAACTTTCATCAATGTTCGACAATCATTCGATGTTGACTGTCATAGAAAAAACAGTTGAAAAATTAATAGAAACAAATGCTTTGAAAGCCAGAAGTTTTGTAAGAATCGATGGATGCATCACATTCACAGACGATATAGGAAACCAGAGAGACCTAGCTAGAGTTTGGAAAAAAGAATACAGAAACACGGCTGGTGACAATGTCACTCGATTGGTCAAAAATTATATAAAATTCACTTCAGCTATTTCTGAACATTCTAGGGTCAAAATAGTTGAAGAACAAATGCCGGTCACGTATGATCACTCTACTTTTATTCCCCCTGAAGTGTTGCAACTGTCGTCTAACACTAACTACTCTAATGTGCACGGTGGTTTTGGCTCTTATATACCTGATTCTTTCGATGAATACTACGACGTTTTAGAATTTAGAGACCTAGAATACATAGATGCAGCCACAATTAAGAAGAACACAAGTGGTGCTGGTGCAATGGATAGTTTTCAGTTCTTGTATGACGGCCATATAAACATGGCAAAAGGAATGTTCGAACATGTTAGGTTCAACCAAGAGATATTATCAGCTTTTGGTAGATTCAAAAATTTCATCGATGGGTTTTCTGTTCCGGACGAGGCAGTTCATATTTTCAGCTCAGGTGGAATGAATATAGAAAATGATATTCAACAACCTCAAAGATTAATAGAGCAAATAATTGCAAACAAAGAATTTTATTCTGCAGATTCTTTTGGAATTAGTGAAAAATGGAACAATGTAATAATTCAAGATGTGGAAAATTTTTACAATAATTCGTCTAACTGGATGTATGTATATGTTCTTGGTGTTAAATCTATCGAATTTGCTAATGGTAAAGTAGATATAGTTCCCTCGTATATAGGATCGAGTGGTGAAGAAATAGAGTTGATCAGCAACACGAAATCAAGTTGGCAATTCTCTTTTAATAAACCAAACACGGAAGAAGATTTTACACAAGATGAAACAGAATCTGATCTTGTTCTAAATTATCTTCACTTGCTTAAAGGACTAGATCTTTCAGAAACTGCTTTTTCATACAAAACGAAAAGAGTTTTTGAAGACCATATAACTGCTTCCGAGTCGGGTGTGTTCCCATGGACTCCTGATTCTTTTGAAGAAGGTATACCCAAAGAGCCTTTAGATTCAATATTTAACATGTCTCCATGGATATATCCAACTAATTACTTTTACGATGTATGTATTTCCAATGAATTCAAAAGAGTTGTTGCGTGCGTGATCAAAAAAGAGCATATTGATAACTTAAACGTAGACTCTATATCTGTTGGGTCTATTCAAGAGATAATTGGATCAATACGATGGAAAATAAAAGAGGTATGAAATGACAACAATGACAGAGATTATAAATCATTTTGATTTACCAAATGAAATAAATAGTCTAAAAGGGTCGTTTGTATATAGATTCTTCGAACCTTTAGAGAATATAGAAGAAGACTCTAGGTATGCAAACAGACAAGAAGATGTACCTAGGTATGTGAAGCTCAATTGGAAAACGAACACTCAGATTTTCCCTGGTTTGGGAATTTCTGATAATGAATTAATCCATAGAGAAAATTTATTTTTTCCAAGTGATATAAATTCTGGGTATTCTTCACTAGCTAGTGACCTATCAGAAATAACTGTCAATCAAAGCTTTGTAGTTTCTGATAGTTCAAGTGTGGGATCAAAGTTAGAATATTTACTCGAGCAAGTTTCTTCTAATGTTTTTACAGAAGAGTTGGAGAAAAATATCAATAATTCAGAAGCATCTAGAATCCCTGTTTTGGATCCTACAACTAATAGGCCAGTTATTCAAGCTGCAGATGCCACAAGTTCACAGATGCCAGACTTGCTTGTAAGAAATAGCAACATATCGCAAATTGTCCAAAGCTCTAATGACTCTCCTCTTTCTGGAGACATATACTCTAGCATGTTGAGCATAGCAGAGAATATATCTAAGAAAGCAAACTCGGAGCTTGCTGATAGAGATGGCAGCAGGTATTTGACAACATTTGCTCACTCTATAGATAAATTGAGTTTCACCAATCCTGATGGTAGTTTCTCGACAAAGTTGTTGTCTGCTTCTAGAAACATTGCCAATTC
>Ga0233432_10003941_pt1 | contig 13287 bp, 7 predicted proteins | sample SI_122_August201_6_FD_179870 | JGI IMG/M metagenome (GOLD analysis project Ga0233432, IMG submission 179870) | Seawater microbial communities from Saanich Inlet, British Columbia, Canada - SI_122_August2016_10_MG | ecosystem: Environmental > Aquatic > Marine > Inlet | place: Canada: British...
AGGTAATCAGTTGCAGGGTTGACGATAAATCCTAAGAAGATGGCTCCGGCCACCGCCTTCCAATTAAAACCGTCTTCGAAGCCTTCCTCTTCAGGAGGCTTCATGACATCCCGGTACTCTTTTAACTCTTTGTCATCCGTGAACGACATGACTTTCCTTTTCAAAAAGGTTCTCAGCCTGCTCGACGTACCAGTTCTGACGGGTTGGATCGATGTTTCGCCAACGAATTAAATACTTTCGCATTCGTTCTAAGAAAGGTTTATTGGTGGCTACCCAGTTTGTTTCTTGCCCACTAACTCTCTCCACTCGCATGTGCATTCTAAAGCTTCGCACCTTTTCATCATAACTGTTGGTGAAGGTTACTTTCTGAGTCACACCCAAGTCATAAGGCGCTAGCGCAAGTGAATAAGAAAGAGTTCGTATCGGTCGACCATCCTCATCTTGTTGTTCATCAGCCCCATCAAATTGAGCAACAATATCTCCCAAGGATTGGTCACTAAAAGATTCAAAGAAGTGTTGTAAATAAACCATGGCTCCTGGAGCCAAAGTGCTGCGATATATAAATGGAAAAACGACATCCATCGTGTTTCCGTCATGATCTGGCATGGACCATTTGCGTTTCCCAGATGGAACCGCCACCCTGGTCGCAACCCACCCTGGGTAAATGGTCGACAACATCACCAATGCCATGGTGAATGCAATGGCATAAACCACCATCAATGATGAAAAGTTAATATTGACTCCAGTCACCAAACCAGAAGCCTTTACTCCAATAGCCAACAATTGCCCGATCAGGTAACCTCCGACTGCCCCCAGAAGACTATAAACAAAAGCCTCCGCCAAGAAAAACGTAAAGATGTGTGTGGGGTTTAAACCAATTGCATTGAACACAGCAATCTCTGATTTTCTTTCATAAACGGTTCCCAACATCGTATTGAGAACAATGGAGCCAGCGATGATCAAGGGAATGATCAACATCGATAAACCACCTATCGCTGTTCGATATCCGCTACCGACGTAGTAAGTCCCAGGCTTAATCTCAGATTGTGCCGTTGGATCCAACTTAAATGGAGTTCGACTTCCAAAAAAGAAACGTGTTTCTGTTATAGACAAAAGACGTTGAACTTCACGGGAGAGGTTTTCCTTACCTATCATATCAGGAAAGACCACAGACACGCTGATCACCTTTCCTCCCAACTCTTCAGCAGCACCTTCCGGTATGATCGCCATCTCAGATGTCTCCATGATGACCTTGTCCATCTCAGGAATTTCCATTTCTAATGAGGCCGCGCCCTCCCCTAGGTCTGTTTGAGGAGGTGATATCATAGGAACCAATGACAGGTTCGGGTTTAGATCTCGGGCAAGTCGATAGCGCTGGTCATTGATGAGTCCTTTCAGTAACCAACTCTCGCCCATCAGCTTCAGTCTTACCTTACCAACATCTTTAGCTCCAAGTCCCATCGCGTCAGCTGCCGAAGCAGGAAGTAAGATTTCCTTTGCCGTAGGTGATGAAAAGGTCGTCCCGTCGGTGATCGCCATCGACTCTTTTAATATCACATCATCTGGTGTCAGACCCGTCAAATTCTTTAAATTGATAAAGGTATCAGCAGAGGTTTCCGTTTCTAGGCGAAATGGTTCTGCTATCTCTGTGCCTTGCCAGATTTCTCGACTAACTAATCGCCGAGCTTGAACCTCAGCAACATTTCCGTACATGTTTTTAACAACGCGATGGCTTGCCTCATCCATCGTCTTTCCAGCTGGCCAATGATAAAAAATTCCTGTATAAGGTGCTGAATTCGTTTGAGGGATGAGCGTTGGGCTCGCTTTACGTGACACACTAGAGAAGGCCAACATCGTAAAGACAACCAGTACAATCGTTGCAGTGGTTAAAGTCGTTCTGACACGTCGGCGACGCATATTCTGAACTCCAATCATCACCGCTGTTTGTCCGATCGTGCCAGCAGCAGCATTCTCACCAATTCCACCAACTCCTCGAAACAAAAGTTTCATCTCTTCGGCAAAACGAGCATGGAGTACGGTTGTCGTAAAAAAACCAATTGCCCCTAAAACAAAAGCAATGAAAATAGCTTCAGGCGACATCGCCATTCGGAAGGCTGGATGGATAAACCGAAATAAAACAAAAATTCCTAGAAAAAGAACACTAAATCCTGCTAATTCGTGTTCCATTCGAGTAAAATTAAATAGAAGCTTCTGGAGAAAATAACAAAATGGAATCATCAGTGCCATATAGGCCACGATCGCCTTTAACATATCATCGTTCATCCCCCTCAGTTCCATGTAAGCCTTCACAGATACACCTAAGGCTTCCGCTCTTGTTGCTAAATAACCGAGATGATCTCCACTGTCTTTCTTTTCTACAGCTTCAGCATTTAACCGATCTCCAGTTTCCAGAAATTCATCTAGCATCTGGTTCACCACGCCTTTCATATTTTCCGTTCTAGATTTATTTAGGGCAGCCATATCAATAGCTGCTCTTAAAAATGGGTCGTCAGGAAAATCCTCTCCCGTTGCAAAACCTTCTCCGTTAGGGGCTTCAGCACTACTTCCAAGAATACACCGTTTATCTTCAGTGATCACCATCAGCTGGTCTTGCTTCATCTCTGCTCGTTTCCGGTAGAGGTATACGCCAACTGGGCCCACTGAACGGTGCGATCTGGCAGGAGACAAACTTCTAGCCCCATGCACACCATATTTATCTGGATCGGACTGACCATCGGCCGTTTTGGGCCAGTACCTAGAAACTTTGATCGGTTGATGACCTAATTTAGTTGGATCAAAACAGTCTTTAATGACAAACTCTCTACATTTAAATAGTGGGAGAGTGGCTCGGTCACTTTTCCCAATATTACTATTAAGTTGTTGAGAACTTTGAATCCGCCCTTTATCTATGGTGTATAAAACATCTTTATAATCAGGGTCCATCAAATAAGACAGTGGAGCCATCGCATATCGACGAGCAATTCCATAAACGTACAAGTTCCCAGCTTCATTGGACACTCCTGTGAAGCAATTCACCACATCTCCACTGATGACGGTTGGTAAATAAAAGCTTTGGTATTCACGGCGGTACAAAGCCACCAATGCGCCTCCTATTTCTTTCGTCGGTATAGGCTTTCCGGTAAACTGCTCTAGGGTGTATGTGCGAAGATTGATCGACCACGAGTTGCTTTGCTCCTTCTTGGGAATCAAGCTTTTCGAAGAGAGAACCTCCTCATGGGAACAAAGGTCAGTCAAAAAACCTTTCACCCAAAGAAACTGCCTGTGAAGATTTTCTGGATTTAATTCTGAAAAAGAATCATAAGGACCAAACACTCGGCCTTGATTCCCATGAATATTCCTTAGGGCTATCGCCGGAGTACTCATTGATGCTGAGGCATAGTGTTCCATAGGCCTCATCTGACTACCAAAGTAATAGTTAGGGTTTTCACTATTGACTCCACTCAATACGTCGACCCATACCGACCCAGAGTTAAATTCTTTATCTTGTTTTTCAGCAATGTCGTTACAAAGCGAACCAAAGCCTTCAAATGCCCCTCCATTCGATTGCTCAAGGTTGGGCTGCATTCCAATTCTTTCACCCTGACCATCTAATTCCAAAGGCAAAACCAATGCAATTTTCTTAGGTCCAAGAGCATCGCGGATAGCGTCGTTAGAAGAATCTCGGCGAAGCGTCTCTTTGTGCATCGACTCCAGCCGAATGAATTTCTCAACAAAATCACTCACAGCTGTTTTTAGAAACCCCCTCTGAACATCATTCACAGCTATCTGACGGTAGTATGTTCTCGAACGGCCAACGCCTAAATCCATTTTATTGAATAGAACTAAAACCTTTGTCAGGTCGGATTTTTTTTGTTTTAGCTCTGCCTTTAAGGCCGTCCTTGTCTCAGGGTCGTAATTAGACATTTTCTCTGAGGATGTGACCATGAGGTCCTCCATCACTCTGTTTTTTAAATTTTTAAACTCATCTTGGAGCTTCGCTTTGATATAAACCCTCTCGCCGGTCGAATCATCCATTTTTGATCGCCAAGATTCAAACAACTTTTCATCTTCAAAGGTACTCTTCACTCTATTTGCTTTAGCTAAAAACTCCTGATAGCTGAGAGATTTCAAAGCTTCGAAGAAAGCCATCTCTTCAGACTTTTCTAGTTCCAATTCCTCTTTAGAACGGCCTCCAGTACCTAACCACCCCTCAAAAGAAGCCTTGATTTCAAGCTGAGACTCCTTTATGGCCTTTTGTACCTCTTCGCTACTAACTTGGCTAAGGTCGAGCTTCCACTCATCTTTCTCAGAGAGTCGCTTTTCTTCCTGAAAACGATCCAATGCCCACATCACTTCAATCATCACATGTAAATCATCTCTATCCTCTGCAGGGACGGGGTTCAGCTGAAGCCTTCCATACCAATCCGCGTGTAGTTTTGAGGACCTCATATCCTTACCGATTTCCTCTCTCAATCTCTCAACATTAGCAGGCTTAGCAAGAAGGTGCCAAGCCAACATTCTTCTTCCCTGATAAAGGCGGGTCTGTGCGTTGATCCCCACCAACATGACTGAGTTTTTAGGTGGCGAAACCTTAAATTCTTCAAGCATTTCCATCAGGAGATGAAGATTGATCGCCTTTTGTGCACCAAAAGAACGCTCAGGGACAACACTATTTGCATCTAGAGCAGCGGTCATCACAACCACTTTATTCGTCAACTCTTTGTCTGATCCCGGTATGAGAACCCAATGGTTCCTCAAAACAGTTGGACTCCATCGCGACGGAGTCGCTGACACCTTTACCACCAACTCTCTATTCTCTTTGACCAAAGACTTCAGTTGATGCCCTTTCTTCCCATCAATAAAATAACGCGGAATTGACACTTCCGAATTGAAAACCTTGGTTTTTGCATGAAAATAAGACTCCGACCCATCGCCAATAAAGACGAAACCAGAGATTCCAAAACGAAAAAGGTCTAACCACTTATCACCACACCCGTATTCCATAACAGCAATGGTATCTTTTAGGTTCACACCTTTAGCAGAAGCAAGGTCACTTGGGCTTCCTTTCCCTAAATAAACCAAACGAGTATTGAATGAATCTTTTTTGAAATTTCCCGGACGCATAAGAGCTGGATGCATTGCCTCTGCACGGAATTGACCTAATGGTCCAGCCTCCAACACCAAATTTCCAGGAATAAAAGCTGGGGTATCAAATTCAATAGAACCCGAAACAAACCCACTGGCTTTAAATTTTTCTTCAACCATCTTTTCCAAGGCCTGGTTGCCGGGTGAACCAGGAGATCTTGAATGTTTTGATAGCTCAGAGATCGCCTTCATCGTCTCCTGGGGAAGATCCGCAAAAGCTTGCCCAGAGAAGACCGATCCAAAAAAGAACGTTCCCAAAAACATCAGCACCATTGCTGCACCGAGTCCAGCTGTAGGCATCTGAGAAGAGTCCCCTCCTTCAATTGTTAACGACAGAACATGTCGCTGCATCAATAACTTCAGAAAAGCGACAACAGAGAGCTCTACCTCTCGGCGAGACAGTTTAAAGCGTTCTTGAAAAGCATTCATGATATCAAGAACAGTGGTTTTTCCGTCCACCATTTTGATAACAAAGGTTCCAAACTCATCTAAATCATACGAGCGTGGAGATTCTTTTGGCCTCATCCAGTCAAAAATACCCGCTCCACGGCGAAGCATCAAGGAGACCCTTGAGATTCCTTTAGAGTCGGTTTCCACACTGACTCCAGGATTAATCACAGGAATACCTTCTAGAGCTCTCCGACGATCAATGTCGTCGTGTTCTCGTCGTGCAAAAAGTCTCATCGGGTGATTCTCCAGCTGAGCACTTCCATCACATCACCTCCAAGCCATCGATGCTGCCAACTTTCACTTTGACATCAGCTTGAGTATCGACCCGCTTAACCTTACCATCCTCAATTCGGATGATCTTATCAGAACTAGAAAGCATCTTCATATCGTGGGTTGCCGTGATGATCGTTACGCCTAAACGACTCTTCATATCATTGAGCATAGCAATGATCTCTTCACCTGTTTTCAGGTCGAGGTTCCCTGTCGGTTCATCAGCCAAAATAATGAGAGGCTCGTTTACCAAGGCCCTAGCAATAGCAATCCGTTGCTGTTGGCCACCAGAGACCTGAGAAGGCAAATGATCTAAGCGGTGACCTAAACCAACCTTATCTAAAACGTTACTAGCATCTTCCTTCGCTTGGGCAGGAGAAGCTCCTGCAAAAATTCTAGCAATCGAAACATTCTCCAAGGCAGTCATCGTAGGAATTAAATTGAAGGATTGAAAAATAAATCCAATTTTATGACAGCGAAACCAAGCTAACTGGGAAGACTTCAAATCTGCAAGAGAGTGCCCCTCGACGGTGACAGTCCCTTGTGTTGGAATGTCCAAACCCCCAATCATGTTGAAAAGAGTCGATTTTCCTGAACCAGAAGGCCCCATGATGGAAACGTACTCTCCTTTCAGAATATCAACTGAGATCCCAGCCAAGGCATGGACCTCTTCCTTGCCCATCACATAGGTCTTTTTCACATCCTTACAACTGACGAGAACTTCGCTCATCACTCCTCCACCCTCAAGGCTTCAACGGGCTGCTTTCTAGCGGCGAGAAAAGCAGGGATGATGGCTGCTAGAATAGAAAGGACTGCTCCTGCACCAAGGGACAATAAGAGTGATTTCAATGCGCCCCCAACAGGAAACCCAGTAAAAGTGTAGCTCCCATAAACGGCCAGAGAGCCAATGGTCGCAACAACTAAACCCAATAGAGCACCAAGGCCTGCACCGCAGATGCCTTGAACCGTCGACTCAATAAAATATGCCCTCACGATAAATTGATCAGTTGCCCCCAAACACTTCAGGGTTCCAATCTCCTTGACTCTTTCAGTGACAGCCATGAGCATCGCATTAACAATTCCAACAAGTGAAGTGAGGAGCGTTAAACAGAGCAATAAAATCGTCATTTGATCCATCTCTCCACTTCCATAAATGTCGACACCATTGTTTTGAAGAAGAATGTTGAGTCGGTCATCCTCCAAAGTGATCAGCGAGGCGACTAATGATTGATTCACCAACATGTAGCAAAGAAAAGCTATCGCAAGAACAACCCCTAGCATGGTGATCATTGCCCGACTGAAGCGTCTTTTTATACCCGCCATACTGACGGAAAATGCGATTGGCCAGGAAATAACATCCTGCTCGGGGATCACAGTGATGGACTGGCTCACCTTTTCCTCACTCATCCTCAATTCCACCTATCTGAATGTTGAGGTCCTCACGTTTCTCGAGGCGTTGAATTTTTCCATCACGAATCCACAGGATCCGATCAGAAACGTTGAGCATCTTCATGTCGTGAGTCGCTGAAATAATCGTGATACCCCTCTCGTCTTTGAGTTTATTAAGCAGATCAATGATCTCCTCACCTGTGTGAATGTCCAAGTTTGCTGTTGGCTCATCGGCTAAAATGATCACCGGATCGTTTGCAATCGCTCTCCCAACAGCAACCCGCTGCTGTTGACCTCCGGACAACTCAAAAGGTCGATGAAAAGCCCGATGCTCCAAACCAACCGTTTTGAGAATTGACATCCCCTTTTCTCTCGCTTCATTAGGACTGCAGCCAGCAAAAACCATCGGCAAAGTAACGTTTTCGAGAGCTGTTAGCACCGGCAAAATATTATAACTCTGGAATATGTACCCTATTTTATGGCATCTCAGCCAAGACAGCTCATAAGAATCGAGCTGCGCTACATCGATTTCGTCGATAAAAACCATCCCTTCGGTTGGGCAATCGATTCCACCAATCATGTTAAAAAGGGTTGATTTCCCCGATCCAGAAGGGCCCATTATCGAGAGGTATTCACCACGAAGAACATCAAGAGAAACGCCATCAAGGGCTTTCGTCACCGTGTCTTCTAAGCCATAATAATAACGCTTAACGTCGATGGCTCGAATAACGATGTCTTCTTCTGTGGACATGGAATGGGGTTGGGGAATATTTTCTTGTCACATGGGAAGGACTACGCCGACCCGAAGCAGCAAGAGATTGATATCTTTAAAAGGAAAAAATGAACAATACAATCATAAGAACTTAAGTGCCCCTGGGGAAGTGAAAAAAAGAAACTTTTATAGTAAAATTCGGCCATTGAGCAGTCGGGGTCCTCTTCATAAGCCCAATAATTTCCCTATTTTTGATCAAATAACTCAGGTCTGTGATCTATTTCACATCAATTTTAACTCAAATTTCCAATATCCTTTCCCGATATAGATTTTTAGTAGGAAATATACCATGATCAACTCCATCTCTCCACAAATCGGCCTAGGCGTCCTAGCTCAAACAACAGCCCTACAAAAAGGCTACGCTCCAATTTCTTTTGTTACACCCCCCTCCCTCCCACAACTCTCAACAACTTTTGAGCCCGACGCTATGGTACAGCAAATATCCACTCAGGTTCAGTCTTCAAAATCAGCCACCGAAGCACTACAACAAGTCTACCAGGCCTTACTTAAAGCCGACCAAACCTTACAGTCCGGAGGAGACCCATCCACCATCCAAGGAGAGCTGAATAAACTTCACAAAAGCCTCGAGGAAGTCCAGGTTGGATTAGATGAACTCCAAGATGATGTTGGCTCTGCAGCTGCTGATCGCCGTATTTTTCAACAGGTCAAAGTTTCTGTCGACCAATCGGTCAAATCCTTAGGCCAAATCTTAGACAACCCCTCCAACACTACTCCTCTCAAATTGGCCAAATCATCAACCCTCTCGTCCATTGGCCGCATGGAAGACCTCAGCAGAAACTTAGAACAAGCCAGCATCAATGTCATGAGGATTTCAAGCGCCTATGTCGCACTTCCATCTGCAGGGGGAGCTGACCTAACCAGCCTATATGGCCTCTCAACAGCCTCTCAAGTTCCTGGCTTTCGGCAAAACGTCGGGATCGCTCTAGATCAAGTTAGCTAGAGCTAGAGGCTTCTTGTCAGCCAAAAGGTCACTAAGCCAAGCCCCCTCATTTAGGGAAACCAAAACTTCTAAACTTAGGCGATATGCAACTTGCGATATCGCGCCCTTCGGTTTTCAAAAACGCTCTGTCCGCCTCCAGACTTAACTCTTTCGTACTCTTCAAAGCCCCCCTCGTACCAACCGACATCACCATTACCCTCAAACGCGATTAAATGGGTGCAAATTCGGTCAAGAAAATATCTATCGTGAGAGATCACCAAAGCACAAGATTTAAAATTGGAGAGTCCTTCCTCTAGGTAACGAAGGGTATCGGTATCGAGGTCGTTCGTTGGCTCATCAAGTAAGATCACATTTCCACCTCGCTTGAGCAGCTTGGCTAAATGGACTCGATTACGCTCTCCACCAGACAAATCCCCCACTTTTTTTTGCTGGAGAGTCCCTTTGAAATTAAAACGGCTAACATAAGCCCTCGCATGAAGCTCCTTTTTATCTAAAGGGATATAATCCTTTCCCTCCCGAATTTCATCATAAATCGTATTGCCATCGTTTAGGCTATCTCTGGACTGATCCACATAAGACAACTCAACAGTATCTCCTATTTCCACCTCACCTGAGTCAGGTTTCTCTTCACCAACAACCATACGAAATAGGGTGGTTTTTCCCGCTCCATTGGGGCCAATGATACCAACAATGGCTCCAGCAGGGATCTCAAGATTAAAGTCCTTAAGAATGACCTGATCACCAAAAGATTTCGAAACACCTTGAAAGTTAATCACTTTATTGCCCAAATGAGGCCCTGGTGGAATCTGAATTTCAACACTATTTTCATCGATCTCGAAATTTTCCTTCGACATCGTTTCATAATTTTGAACCCGAGCCTTATTTTTCGTCTGCCTTCCCTTAGCGTTCGTCTGCAACCAAGACAACTCCCTAGCCAAAACCTTTTTGCGAGAGTCGTTCTTTTTTCCTTCCAACTCAAGTCTCTGAGCTTTTTGCTCCAACCATGAACTGTAGTTCCCCTCAAATGGAATGCCTCTAGCACGATCAATTTCAAGGATCCACTTTGTAATTCGATCTAAAAAATAACGATCGTGGGTCACAATAATCACCGTGCCCTCGTACTCTCGAAGATGATTCTCCAGCCAATACACCGTTTCTGCATCTAAATGATTGGTCGGCTCATCTAACAATAGAAGATCTGGCTTTTCAAGCAAGGTCTTGCAAAGGAATACGCGACGAGCTTCACCACCAGAAAGACTCCCAACATCCATGCTGTCATCTGGAAGAAAAAGAGCATCCGCAGCCTGCTCAATCTGACGATCGATTTCCCAGCCATCGTTGGCATCAAGCTCGTCCTGTATTTTAGCCATCTCCTCCATCAACTTATCCATCTCCTCATCTGGCAGGCTCTCACCCATCAAGGCTGAAATTTCATCGAAACGCTCCAATTTAGCTGTCGTCTCGGCGAAAGCCTCTTTCAAATTCTCTTTAACGGTCAATCCTGCATGAAGAACAGGCTCCTGAGGAACGTAGCCAACTTTTACACCTTTGGCCGGAGACGCGTACCCTTCAAACTTGGTATCGATTCCCCCCATGATCTTCAGAAGCGTTGATTTACCTGCACCATTCTCACCAACAATGCCAATTTTTGCTCCGGCAAAAAAAGAGAGGTTGATGTCATCAAGGACCTTCCGCTCACCGTAAGATTTGCAGAGATCACGACATGAAAAAACAAACTTTTCAGACATGTTTTGAGGGAGTCTTAGTTAGTGAAAATAAAAAGAATACTTTTGAGTCACCCGGTCTTTCGAACCGAGACGAACTTAACTCGAAAAACGGAGTCTTTTCCATCAAAACCTGTGTGGTTAATATTAGCAATGCCAACCAACATCAGATTCGATCCATCTCCACGGTCCAAAGCAAAGGTGATCGAATCAATCCCTTCAAGTGAGTGCTTACACTTAAGGCGAAATCCAATACAATCTAAGCCGACCCCTTCACCAAAAAGTTTCTGACCAACTGGATCTCCTTCGTTGTTCACACGGAAGATGATCTTAAACCGTTCCTTTTGGTGAATTCCCTTGCCTGCAACTTTGTTGAGAACGATCTCCTTGTTTTCTGATCTCTTTTTCTCTCGTTTCTCACCAGAACTCAATTGCTGACTAACCATCAAGGCCCTTTTTAGCGTGTGCCAAAGAATTTCTTTTTGGATTGGTTTAACTAAATAGTCATCGGCACCCCTCTCAAATGCGTCCTCAATATCAGAACTATGGGTTTGAGCGGTGCACATGACCACTGGAATATTTTCATCCCTCAGGCGGATGTACTTTAACGTTTCTAGCCCGGACATCCCAGGCATGTTGATGTCGAGTAAAATTGCGTCATAACTCTCTTCACTCAAAGCTTCCAAGGCTTCTCGCCCCCCCAGAACTCCCTCGGCTAACATATTGTCAGCCTTGTTGACCATCATGCAAATCAACTTATTGAGCTCGATTGTATCCTCCACAACTAAAATGTGAAGACTTTTGTTCTCAGATTGGTTCGTTGACTTTTCCATGAATAAGATTTGAGTAAAGTGTATTTTGAGCTCTCGCTGAAGTTTCAAGGATCTTGAAAAATATGGAACTCCCTTAAAAAACAAGGAGATAGGAAAGATGACCCCATGAGTACCCCCATCGGCGAGATTGAATTCAAAGCCAAGACCTTCAAGGACATCAAGTCCATCATGGAGGCCTTCTCGAACGATTCTTTTCGTTCCCTCAGTTCAATAGAAAGAAACGAGCAGGTCAACCGCAAGCTTTACGAGCTCATTGAATCGGCACCCCTAGACTCCTACCTATTGAGGGAGACCGTTGATTTTCTAGCCCGGATCACCAAGGCTGAAGTCCTAGATGGAAGTTATAACTTAACGGCCTTCGAAAGATGGCTCAATCAACTCTCAGAACTCAATTACGAAAAAAACCGTTTGATCCGAGGTAAAATTATCGGCAAATATCTTCCCAGGGATGAATACAACCGACTTTTTCCAATCAGTCAAAACAAGGTTCACCCGGGTTCTCATACGGTGACCGCCCACACTCCACCCGATTTGGACTCCCTGACAGGTTCCTTTCTTGGATGGTTAGATGCTTTCGGATGTCGAGTTGGGTCCACTCTCACCATCTGGAACGTTCCCATGGGCAAACCTGGGCCCGTCGCCTCCAGAATCTTTACACAGATTTTCACCGATGAAGTTTTCTATCGAGTTGCGAAACAAAAAACTCTCATTTCTCATGTTGCGATGGACATTGTCCAACAGGATCGTCTGATTAAAGCCACCGGCGAAGTCAGCATCCGAGAGCTCAATCATAATCGATACCAATTTCACATTATCCACGTGGACAAAGACGGCTTTTTTATTGGAGACTGGCGAGTGTCCGACGTGGATTCTGTCGCACAGGTACAAAGATTGCTCAACATGGCTATGCATGCATATGAAAAAGAGATGGTTCATCGACTCACAACTCTCTTCAGTCGAGAGCAATTCAAACTTGAAGATTGCCAACTTTTAGTCGAGGAACTTCAAGATAAAGCAGTTGCCGAGTTTAATATGCAAAGTTACTCCCTAAGCCAGGAGCAAACAGAACAACTCGACCTTTATATCAAAAAAGTTCTTGGTGTAGAAGAAGGATTTCTCTGTTCAATCGGTCGTTTTTTCGAAAAAATGGACCAACTAGCCGGATGCCAGTTCGCGAGCTATACTGGAGAACTACATAAGCTTCTCAATGAAGATCATTACGATAACGATCTCATCTCAGACCACCTTACCTCTGAGCTCTTTTCCATTTTCAATCGAGCCTACACGGTGCTCATCGACTGCACGAAGTCACTGCGTTCCTACCTAGATCGTCTCGACGTCGCCATGGCCATCAAAACCGAGGTTCTTGGTTTTCGACCCACCCTAGTGGGAACTAAAGCTGAGATTCATGAGATCCGCAGCAAGATCAAAAACCACCGACACCTCACCGTTGTCTTTGATGATAAATCAGGAAAAAACGTTCCTGTAGGCGTCATCCATCGCAACGATTTAGAGCAACCCATTCAAGGAACGGTGAGTTTTCGAGACTTTTGCAATTACGACGAAATCAAAATTCATGATTATCTCGAAGTCATCTCTGCTATCGACCACCACAAAACAACGGTCAGCTCACAGAGCGCCATGGTCCTCAGTGTTGCCGACGTTCAATCCAGTAATGTCATCACAGCTGAGCGATATTTTGAAGTCAACGACCGATATAGCACAAGGGGACAATCTGCCGAG
>Ga0233432_10003942_pt1 | contig 13284 bp, 11 predicted proteins | sample SI_122_August201_6_FD_179870 | JGI IMG/M metagenome (GOLD analysis project Ga0233432, IMG submission 179870) | Seawater microbial communities from Saanich Inlet, British Columbia, Canada - SI_122_August2016_10_MG | ecosystem: Environmental > Aquatic > Marine > Inlet | place: Canada: British...
ATAAATAACATCTAATAAAGTTATAAAACGTTGTTGTTGATTTGAATTAGTATCACTAAATTGAGGTACTTGATTTATTACAATAAATTTACAATTTTTTATTATTTCTAAATAATCTTCAGCTCCTAAATGTTGATCACAGAGTTCATTAAAATCAAATCTTGCAATTCCTTCATAAAAATTCTCTATTTTAAAATCTCTTCCTTTTACATTTAATGTCATTAAAGATTGTTTTTTTTCTTTGGTGATGGTTCTAAAAAACTTATTAATCTTAAAATTTGTTTCTTCATTTAATGGATAGAAATATCTTTGTTTTTGATTATCATTTGATTTTCTATAGTCATCTTCAATTTTAAGCTCATGTTCAATTGATTGATCTTCCATTATTTTAATGAAAGGTTTAAACTGATCTCGTTGAAGCCCATCTTTATACAGCTCTGAAATTTTAGTATTTGAAGTAACTATAATTTTAATGTCCTCTTTAAATATTTGATCAAATAATTTTCCTAAAATCATTGCATCCACAATGTTAGTTACTTGGAATTCATCAAAATAAATTAAAGAGGCTTTAGATTTTAAATCTTTAACAAATTGATTAATTATATTTTCTTCATTTTTTTCTTTTCTTTCATGAAAAAAGTCGTGAAAATTCAACATAAACTCATTAAAATGTTTTCTTAATTTTCTCTCACCTACTTGATCAAAAAAAAAGTTTAAAACCATTGTTTTTCCAACACCCACATCTCCTTGTAAATAAAAACCAGGTTTTGAACTATCTTTAGAAAATATCTTTTTTAAAAATGACTTATTAAAATTTAGATTATAGAAATTGTTAAGTTCATTAATCAGATTTAATTGATTGGAATTAATCTCTAAATTGTTTTTTTTACAATGGTTTTGAAATGATTGATTTAAATTCATTTTTTAGTTTTAAAATCTATACCATATTCAGATCTTGGACCTTTTCTTAAACCAAATGGACCTGGAATAAAAATTGTCATAGGGTTTGTACCTTCTTTCAAATCTACTCTATGATAAGCGTTTGCAGATCGAAATCCTATATAGCCTGGCCTTCTCCAAAACTTTCCTTTTTTAGTAGTTTCCCAATATCCCCCTCTTAAAATTATCGTTATATAAGGACATAAGTGATTATGAACTCCCTCGCCATGATCATCAGCTAACATTTCATGAATTAGAATATTAAATGGAAACCATTTAGGCCTATATCTAAAGAGCACATAGTATCTATTCATCCAAGGTTTTGCCTCATCATATCTTGGATGTGAAGGACCTCTATCAAGTACAACTTTTTTTCTTCCAATCTTATCTAAAAATTTTAAGAACATTTTTAGTTATATTGAATGATTGATCCTTTTCTAATTATAAATAAATTTTTATTAAAGATAAATGGCTCTGAAATAAAGTTGTTAGCAACCTTGATATTATAAATTGAGGCTCCAGTCACTAAATCTATCACATTCATTTTACCATCACTATTGGTTAAATATAAATTTCTAGTTCCTATTACAAAACCAATAGGTTTGACATCTGCCCTCTTTTTCTCTTTATAGTTTTTATAGAGATCTGTAATTCGGATAATATTTCCATTATTTTTTTCTATTACATGCAAATAACCATCATTTGATACGGTAAAAATCAAATTACCAATTAAAATTGGAGCTACATTTGAGTTAACTTCGCTAATCCAATTAACAATACCTGTTTTAATATCAATTGAATAAAATTCTCCTTTGTTGTTTGAAAAAAAGATTGACTTTTTATCCGAAACTAATTTTGAATTTTTAAACTTATAAGACTCTAATATTATATCACTACTTTGAGTAGGTAGCTGCCAAGTGATCATACCCGTTACCACATCCACTGCTGTAATATCTCCCACAGAATTATTAAAAATTACTAAATTATCAATAATAATTAGAGAATTTCTTGTATCTGATATTGTAAAAACATTCTCAGTTTGAAAATTCCATAATTCAGAACCATCAGTTATATTAAAAGATCTTAATGTATTTTTATAATCAGCTGCCAATAATATATTTCCACTTATTTTAATTTCAGAATTAAATGGATGCATATTATTCTTTGACCAATTCAATTCGCCATATTTAATATCTATTGAATAATATTTAGCAAGACTATCAGCGACTAATAAACTATTTCCCTTTAATGCAAAAAATAACTTTGGATTTAATTTTTTTTCAGATTTTGAATAAATATTTTTTTTCCAAATAACCTTACTATTTAAATCATATCTAATTATAGTTCCCTTATTGTCAAAAAATATAAGTCCATCGTCTAAAAAAATAGGTTTGTAATTTAATTGATTAGTGTCTTTTATTGTTGAAAACTTAAACGTATTAATTTTTTCGTTAAAACCTGTGTAATTTTGAGCACCAATATTGTTTTGGTTATCATTAATATTTTCATTAAATAATAGCTTTGATATATCTAATTTTAATTCAGGATTAAATTCTGTAATGGTTTTTTTGTCTTTAGAAAAAAGTTTTTTTATCTTTTTTTGATTTTCTAAGTTTTCCTCTTTTTTATTCCATATACTTAGATTCTCTTTTACTGAACAGTTAGTTAATAAAAATAATGTAAAAATTAATAAAAATAACCTAATCACTCAAATCTCTATTCAGTCTTTTCTCAGCCTGTAGCCTTATATCTGAATTAGGGTTTTCTAAACTGACTATTTGATTGAAAAATTCCTTAGATTTTTGTTTTTGATCTTTAGAATAAAAATACTCAGCCATTAGATACAAAGCGTGTGATTTCCAAACACTTTTAGAATTAATCAATGGATTTAACATATTTAGTAAATCACTTTCTTGGGCTTCGTCTGCGTTAAATAATGCTTTTTTATAAATAACTAAGTTCTTTATCTCCTTATCTAGCGATGTCTTTTCAATTAACATGTCAAAATAACTATTAATTTCACTTTGATTAGAAATTAATTTGTTATCAATTATAAAATATAGAGATAGAGGTGAATAGGTTGGGTCTTGGTCATTAATAATTTCTACTAACTTTTGCGTTGTTAAATCTTTCGTCTTTTCTGAATAAGCTAAAGTAGTTGAATTAAATTTATTAGAAATTTCTTTTTTCTTATTTGTTTTATAGCTGTCAAAACTGTAAGCCCCTATTAAGATAATAACTAAAACAACTATTGTTGAAATAATTTTATTTTTATTTTTTACAAAAAAGTTCCTTACTTTTTCATTTCTTGTATTACTGTTAATAATTGAAATATCTTCTTCCATATCTAAATCATATTCCTTAAAACATATTGGAGTATGCCTCCATTTTTATAATACTCTAATTCATTTTTAGTATCAATTCTGCATAAAGTTTTAACTCTTTTAGTATCCCCTGAAGCATATTTTATCTCAATAGTTACTTCATCTGATGGATTAATTCCTTTTTCAACATCTAGAACACTTATTAATTCTGATCCAATAAGGTTTAAATTTTTTCTATTTACATCATTGGTAAATTGTAATGGTAAAATTCCCATTCCTATTAAATTTGATCTGTGGATACGCTCAAAGCTTTCAGCAATAACTGCTTTAACCCCTAATAATTTTGTTCCCTTGGCCGCCCAGTCTCTTGAAGAACCAGTTCCATATTCTTTACCGCCAATGACAACTAGATCGGTCCCTCTTTTCTTGTATTCAACCACAGCATCATAAACAGGCATTACTTTTTCTTCTGGATATAATTTAGTAAATCCACCCTCAGTTCCAGGGGCCATCTCATTTCTAATTCTAATATTTGCAAATGTTCCTCTCATCATCACTTCATGATTTCCTCTTCTTGATCCATAAGAATTATAATCTTTAGGAAGTATTTGATGTTGCATAAAATATTCGCCAGTTGGACTTTCTTTTTGGATATTTCCTGCTGGTGAAATGTGATCAGTTGTAACCATGTCTCCTAAAATTAATAAAGGTCTTGCATCTTTGATTTCTTTAAATCCTTCAGGTTCATCAGATAAATTATCGAAGAAAGGGGGTTTTTTTACATAAGTTGATCCTTCATCCCAATTATAAATACTGCTTTCTTCTGTTTTAATTTTTTGCCATTGGCTAGGTCCCTCTGAAACATTTGAGTATCTTTGAATAAACATTTCAGCATTTAAAGATTGTTTTAAAGTATCCTCAATTTCTTTATTAGATGGCCAGATATCTTTTAAGAAAACTTCATTTCCATCTTTATCTTTACCAAGAGCATCTTTATATAAATCAACTTCCATATGACCTGCAATTGCATAAGCAACCACTAATGGTGGAGATGCTAAATAATTTGCTTTAATGTGTGGTGAAATTCTTCCTTCAAAGTTCCTATTTCCAGATAAGACCGAAACCGCATAAATATTTTCTTTTTGGATAGCTTCAACTATATTTTCAGGCAATGGACCAGAATTTCCAATACAGGTAGTGCAACCATAGCCTACTAAATTAAATCCTAACTTATCTAAATAAATATTTAAACCTGCTTTAGCTAAGTAGTCAGTTACTACTTGTGATCCTGGTGCTAAAGAAGTTTTAACCCATGGTTTAACTTCTAATCCTAATTCAACAGCTTTTTTAGCAAGCAAGCCAGCTCCAATTAAAACATTTGGATTTGAAGTATTAGTGCAAGAAGTAATAGCTGCAATTAAAATTGATCCATCTTTAATTTCATAATCCACATTAGATACTTTTGAAACAGAATGATCTTTTTTATTTGTTGCATCCTCTAAAACTTTTTTAAATGAAACGGGTGCATCTGTAAGTAAAACTTTATCCTGTGGTCTTTTAGGTCCAGAAATTGTTGGCACGACCGTAGACATATCTAGTGAGATAGTATCTGTAAACTCTATGTTATCACTTGCCCACAAACCTTGTTCTTTTGCATATTGTTCAACAATATCTACAGTATGTTGATCTCTTCCAGAAAATTTTAAATATTTTAATGTTTCATCATCTATTGGAAAAAACCCACATGTTGCACCGTATTCTGGAGCCATGTTTGCGATAGTTGCTCTATCAGCAAGAGTTAAGTTTTTTAAACCTTCGCCATAAAATTCAACAAATTTTCCAACTACCCCTTTGTCTCTTAACATTTTTACTACAGTTAAAACTAAATCTGTTGCAGTTGTTCCTTCTGGCATTTTATTTGTAACTTCAAAACCTATTACTTCAGGAATTAACATTGAAATCGGTTGACCCAACATTCCAGCTTCTGCTTCAATTCCACCAACACCCCAACCTAAAACCGATAATCCATTCACCATTGTAGTATGACTGTCGGTACCCACTAAAGTATCTGGAAATAAATATTTATTTCCTTCAAATTCTTCTAACCAAACTACTTTTGATAAATACTCTAAGTTGACTTGATGACAAATTCCAGTTCCAGGTGGCACTATTCTAAAATTATTAAAAGCTTGTTGTCCCCATTTTAAAAAAGAATATCTTTCACCATTTCTTTCAAATTCTATATCAACATTTTTTTCAAATGAATCTGATTTTGCTGATTGATCTACTTGAACAGAGTGATCAATTACAAGATCAACAGCTGATAATGGATTAATAGTATTTGGATCTTTATTTTTATCTTTCACAGCTTCTCTCATTGCAGCCAAGTCTGCAACAGCCGGAATACCTGTATAATCTTGAAGTAAAACCCTTGCTGGTCTGTATGCAATTTCTGTGTTTGATTTTTTTGACTTTAACCAATTCTTTATAGAGTCTATTTGATTTTTATTAACTGATAAATCATCCTCATATCTTAATAAATTCTCAAGAAGAACTTTTAAAGATTTTGGTAATTTTGCAATACCCTCAAGACCATTTTTTTCTGCTTCTTTTAAAGAATAGTATTTATATTCTTTATTATCGATTGAAATTGTTTTGAGCGAATTATAAGAATTTTTTTTTCCTGGAGTCATATTATAAATAAAAAGTTATTATGCTTAATAAAAGAAGCAGTGACATAGCATAATTAAAATAATTAATAAATTTATGATTTGTCGCAAATTTCCTAAGAAATTTGCCTAAAAAGGTCCAAAGTGTGATGCTAGTGACCGAAACTAGGAAAGCTAAGATAATAATTTGAGTCGTGTAATTTATAAAATTTTCTCCTGGTGTTATGTATGTGGAGACTACAATTATTGAGGCAATTACAGCTTTAGGGTTTAAAAATTGAAAAACAAATGTCTCTATAAATTTTACAGGATTGTTATTTTTGTTTTCTTGATTTTCTGAGCCTGAAAAAGAAATTTTATAAGCTAAATAAATCAAAAATATTGTTCCTAAATATTTTAATACCACTTGGATTAACGGATAAAGTTTAAAGATATTAATTAATCCTAGAGCAACACAAAGTAATAAAAAAGGAAAACCAAAAGTAACACCCATTATATGTGGTAGTGTTCTTTTTATCCCAAAATTAAAACCAGAATAAAATGCAACAAAATTATTTGGTCCTGGTGTGAATGCAGCTACAATTCCAAATAATGTTATAGATAAAATTTCTGGATGCATTTATTAAGCAATCGGTAAACCATTCTCAGATTTTTGTGATGGGTGAACTAATATTACTTTACCCTCTTTATCTATGGATCCTAGAATAAGTACTTGTGAAACTACGCCTGCAATATTTTTTTCTGCAAAATTACAGACTCCTATTACTTGTTTTCCTGTTAAATTTTCCTCATTATAATAATGAGTAATTTGAGCTGAGGATTGTTTAATTCCAATTTCTTCACCAAAATCAACCTTCACTACTAATGATGGTTTTCTAGCTTTTTCATTTTTTTTTACAGAAATAACTGTTCCAACTCGAATATCAACTTTATCAAAAATATCGTAGGAGATTTGTTCTTTCATATAATTAATATATAGTAGAACTAAAATATGAGTACAGAAAATAATTCAGAACTTTTGTTTAATAATTCTGTAAAAATTCTAACAGACCTAATAGGTTTTAAAACTATTTCAGGTGAAGATAATAGTGCTTTAATTGATTATTGTGATGAGATTTTAAAAAAGCTTGGAGCTACATCTTTTCGAACATTTGATGATGAAAAAAAAAGAGTAAATCTATTTGCGACATTAAAAGCTAAAAATTCAAATAATAAAAAACCAATAATTTTATCTGGTCATACTGATGTTGTTCCAGTTTCAAAAGGTTGGAGCTCAGATCCTTTCACGGCGACTATAAAAGGCGATAAGTTATATGGCCGAGGATCATGTGATATGAAAGGATTTATTGCATGTGCTTTAGCTTACGCACCTATTTTATCAAAATCAAATTTAGATAGAGACATACATTTTTCTTTTACTTTTGATGAGGAAACAGCTTGTCAAGGAGCTCCTATATTAATAGAGGAATTAAAAAAAAGAGATATTAAAGATGGTATTTGTATTATTGGTGAACCAACTAATATGAAAATTATTGATGCTCATAAAGGTTGTTATGAATACACAACATACTTTAAAGGTTTAGCCGGACATAGTTCAGCACCACATAAAGGTGTCAGTGCTGTTGAATATGCATCAAGATATGTAAATAAATTAATTGAATTAAGAGAAAAACTTAAAGAAAGAGCACCCAAAGACTCTATTTTTGATCCACCTCACTCCACTCTTTCTATTGGAGGTGTCTTTGGTGGTATTGCTCACAACGTAATTGCAGACAAGTGTCATGTAAATTGGGAAACAAGGCCAGTAGTTAAAGAGGATGGAGTATTTTTAAATCAAGAAATTGATAAGTACGCAAATGAAGTATTGCTTCCTGATATGAAAAAAATTTTTCCAAACGCTTCAATTGAAAAAAATATCATTGGTGAAATAGTTGGCTTTGACAGAGAAGATAAATCAGATGCTTGTGAATTAATCTCAAGTTTAACTGGTGACAATTCTAGACAAGTAGTTTCTTTTGGAACTGAAGCAGGTTTGTTTCAAGAAATTGGAATTAGTACTGTCGTTTGTGGTCCAGGCTCAATTGATCAAGCTCATAAAATTGATGAGTTCATAGTTTTAGATGAGCTAAAAAAATGTTTGAATTTATTAGATGGAATTAAAAAAAATTCTATTCCTAATTAATCGTTCCAACCACTTACAGCTTTAACTTCAAGATATTCTTCAAGCCCTAATTTTCCAGCTTCACGACCAATACCAGAATGTTTGTAACCACCAAAAGGTGCATCAGGTGCTAGACCTGCACCATTGATATCAACCATTCCAGATCTAAGTTTTCTTGCAACTCTGTTAGCTTTTTCTTGATCTTGAGTTTGAATGAAATTTAAAAGTCCATAAGGAGTATCATTTGCAATTGCAATCGCTTCTTCCTCTGTCTCAAAAGGTATAATCGATAACACAGGTCCAAAAATTTCTGTTCTTGCAATTTGCATTTGATTATTCACATCTGCAAAAGCTGTTGGTTTTACAAAGTAACCTTTGTCTAATCCATCAGGTTTTCCGGTTCCACCTGCTACTAATTTTGCACCTTCATCAATTCCAACTTGAATTAATGATTGAATTTTATCAAATTGAGTTTTTGAAACTACTGGACCTATATGATCACCCTCTTTTGTTGCCACATCAACTTTCATTGAATTTGCAAAATTTTTAACTCTTTCAACCGCTTCATCATACATTGATTTTTCTACCAACATTCTTGTTGGAGCATTACAAGATTGTCCTGTATTTCTAAAACATCTAAGCGCTCCTCTTTCAACAGCTTCAGCATCTGCATCTTTAAATATAATATTAGCGCCTTTTCCTCCAAGCTCTAAACTAACTCTTTTAAAATCTTTTGCTGCATTTTCGGAAATTAAAGCTCCTGCTCTTGTAGATCCTGTAAATGAAACCATGTTAACATCTGGATGACTGGTTAAAGCATCACCTGTCACAGCTCCATCTCCATTAACTAAATTAAAAACACCTTTTGGTAATTTTATTTCATCAATCATCTCAGCTAATATCATAGAAGATAAAGGAGCAATCTCAGATGGCTTAAGCACCATAGTACAACCAGTTGCTATAGCTGGAATTACTTTTAGACAAACTTGGTTCATTGGCCAATTCCAAGGTGTAATTAATGCACAAACTCCCTTTGGTTCATGTAAAATTTTATTGTTTGGAGCATGATCTCCTAATATTTCTTCAAATGTATATTCTTTTAAAACTTTAATATAAGATTTGATATGACTTGCGCCTGTTCCCGCTTGAAGTTGAGTTGAAAAATCAATTGGCGCTCCCATTTCAAGTGAAATTGCTTGAGCCATGTCTGCCCATCTTTTTTTATAAATAGCATACAAAGCTTCTAAATATTCTAATCTTTCCTCTTTTGATGAAAATGCCCAAGTCTCAAATGCTTTTTTTGCAGCACCTACGGCATCATTAACATCATCAACTCCACCTAAAGATATTACTGCACACTCTTCCTCTGTCGATGGATCTATAACTTTATAATCATTAGGTTTTTTTGGAGCAACCCACTGACCATTTATATAAAAATTTTTTTTATCTAACATTTTTGAAACGTATCCTTTCTTTATGATTTTGCAAATAAATTTGTAAGCTCGTAAACTATTGTTGCAGCAGCCAATGAAGTAACTTCAGCATGATCATAAGCTGGAGAAACTTCAACTACATCAGCTGAAACAAGATTTAATCCTGAAAGTCCTCTTAAAACATTGACCATCTCTCTTGTAGTCATACCTGCAATCTCGGGTGTTCCTGTTCCTGGAGCAAAAGCAGGATCAAGCACATCAATATCTATAGATAAGTATAAAGGATTGTCTCCTACTCTTTTTTTAATTCTTTCTGCAATTTTATCTGTTCCCTCTGTTTGAAATTCATCGCAGTGAATTATCTTAAATCCAAAACTTTCATCGTTTTTAATGTCATCTCTACTATAAAGTGGACCTCTTATACCAACATGCATTGAAGCGTCATCTAAAAATAGACCTTCTTCTCTAGCTCTTCTAAATGGAGTTCCATGTGTATAAGGTGCGCCAAAATAAGTATCCCACGTATCTAAATGAGCATCGAAATGAACTAGAGCAACTGGTCCATTACATTTTTTATTAATTGCTCTAAGGAGTGGTACTGCGATTGTATGGTCACCACCTAAACTAATTATACCGCCTACTTTATTTAATAAATCTGTCGCTCCAACTTCGATTTGTTTTATTGCTTCATCAATACTAAACGGATTACAAGTAATATCACCAGCATCTGCTACTTGTTGCACTTTAAAAGGTTCCACATCATAACTTGGATGATAGTTGGTTCTTAAATGTCTTGAAGCTTGTCGAATACTTTGTGGGCCAAATCTTGCACCAGGTCTATAACTTGTGCCTGCATCAAATGGTACCCCAACAATTGCAACGTCACAACTTTCCACATCCCTTAACTCTGGTAGTCTTGCAAATGTTGAAGGACCTGCAAATCTTGGAACTTTAGTTCCACTAACAGGCTGGATAGGATTTTTGTTACGCTCTTTTTTCATTTATAAACAAAATGTACCACATTCTTTTTAAATCGAATATCATCTAAATTATGTTTATGAGGATTTTTAAGCTAGTTTTGATATCATTTTTTTTGATAACGTCTGCAAATTCAAATTCTATTTATAATCTTATTAAAATTCCAAATTTAGAAATTTATGAATTAAAAACACCGAACAAACTCAAATACTTTTATGCAAAAAAACCATTTAGATTAGGAGTTCAAAACAATATTGCGTGTGTTAATTCCAATCAACAAACCTATGATAGCAAATATCAAATAATATCTAAAAATTTGAATAGATATTCAAAGGAATTTTTAAAGAAGATTAACTTAAAATACATTGTTATGTGTGAAAATTTATCAATTTCAGGAATAAATACAGCGGGAATTCCAGATCATGTAATGAAAACATTAATTATAGATCTAAAATTTAATGAAAAATATTTTGAAAGGGTCATTCATCATGAATTATTCCATATTATTAATGATGGTTTTAAAGATCTATTTGATGAAGATGAATGGAAAAAATTTAATAATCCAAATTTTAAATATGCTGAATGTTCTACCTGTACTAAAAATTTAAGTCTTGATACTTATAAAGATACTAATGGTTTTTTTACTGAATACTCAAAGACTATTCCCTCTGAAGATATGGCGGAAGTGTATTCACATTTAATATCTGGAGATTATAAAACTTCAAATGATACAATTCTAAATCAAAAGATAAAATTTATTAAAGATAAATTAAATCAAATTGATAGTAGTTTTGAATTTTAAATATGATTAAAAAAATTAAAGCTTCATTACATGAAAAATTAATTTTCACATTTCTAATACTATTAACAATTTTTGCTATAGGTTTTACTATTTTGATTAAAAACAAATGTTTGTTTATAAAAAATTTTGATCCACAAAAAATTAGTTTTGAAAAACCAGAAAATATTGTTGTTCTTAATGCTGAATGTGGAAATGTTATAATTGAGCTTTATCCCGAAATATCTCCCAATGGAGTTGAAAGATTTAAAAAATTAATTGATTTAAAATTATATGACAATGTTGCTTTTCATAGAGTTATAAAAGATAAACTTGTTCAAGGGGGAGACATTGAGTTTGGTAAAAAAAATCTAATAAATTATGGAAAGATGGGAACTGGCAAATCTGGGTTTGGTACAATTAAATCAGAAATTGATGCTGAATTTAATTTTCAAAGAGGCGCGGTTGGTTTAGCAAGAACTTTAAAGTATGATTCTGAAGATAGTCAGTTTTTTATTATTCTTGATGATGAACCTTTGTTTGAAGGTGAATACACTCCAATAGGTAAAGTAATTTACGGTATAAAAGTTTTAGAAAAAATAAAATATTCTCATAGATCTGAATATGTGCTCAGACCTGATTTTATTAATACTGTTAGAATGTTTAAATAAGTGTTTAATTAGTTAAAGGTTTTCCTGTAGCAAGAGTATGTTTAATTCTTTCTTGAGTTTCTTTGGTCTCAATTAATCTCATAAAAGCATCTAATTCTAATTTATACAGATCATCTTCAGATAAAGTTTTATCAATCGTTGTATCACCACCACTTAACACATTGGCTAATTCTTGAGCAACTTTTAATCCATGATCAAGAATAACCTTATCGTTATATAATTTTTCTAAAATCTTATTCATTTCGGGAACCACAGTTTTTCCTGGAAGGTTAAATTTTGTCTCTGATGGGGCTTTAAAATCTTTATTTTCATTTAAAATTTTCTTTGAAACCTCAAGTAAACTATTCCTGTTCATAATCTTTTTATCTTCAGGTTTTAAATATTTCATGGGTTCTGCCTCAACTGGTGAAGTTGCAGTTTTACCATAGCCAATAATATCAAATACTTTAAGAGGGGCGTAATTTGGATCTTTTTTAGCCTCATCTGTATCTAACCATCTTGCCAACATTTCCTTACATCCACCTCCTGCTGGAATTAATCCAACAATAGTTTCAACTAAACCAACAACAATATTTGTGTGTGAGGCAACAAAATTACTTTGAACCATTACTTCAAATCCTCCACCCAAAGTTAAACCTGATGGGGCTGAGATTACTGGATGATCAGAATATTTCAGATGTTTACATGTTTCTTGAAAATATTTAATAAATTTTTCAATAGATTTAAAATCATCTTTATTCGCAAAATCCATTGTGTAAGTTAAATTTACACCAGCAGAAAATTGCATACTTTCATTGATAATAATTAAAGGCTTATCAGTAGCTTTTTTAAGGGCATCCATTGAATCGTAATCAAGTGCATTAGCTTTAGTTGTAAATTCAACAATGTTATAATCATTAAAACGATAAATTTGAGCTGAATTGTTTCCATCAACACCGACTGCTTTCTTTTTAACTTTTCCTAATGTTTCTATTTCAGTATATTTTTGTCTAGAGCCATAAAAGTCTTGGTCTTTACTTTTAGATAAATTTTCTAAAAACTCATTTCCTTGAAAATCGTCAGTTTTATTGAAAAAATTTTCAACACCAATTTCTTCTAACATTTCAAATGGTCCTTTAGCCCAATTAAAACCAAGTCTCATTGCTTCATCAATGTCATTAAAATCTTTAGTTATTCCAGGAACTAATGAAGATGAATACTTTATAATTTTTGAAATAACAGACCACGCGTACTCACCATATTTATCGTCTCTTGAAATCAAAGATTTTAAATCAACTTTATCTGAGGCAATATTAATTTTTTGACTTGTAGAATACTCACCAGTTTCAAGA
>Ga0233432_10003943_pt1 | contig 13282 bp, 12 predicted proteins | sample SI_122_August201_6_FD_179870 | JGI IMG/M metagenome (GOLD analysis project Ga0233432, IMG submission 179870) | Seawater microbial communities from Saanich Inlet, British Columbia, Canada - SI_122_August2016_10_MG | ecosystem: Environmental > Aquatic > Marine > Inlet | place: Canada: British...
AATATACATTGTTCAATTATTTTTGTGCCTGGTAATAATAATACTTGATGTAATCCATCTGCAAAATTAATATATTTAATAATATTATCATTGATTCTAAAAACATACATATGTGGATTAGGATTTTTATTACTATAACTGATTGCTATATCAACATTAAAAGAAGTTGATACAAACGAAGTTAATAAATTTGAATTTAATTTATTTGAAGTTCCGTGAAATAAAAATAGCGATTTACTATAATCATTATTTTTGCCTGTTGCTTGTATATTAGTTAATATAGTAATTAATCGGTGTTTAACTGCATCACTTAAGTTAAAATTAGGATCAAGAATTAAATTACTTAATTCTAAATTAAGATTTTTACTTAATGGATGTCTTCCTCCGTTTTTATACTTGTGTTCAATTTCAGATAGCTTATCTCTATTTATATTATATGTTTGAATATCTATTAATTTAAATAAATATTGAAATGCATTTACTGAACTTCTATTTACTGTGCCATCAAAAGGACCTACAATAGGTGTATTTGTATTATTATTATTAAATATCACATTATGATATAATAATGTTGCAAGATCATAACATTCATTTCGTTTTATATTAGGAATTTTTTGTTCTAATTCAATTATTTTATTTGCTGAATCTGGTTCAATTATTTCAATATTAGATGCAAAATCACTAGCAAATGTAGTTAGGAATGCAGTAATATAGTTAAGTTTATTATTTGTTTCAGTATCATCTTGATATGAATGTGCAAAATATTTAGGAACAGTTTTATTACTATTTTTAATAACTGTTGAAATTTGATCTAATCTATCTAATGATAAACGTGATTTACCATATGGACAGAATTCTATGATATTTTTTTTATAAGATAATACATATATTCTATTAAATATAGAATTACTTAATATTATTGTTTTATCTTTAATGTTAATACCATCGTCATCTGAAACTATATCGGTATAATTATAAATACTATAAGATATTGGTAATTTATTTTCAACTATGTTAACCAGTATGTATGTATTAGCACTACGTAAATCGTCTAAAAATTTATCATCGTAAAAAGCCATTGTAGATTTGCTATTAACATTTAATAAATTGAGTATAATATAACAATGTTTGCAAACTGTATCAAGGTCGATAGTTTGTTTCTTTTCAATTTGCGAACAAGATGTAATATAGTTTTTAAAATAAGTTAAATATATTGCGTCAAGTTCAGTCTCTTCAAATAACTCAGTTAGTTTATCTTCTGTATAATTTAATTTTAGATCTTTAAACTTAGTAAGAATATCGGTATAATTATTTTTAATAGCTGGTGGTTTATCACATAATGTTTTTATTTCTACAACTTCTTCAACGTCCTTTATATTTTTATCATAATAACAGGAATATAATAAATATTTTGTAATTGGACTGGTATAAAGTATACCTTTTTTTGATACTGGATTTGTAATTTGATGTTTTGTTCTGTTTCCATTTGCAATTTTTTGCATTACATCTTTACATTGATCAACAACATACATACAATCATTAGTAGTTAAATTATTATATGGTTTTTTTTGAGCTGTAGTTTTAATTGTATCAACAATACCCTCAAAACTTAGTTTTTTAAGTTTTGCAGGTGATTTTTTTCTTGCAGCAGGTGGTGATGGTAGAGGTAATGGTGATGATGGAAGTGATGATGGTGGAGATGGTGTTCCTGGAGGTCCGTATTTTGGTGAAGATGATTGTTTTTTAACTTTTGCACCAGGTGGAGATCCTGGTGGTGATGTTGATGGTGGAGGTAATGGTGATGATGATTGTTTTTTAAGTTTTGCACCAGGTGGAGATCCTGAAGATCCTGATGGAGAAGGTAATGGTGATGATGGATGTTTTTTAAAATTACTAGGTGGTGATAGTGATCCTGAAGATGCAGATGATACTTGTGGAGGTGTTTTATTACCAAATAAATTTCTAGGATTAATCGCATCAGGTAATTTTTTCATTTTATATTTCGTATAACATATTCTAAGTATTTTTTGTGTAATAGGACTATGATATACAATAGGTAATTTTGATTTTGGATTTAAAATAGGTAATCCTTTTTTTATATTTTCATAAATAGTTTTGCACTCTTCTTTAGTAGGATTTACATTTGTGCTTGCTACTTTTTTATTGTGGGATGGAATAGAACTAAAATTAACTTTAGGCATTATTTAATAATATTAAATATTATAAAATAGATAAGATGACAAGTTATGTTTTACCAAATCGTGTAGGATACATTGATTATATACAAAATAAATTTCATCCTAATAAAATTAAAGAAATCAAAAGTAAATCATTTGAACATCAAATATTAATTGATAAATATTTAAATATTAATAGTCCTTATAGAGGATTATTGTTATATCACGAACTTGGAACAGGTAAAACAGCAACCTCAATAACATTAGTAAATCAATATTTAAAAACAAATAAAAAAATATATGTAATACTACCGGCTTCATTGCGTAATAATTATATTAAAGAATTATTACTACATAGTGATTTTAAAAAATATAAATACACAAAACAATGGTTTTTTAATGCTAAAGGTAATGCACAATTAGAAGAAACAGGAAAACTATATAAAGACTGTGATGAAACTGAAAAAGCTGAAATTCATAAAAGTATTAAAGAAATAATTTTAACTAGAATTAATTTTATTCATTATAATGGTCTTACTGAAACTAAAGTTAATGCTTTAAAAGGTAAAATAAATGTAAGGAAATTTAATGAATATTTACAAAAATTAAATTGGAAAAGAGTTTATGGATTAGGTTTAAAAGAAATTAAAGCACAATTTGGTATAAATGCAAAAGTTAATTTTTATCGAGATGCTGAAAAACAAAAATATGTTTTATTACCTAATTTAGTTAAAGGATTAAATGTAAAAGATATTCAAGAAAGTGATAAAGTTAATATTGAAAAAATAATTTCAGCAATTAATACAGAACCATTATTATTCATTGATACATTAAAATTAAAAGATTTTAACATATTTGATTCAGTATTTAGTGATAGTTTAATTGTAATAGATGAAGCACATACTTTTATTAGAACAGTATCAAATAAAAGTAAATTATCAGCACCATTATATGAATATATAATGAATGCTAAAAAATGTAAAATATTATTATTAAGTGGAACTCCTATAATTAATAATCCATATGAAATATTACATTTATGTAATTTATTGCGTGGTCCTATTATAACATATAAAATTCCTGATAAAACTGATTTAGCAAAATATAAAAAATATATTGATACTATTGATAATAATATTATACAATTTTTTCCCGAAAACTTTATTAAAACTGTAGATAATTATATTCATTATGAAAAATGGAAACTTACGGATGTTTTATCAAAAATAAGTGATAAAAAACTTAAAACTATTACTGACTATGCTTTTCCACCTGATGAAGAAAGTTTTAAAAAGTATTTTTATAATTATGTAAATGGTGAACATAATGGTTATAAAAATACTGATCTTTTTAAAAGACGTATTATAGGTTTAGTAAGTTTTGTTGATAAAAATAAAACTGATTTTCCAGAAGAATCTGGATTAATTGTTAAATATGTATATTTATCTAATCCTCAATTTAAACAATTACTAGAAAAATTAAAAATTGAAGATAGTATTGATCAAGGGCTAAAAGTAAAAAAACAAATTAAAAAAAATGCAGATGAATCAAGTGTATATAAAACATATAGTAGAGCAGTAAGCAATTTTAGTTTTCCGGATGGTATTATTCGTGAATTTCCAGCTGAATTTAAGAAAATGTTAACAAACTATGATGATGATACTAAATATGAAGGTGAAAACTATTATGATAAACATTTACAAGATGTTAAACAAAAATTTATTGATAAGGTTGGTAAAATTGAAGATATAAAAGAACGAAATGATTTACTACAAGATTGTAGTGCTAAATATATGGAAATGATTAAAGATATTAATGATACAAATGGAAAAGTATTAGTATATTCTCAGTTTAGAACATTAGAAGGTGTTGGTATGTTATCTGTATATTTAGATTTATTAGGTTTTGGTAAAGTTGAAATATCTAAAGGTAAATTTAATATTCCTACAGATAGTGTTAATTATATGATTTATGATCTAGATAAAGATATAGCGGATAAACAAATTAAGTTATTTAATAGTAGTGATAATATTAGAGGTGAAAAGATCAAAATATTAATAATTACACTAAGTGGTGCTGAAGGTATAAGTTTAAAGAATGTTAGATCTGTTTTAATGTTAGAACCACATTGGAATATGACAATTTTAAAACAAGTAATTGGTCGGGCAGTTCGTAATCATAGTCATTCAAGTCTTAAACCTGAAGAACGTAAAGTTAAAACATATTTGTATTTAACTGAAGCCACGGAAACCCAGAAAGCTGATGAAACTTTTAGACTAAAACATAAATCTAAGACTACCGATCAAGTTATATTTGAAAAAGCGGAATTAAAACAGAAGAATATTGATCAATTACTAAGTTTAATGAAAGAAAGCGCATTTGATTGTAATATTCACGCTAAGAAAAATGGTTTAGATTGTTATAAGTGGGCTTATAATTTAAATAAAAACTTAGAAGCTTATAAACCAAATATAGATGACGAAATTAAACATATGACTCATATGAATTATGAAAAAACTAAAAAAATAAAAGGAACACTTGTTACTAAAAATGATATTAAATGTGTAGAATATAATGGTAAATATTATGATTATGATGCTTATGTTGATTCAAAACAGCTTATACCAATTAATTTTGATTTATTTAAATCAAAGTTAGATTATAAACCAATTAAAGATCTACCTAAAGATCCTAAAGATTCACCTAAAGATTCACCTAAAGATTCTCCTAAAGTTTCACCTAAAGATCCTAAAGATTCACCTAAAGATCCTAAAGTTTCACCTAAAGATCCTAAAGTTTCACCTAAAGATCCTAAAGTTTCACCTAAAGATCCTAAAGTTTCACCTAAAGTTTCACCTAAAGTTTCACCTAAAGATTCTAAAGATTCTAAAGATTCTAAAGATTCACCTAAAGCAATTAAAGATAATTTTGCTATAACAATAGATTCAAATGATCCACTACTTGATCCAAAGTATAATACAAAGTATAAAGTAGTTGATGTTGATGGTGATGGAAGTTGTTTTTATCGTGCTATTTATGTAGTTTTAAAACATAAAAAAAAAATTATGAGTTTTGTTAAATGTTTTAATTTAAGATCAGGATTGAAAGAAACAATAACAGAACAAGAATTTGTAAATTGGTTAAGAATTGAAACATTAGCAAAAAAAACAGGAAAAGGAAATGATAAAGGTATTTCTAAAAGTACTTTTGAATATTTAAGTACTTTAGAAATTAAAGAATATAAAACACAAATACATCAAGCGTGGCAAATTAAAGAATTAGAAAAAAAACCAAAATCACTAACTGAATTTAGAAAAATAATTGCGGAATATATAAGTGATACAACTAAATATGCAAATCAATATGATAAAGACTTAATTGATGCATTTATAGGAGGTGTATTTAAAATAAATATTATGCAAACATTACCTGAATTAGATTATAATTTTGAAGAAAATACGATATATTTATTACGTATAAATAATAATCATTATCAAGCAATTTTAGTTATATAAAATATTAATAACAATTTTAAATAAATAATGAGATGCATTTATAGAGATATTAAATCAAATGGTAAACGTTGTTCAAATGAATGTTGTTTATCTAGCAATTATTGTATTCAACATATACATATTAAAAATCCAATATTTATATATTTGCTTGCGTGTCAATTGGATGATAATAAACCATTACAATTTAGAGATATTATTAGTTTATTTATATATATGTATAATAACAATATTGAGAATAGATTTAATATTTTATCAACTATTTTTCGTAATAGAACAAAATTATATTTATGTTTAGGATTTGGATATAAAATATCTACTGTTAAACAATTTTCACGTAAAACAATTTTACAATTAATTTATAATAAATTAGAATATTATGCTTCTGTGTTTAATTTAAAAGCAACAAATAGAAAAATAACAATAGTTCAAAAATTATGGAAAAAATATATGAGTAAAATATCTGGAAGTAATCTTGGAGATCCTATAAATTCTGTAGAATTATTTACATTTGATGATATTTGTGATATAGAATATCCATTTTATATTATTGATGAAAATAAAGTATATGTATTTGAAAGTTTAAATCTTTTATATCATATTAAAGCTAATAATTTATGTGTTAATCCTTATACAAATAATAAAATTAATGATTCTGTAATTGATAGATTATACCATTATATCTATATCAAAGAAATATATTTGGATGATGAAGAATATAAATGGTTAACAACAATAAATGCTTATACGGATATATCATTACGATTAGATAAATTAGGTTATTATACAGACATAAGATGGTTTATATCATTAGATTATTATACAATAGTAAATGTATTAAATAGTTTTCATTCTTATGTAATAGGATCATCTTATATGTGTTGTGTTGATTTTTCCGATGAATATCCAGATTATATTTATAAGTTTTGCGAAATGATCTTAGAAATGCTTGAAGATAATGATGCTAGCACTTATGGATTTATATTATTTAAATCATTATCAGATAATTCTAAAATATTTCATAATAATTCTCCAAATTGGTTAGAAATATAATATATAATAATAAAATGAATGACACTGAACGTATTAGACTAATAGTATTTTCTGCTGTATTATTTTTTATTTTAACTTTACCATTTACAACTGAAACAATAATAAAAATATTTGAATTATTATTTGGTTTTCATAACATTAATACATTTAAATGTATTCATACGAATAATTATTCTATTTTTGGTAGAATAGTTATTAGTATTATATTTGGAATTATATTATTACTTCTTCTTTGAAGTCTTAGATTTAACTGGAACTTTCTTAATTACTGGTTTTACTGGTTCTTCAGAACCATCTGAGTTTTCAGAATTCTCATCTTCATCACTATCTTTTTTATTAGATTTTTGATCATCACTATCATCGTCATCATCTTCATCTTCACTATCTTTAGGAGTATTCTTGACAGTATCCTTTGAAGGAGTATCCTTTGAAGGAGTATCCTTTTTAGATACTTCCTTGCGGATTTCATCATCAATATCATCATCTTCAATAACAGCTGAAGACATTTTATTTGCTACAGTTGTTTCATCCTCACTATCAGAACGAAAATCATCTTCATCTTGTGAGGGAAATGAAATCTTGATCTTAGAAGCCTTAGCAGATACACCAAAATGCTTGTTGATGAAATATACTGCAGATACACGGAAACATATCTTTACATAAGCACCCTTAAGCTTATCTTTAATTTCATTAAAATCATATTCTTCATTTGTAGTCATATCTTCAATTTTAATATTGTATTTATCATTATCATATGGAATCTTGACCTTAATAGTGGGAGGATATTTGTTTTCCTTGCTGGATTTAACAAAAGGATTAAAGGCTTCACCAATCAATTGTTCCACAATAGCAGAAGACTTTCCAGAGAAATTAGGAAACCAATTATCAACGTTACAAATAACGTGATCATTTATGTTTTTCTCAAGATTTTTCATATTTTCCCAAAACTTATTCAATTTAACATCATTTTCATAATCTCCAAAAGAAAGAGTAAGATAATCAGACCTTTCGCCATTATAACCAGTACCAAAAGCATATGGAATACTCATAAGAGGTGTTTGGATAATAAAGCGACTATTCTGTTCTCCATAAGAAACATTAGCCATTTGACCACCACTGTCTAATTTACGAAGACTACCAATGTTAATTTTATCAAAATTAATTTCATCTTTAAACCCTCTAAGCGTACTAGAACTCATTGTATTAATACTTAATTAATTCTAAAAGGTTTATATCATTTTTATATGTTTTAATTTTTTTTCCATTTAAAGTTGCAAGATAAGCAAGTGTATGCTGTACTAGATCCTTCATCTGCTTTACGACTTTGAAATTCATAATATACAATTTCACGAGATTTACATTTTCTACAAACAATTTTATCACTCATAGATACTAATCTACTTTCGTATGCTGATTTGAGTTTATCTTCGTATTTTTCTAATAGATCTTTCCAATTTTCTGGATTTAATTGCTGTGGTTTTAAAAAAGCAATATCATTTGCATTTATTTTTTTTGTTTTAATATCATTAATTAAATGAATACTATGTTCTTTAAGATTTGAATAAATACTTAAAGATTTTTGTAAATAAATATTTTTAAATATATCAGATTCCCAATTACACGGAATGTTTTTATTTCTACAATATGAAATTGTAGAATTATAAATACTAATTTCAATATTTAAGATCTCTTTTGGTTTAATTTTACGATTTAAAAGTTTTTTTAACATTTCTTTAACATTTTCACGTAGATCAGTCATTATAATATTAACTATTATAAAGTCATTTTTATATAATAAGCAAATAAAATGAGTGCTTTTATTATATAATGAATCAATAAGTTAAAATTACATTAGATCAATATCATAATTATAAAAACACTAGAAAATATCATACAATAATGTAATTTATTAGTATTCATATAAAAAGGTAAGTCTTCGCATAAGAATGATATAATCCATTGATTATATTTATTTAAAAAAAAAATAGTTATATGAACAAAAAGGAATAATAATATAAAGATAATCTGTTAAGAACCGAAAAGTGAATATAATAGATTTTATTATATAATGAAGCAAAAAATTAAAATGACATTAGATCAATATCATAATTATTTATCTAGAGTATTTATAATAGAAACTCCAAAATTTTTTATATGTTCAAAATGTAATTATAAAAGCACTAGAAAATATCATACGAGAATGCATTTTATTCGTATTCATATAAAAAAAGGAAAACCTGTTCATAAAAAACGTAAGTTTTTTTAGTTTTTTATATAAAAAATGATATACCCAATTGTGTATATTTATCTAAAAATAAAATAACTTATATGAACAAAAAGGAATAATAGTATAGCAATAGAGAAGACAATCTGTCAAGAACCTAAAGGTGAATCGCTGTGTTGTTATAACTACCTGAGTAGTGATTATAAGGGATTTTATTATTTGTATATAAAATAATTGTAAATAATGTAAATAAATGGTAACCTGGAATTATCTTACTATTAGTATAGCAATTAATAATTTTGCAAGATATACAAATACTGCGGAAGGTCGTAGGATTGCTACAAATGATATTTGTGATAGGGTAAATGCTTATGTTCCTTGTAATAATAAAACTGAAATTCTTAAAAAATTTGTAGAAGATGCAAACAAAACTAATTCAATTGAAGAGTTTAAAACAGTTGCTGGTGATCTTTTATTAGTTATTAATCGTAATTGGACTGATAAGACTGATCAAAATCCTGAATAACACTATCAATATCATTTATAAGTGTAGGAACTGAATTACAAATAAACATTTTAATAAATTGTTTAATATCTTCTGCTGTTTTAGAAATATCTATAATATTATTCATTTGTTTTTTTATAACTTCATCCATTGTAGAAGCTTCAATTATATTTGTATCAAAACGATAAATACAAGCATATTTATTATTTGTATTTGTATTAGGATCCATACGATTCTTTAGCACATCTGCATCAAATACCAATACACCTTTTTTATTTTCAATATCTTTAAATCCAACCAATTCAGGTGTTGCTTTTTGTGTTTCTTCTTCTCCTAATTTTGTATAGTTTAAAGCACAATAAGTAATATCTTCATCCAAATTAAGTAGATAAGCAGTTAAGAATGCTGTTTTATGTGTATCAAATGTTCCAAAAACAATTGTATTTGGTTTAGGCGACATTAATAATTATGTAAATTATCATCATTTTTTTAAGGATTAAAATATAAAAATATATATATTGTATGTTATATATAACTATACTGGTATTATTTTAATTTTAATAGGTTTTTTTGTTTTATAATTAACAATATTATTACTTGAATATATAAATATTTTTTCGTAATTTTTCATAAATTCTTCATCCGTAAATAACACATATTCATCCCAGTATTCTTCACTATCAGAATCTTCTAGTTTTTTCATATATTCTTCTGTATTCTTGTAATGATATTCCTTTAGCTGTTTGATAACTGTATCCATCTTGTTAAAACATAACTAATTATATCATTTTTTTAGTAAATAAGTATATTTATTTACAAAATAATTTTGTATAATTTTTATCATTATTACGATAAAAATGATATAAAGAAAAAGTAATATATATAAATGACGTCTTGCAAAGTTAATTGGGATAAAGTCAAAGAACTGGGTATTGAGATTACTCCAAGAGCCCCAAATCTTAAAAAAACAAATATAAAAAAACCTACATATAAAAGAAATGAAAACAACTACCGATACAAGTGGTGTGATGGACAATTACTTAGATATAATATAAAAACAGGAACCTATAGTTAAATTACCACTACTGAACATCCTTCATCTTCAGTTGGATATTCGAATCTTTTATTAAATATATTAAAAACTATAGCAGGAACCGGTTTATCTCTTTTATTGTTTTGTAATAATGCTTGTTCTTTAGATACATTTATATATATACATCTTACAGGTATATTATAACTATTTGCTATATCTATAAATTTTTTACGTTTATCCTTAGTTGGATTAGTAGCATCTATAACAATTGAACTTTCACCTATATTTTTATTTATTTCTTTAATAATTTTTGCCTCTGTTTTTAATTCATCACCACTCAATATTTTATAATTACTAAAATTATTCTTTACAAATGTTGATTTACCACTACCCGGAAATCCAATCATTATTACCATTTCATTATGTAATACTTTCTGTATATTATTTTCTTTTATCTCAATTGGAAATATTATTTCCGGTTCTATTACTTTTATACCTATATTATTACCAAATAATAGATCTACATTAGACCAATCACCATTACGTCCTAAAGCATCTCCACAATAAAAAGATTTATCTACTTTCCATTTGTTTTTTATATTTTCTATAAATAATTTTGGATTTGGTTTATAATATTCTTTTTCAAATGCTATATTTATCATTATAGGTATATCTAACAACGATAATACATTTATTATTTGATCTTTTTTCCATTTTTTACTTTGATTTGTAAATATTACAATTGCATACTTATTATTGTATAGCTTTTTTAATATTTCTGGAACATTTTCACGCAACCATATCCAATCATCAATATCTTTTGGAACTACGTTATTTTTACCTTTCGGTTTTATAATTGTTCCGTCATAATCAAAACAAGCCAAATTTTGCCTAAATCTAAACTTACCAATTGTAAAAGATTCCATTTTTTATATATTTATATATTAAATCATTTTTTTTACATATGCAATACTAGTGGATCTTCAGCTAACATATCCTGTATCAATTTTTTTATATTTTTATTCGGGATTAATACAGATTTATCTAATTTTTCACGTGTTAAAGGACTAGTAGCATCTTCAAACCTTTTAAATAAATCTTCCAAACTACTTAGTTCATATGTATTACCATCACTTGCTATTACTGGATTCATCATAATAGATAATGAAATTGGACATTTATATTCTACCGGTATTTCTTTTCTTATTTTTTTTATGGGTTGTTCATCATCTACGTATTCTTTTTCATAACGTTTTTTATTAGTTTGTTTTCCATTTTTCCAAATAGATTTATATATAGTTCCATTACCATCTGTTATTAAAATATTACCATCTTTTAGATCATCTTTCCAATTACCTTCATATTTTGTATTTGTCTTATAACAAAAATATATACCAAATCCTTCTTTTTTAAAATTTACATAATTACCTTCATATGTATCACCATTTTTATAACTACATTTTCCATAACCTGTCAAAATATCATCTTTAAACTCAGCTTCATATGTTCTAAGAATACGATTGCATTTTTTACTTATAAATACTGTCAATACACCTTTACCATTTCTTTTATCGTTTTTGAAATAACCATCATAAGTTTCATTATTTGCATATGATTTTCCATAACCTTCGCGTTTGTTATTAACAAACATACCCGAATAATAATTACATTGGGCATAATACAATAAACCTTTTCCATTATACATATCATTATCCCATTCACCTGAATATTTTGGATTTACTTTACAATGTTTTGTATCATATGATTTTCCTATTCCTGATCTTTTATCATTCTTAAAATAACCTTCATATACTAAACTATCATTGTCATATAATAACCCTTTGCCTTCTCGCAAACCTGATTTAAAATTACCTTTAAATCTTGTTTTTCCAGTATTTTCATATATTTCTCCATATCCTTCATATTTATTATTAACAAAATTACCACTATAATATAAATTATTATTTACATAAATAGTTCCTTTTCCTTGTATAGAAGGTCCTTTAAAAATACCAATATATTTTATATTAAATGTATTATTGCTTTGCGTACAATACTTTATACCTTCACCATTCTGTATTCCTTTTGTCCATAATCCGCAATATTTAAAAGTTGTAAATATACCAATTCCATAGCCATCTGGTAAGTTATCTGCATTTACCTCACCCGTATATTTATATTTTCTTTTAATAGTAGGATCTTCAGTTATTGTATCAATTAATAATGTTTTAAATACTATACTATCAATATCAATTTCGTCTCTCAATGGCATTTAATTTATTTAATTAATATTATCATTTTTATATGTATGTATAATTTGAAATATATTTATTTAAATTACCTTGAATTAGATATCCTATTTCATTGTGTATTATTTCTTTTTTTGTTGGTTTATATTGTCTATTCCATCCTTCATATAATTCTATATCACCAAAATTTGTATAATTATATTTATCTCTCATATACAATATAGATCGCGCAATTATACCACGATCTTTTTTTCTTGGATAAAATATTTTATTCTTTTTACATATTATATTATCTTCATATTTATAACAACTTTTAGGTAATACTCCATATTCATAATTACATCTTAATTGATTCATTTTATCTGTTGTTGAATAAATATTATGAATATCCCTTGCGTGAATATGATGTCGCATATAAGAAATTGGTAATATATGCTCTAATGTGCTGTTTAATATAAAGTTTGTATATAAAAATGGTAATAATGGAGATTTACGTAATATCATTTTAGATGCTATCGATAATTTCATA
>Ga0233432_10003944_pt1 | contig 13281 bp, 1 predicted proteins | sample SI_122_August201_6_FD_179870 | JGI IMG/M metagenome (GOLD analysis project Ga0233432, IMG submission 179870) | Seawater microbial communities from Saanich Inlet, British Columbia, Canada - SI_122_August2016_10_MG | ecosystem: Environmental > Aquatic > Marine > Inlet | place: Canada: British...
CCACCAAAACTGATGATAGTGTTATCGTTCTTTGTGGGGATATTGTTCACGCAAAAACGGATATGACTCCTGAAGTTATAGAGATGACACAAACATTTCTAAAGAACTTATCAGATATGTTACCAACCATTTTAATACCAGGTAACCACGATGCTAACCTAAATAACCCATCTCGATTAGATGCGTTATCACCAATTGTAAATGCACTAAACCATTCAAATCTACATTATCTGAAGGATGATGGAGTTTGGAAAATGGGTGGAATTTCCTTTTCACACTCATCGGTTTTTGGGGAATCTAAGGAAATTATCCCATCTGAAGAGGTACATGGTGATTATAAGATTGCTTTATATCATGCTCCTGTCGATAAGGTAAAAACAGAATACGGATTCCAATTAGAGAATAAAAACGTAAAAGTAGATTCATTCGATGGATACGATTTAGTACTATTAGGTGATATTCACGTACCAAATCAATCACTAAACGATGAGGGTACGATTAAGTATTGTGGTTCTACAATTATGCAGAATCATGCTGAAGCTAAGTATCCTGAGCATGGAATCTTAGTATGGGATGTTCAAACCAAAGAATCGGAATTCGTTCCAATTCACAACGATTATGGGTATGTTACTATTGATGTAGAAGATGGTAAAGTGATTGGTAATCCAACAATTCCTAACAAACCTCGTATGAGAGTTAGAGTTAAGGATACATCCCAATCTCAATTAAAGAAAATCATATCAGAGGTAAAAGTAGGTAGGAAAGTACAGGAACTAACAATTCAAAAAGTATTATCAGATAGAAAAGATTCTAGTGGTAATTCGAGCCTAACCCTACAAAACGTAAGAGATATTGGATTTCAAAATCAAATGATGGAATCGTACTTATCTGATAAATATGTTATAGCTGATGAACAACTGGAAGTTATACGAACTATTAACCAAGATATAAACAATAAATTGGGTAGTGTTAAGGGTATGAAGAATATTATATGGAAACCAAAAACATTTGAGTTTTCAAATATGTTTTCATATGGACCTAAGAATATAATTGATTTCTCACAAATGAAAGGTGCATATGGGATATTCGCACCAAATGCTAGTGGTAAATCATCACTATGGGATGCGTTATCGTTTTGTTTATTTGATAGATGTTCTCGTACAACAAAAGCATTAGATGTTTTAAATTATTCTAAAACAAAATTCGATTGTAAGTTTAATTTTGAGATAAATGGGGTAGATTACTTCATAGAACGAATTGGTAAGAAATCTCCAAAAAGAGGAACTGTAAAGGTAGATGTAGAATTTTATTGTATAGTAGATGGTATTACTCATTCATTAAATGGTGAGGAACGTAGAGATACAAACTCTATAATTAGGCAGTATGTAGGTTCATACGAAGATTTCATTCTTACAGCAATGTCTAACCAATCTAATAGTGGTGGGTTCATTGAAAAATCACAAAGAGAAAAGAAAGAACTACTTGCTCAATTCTTAGATATGAATGTATTTGAAGAATTATATCAAATAGCTAATGATGAGATTAGGGAGTTAAGTGCACTCTTAAAAGATTATAAGAATCAAAACTTTACTGATAAGTTAGTAGAAGCAAAAGAGGATTTGGAAAAGAATCAAAAGGTATTGGTAAAGTGTAATGATAAAATATCTAAGTTAAAGGGTAAACGAACACTTCTTAGAGAAGAAAAGGATATCTTAATATCAGAATTAAAAAACGTAGATGATACTATAATAGATACAGATTCTCTAATAAGATTAAAAGATTCGCTGGAGTTAGAAATTTCAGATAAATCATCAGAATGTACGGATTATAAAGATGAATTGGATAATATATCAATTGAACTAAAATCAGTTAGTACTGAATATCAATCATACGATTTAAACAAATTACAAGAAAGCCATATAAAATACCAAGCATATGTTAATAGGTTAGAAGAGATAACATCATCGTTAGATACTTTAAATACTGATATTGAGCATAAACAAGAACATTTAGATGGTATTGGTTCTTTATCATTCGATGATGATTGTGAACATTGTGTAAAGAATAAAAACACTCCATTTGCTAAACAATCAAAAACATTATCAGATGATATAATTAAACTAACTTCCAAATCAAAACGATTATCTTCGGAAATACTGGATATGAAATCTGATATGTTTAAGTTTGATGTTAGAGAGGTATTAGTAAGTGTAAAAGAATTAAAAGATAAATATGATAAACTAACCAATCAGATTGAGAAGTTAGAGTTAACTAATAAATCATGTAACTTAGAGTTATCAGACTTAATAACTAAACTTAAATACACATCTTCAGATATAAGTAAATCGTTAGAACAAACGGCATCAGTAAAGCATAACATAAAAGTACAACAAAAAATTGATAAAACCAAATTATCTTTAGATATTATTGATGAAGATATTATGAATCTAAATGATGATATTATTGATGTTAGTGGTGATATTAAAATTTCACAAAACGTTATTAAAACTGTAAATGATTCTATAGATAAGTTAGAATTGATGGAAAAAAAGTATGAGGGGTATGAATACTACTTACAATGTGTAAGAAGAGATGGGATACCATACCAATTAATATCAGACATATTACCTAAATTAGAAGTAGAGATAAATAATATACTACAACCAATTGTAGATTTCCAAATCATACTTAATACAGATGGTAAGAATATAAATTCATATATAGCATATGGAACTGAAGAGTTTTGGCCACTAGAATTAACAAGTGGTATGGAGAAGTTTATTTCATCCGTAGCAATTAGAACCGCATTAGTAAATGTGTCAAATCTACCACGTCCAAACTTTATAGCAATTGATGAGGGGTTTGGTTCTTTAGATACAGATAACTTTAATTCTTTATATTTATTATTCGATTACCTAAAGAACGAATTTGATTTCATAGTTACAATCTCACATATAGATAAGACTAGGGATATGGTTGACCAAATAATAGATATCACAAAATTAGATGGATTTTCATCAATTAGATATTTATAGTTATAAGTGTATTTTTCATACTTATATATAAAGTAGAAACAGTAGGAGAAATGAATGTCCTTAGAATATAAATTTTCAGACAGAGAGAACTTAAAAGATATACAAACGTTCATCGTTGATGATAGTCAGCGTTCAACTAAGTACTTTAGAGTTTCTGATGTCCCACAGGTTTTACAAAAAGGTAAAAACTTATTAAGAATTACTGCTCATCCAACTAACTTAGTGGATGGTACTCAAATATATGTCGATGTTAGAGATTCTAACGGACAACCTATATACTTTGAGATTCCTGATTATTTAGAAGCTGATAAAAGTAGAGTAATATCTATATGGATTTATAACGATAAGGGTATTGATAACACTCCAAATGGCGAGGCTACTATTACTCTATTAGGTATTGCTAACGTTGATTTAAACGGAAATCCACTACCACCTAATCAGAGAGGTAAGATAAACGTTAAATGGCAAACTACATTAAATGTAGATAGAGATAGAAATAATTCTTCAGAAATTATATTCAATACTGATAATGTTCCAAACGTTGTAGTTTCTCAAAGTGTAGAATTATATGAAAACCAAGCCCAAACTGAAAACACACTAACAGAAACAATTCAGACTGGTAAGGCTAGATACATATTTAGCGGCACATCACCTATAATCCAAATTACAGATTCTAGCATACTTAATTCTGAAATGATTAATGGTGATATAATTCTAAGCGAATTTACAAAACCAGCAGTACCCATAACCAATATAGAAGGAGCACAAAGTTCTACATTCTTTAGTTCATCAATTGGTTCAATATTAAATGATACTACACTAAAGCCGTTAACAAACTTTACTACATCATTTGATAATAGAGAAGATTTAACACATACATATGAATCCATATCTGAAGCAAACTACAAAATACAATATATTCAGAGTGGCTCTAATGTAACAACACAAAACAAAAGAAATTTTGTAAACTTAGAATTTAATAACATAGACCCTATAACTGGGGTTGTGGACAAAATAAAAATATTAGCAAAATCACAAGGATTATCGGGTGATTTTGAATTTTTAAATGAAGTACAAATTCCTTATAGTTCATCAGTTGATATAAAAGTACCAATTCCATCTAAAAACTTAAATGACCCTAAGATATTAAAGTTACTATACTTAAACGCTGAGGGTAGTATATCAAGAACAGAAACGATATCAGAGCCATTTGTATTTGATGGTGAGCAAGTTTACATTGGTGGAGATGATAACTTAATTAGTGGTTCTATTTTTATATCTAATACAGTGGGAACTGGTATTGAGATTGGTGGAGCTAGTAGTGGATTTATGCGTTCTGTTGGATATAGAGGTATCACCTCAGCATCACTAGGAAAAGCACCAGGTGGATTCGTAATCTATAGTGGTTCGGGTAATCTTGTATTTGGTGAAGACCAGCTATTAGGTGTTGGTATGCAGTTCGTTGGAGATAACGATGATAGACACCTTGTATTCTCAACAGCAAATGGTGGTATTTTAGATGTTAAAACTGATAAGTTCTTTATTGGTAATCTAACCGAACAATACATAAGTGGTTCGGATGGTAATATTGAAATTAGTTCATCTATATTTCACTTAGACCCTAAAGCAAATGGTGGAGATGGTAGTTTAATAATTGGAGCTAACGCAACAATCCTATCAGACTTAACTGTAGAAAACATAAGAACCCCAGCCCAAATAGATGGGATAGCTTCTACTGAAGCAAACGCATCATCATCTATCAAAGCAGATGGTTTCGCAAGATTCGTATCAGCATCGATTGGTGGTTGGGGTATTACCACATCATCTATTGAAGGTGGTAACCTTATAATGAAACCCGAAGGTATCTTACAAACTAGAGATTTCGCAAGTGGATTAAAAGGATGGAAGATTTCATCCGAAGGAAACGGAACTGCAGAATTTGAAAATGTTAGAATTAGAGGTACGTTAAGAACAACTACTTTTGAGAAAGAATCAGTAAACGCAGTTGGTGGACAATTGTGGGTAGCTAACTCAACAACAATTACAGGTTCAGTTACAGATACTGAAACCACAATGTCTGTAAAGAATGCTAGTGGATTTTCCGCAGGTGAAATACTCCTTATAAAGAAAGTAGATAATACCGGGTTCCAAACTGAATATGTTTTATTAAATTCAGCATCATTAGATAGTGATGGTTCGAATGAAGATGAAACATATGGTAGAATAATGGTACAACGAGCGTATGGTAGTGGTACACAAGGAGACTTTGTTGGAGACTTAGCATCATCAGCTCAGGCATACGAAGATGGACAGGTTATTGTTTCGACTGGTAAGTTAAATACTGGTTACATCAAAATGAACGCAAATCCAAATGATGTTAATACACCATATATGGATATTGTTGAAAGAACAGGTAGCGGGTTGTATGATGTAGCACTAAAAGTAAGATTAGGTGATTTAAGTGGATTGGCAAATTCTGATTATGTATTTGGTGATTCAACTCCAGGTTTCGGTTTAGCAACGGATAATGTATTTCTACAAGGTGGTATAATAGCAAAAACAGGTTCCATTGGTGGAATCAAAATGGATGATGGTAAATTATTTACTGGAAATGGTGTATATGGTAATGCCAATACTGGATTCTATGTAGATTCAGGTTCTAAGTTCGCATTAGGTAGTAAGTTACTTTGGAATCCATCTACAGAAACTTTAACTATTAGAGGTTCTTTACAATTTGCAGATGGAACGGATGTAGAGGGGGCTGTAGATGCCGCATCAAATAGTTCTGTTGCAAGGACAGTAGAATTATCAGCTGATAAATATGTAGTAACATTTGATGAGTTTGGAAACGAAGCACCATCTAATCAAACGATAACACTAACCGCAACACCACAAAACTTTACAGGTGATGTGTATTATGAATTTTATAAAGATGCTTCCATTCAAGGAAGTAGAAGTACAACAAACACATTCACTGTTGATACTGCATTGGAGAAACCAACTTCATCTACTCCTAAAACATATGAAGTAAGAGCATTTACAGGTTCTTCTGGTGGAACAGCCGCATCAACTGATAGTTTAACATTATTTGGATTACAACCTGGTTCGGATGGTGCTGCTGGTGTAGATGCAGTAACGGCATTTTTAACAAATGAATCACACACACTACCATTGAGTAGTTCAGGCGCAATTCAATCATATGCAGGAGCTGACACTCAAATGAAAGTATTTGAGGGTATTACAGATAAAACATCAAACTATTCATTTACAGAAAGTTCAGCAGCATATATAACGGTAACTTCATCATCAAATGCGTTTACGATAACAAATACCACATCACCATATAGTGGTTCAGTTACAATAACCGCAGTTAGTGAATCGGTATCATTATCAAAAATAATGTCGATTGGTATTACTAGACAAGGTGATGATGGCCAGGATGGAACTCCGGGTGTAAGTGGTGATAACGCAAAAACATTAATAGGAAGTGTAGATTCTCAGATATTCGCATTTGATGATTCAACAGATAACTCAGCAACGCCAGGTACAATTAACTTCTCATTTTCTCAACAAAACTTAAATGATGTTATTGTAAGTAGTGATATAACAATCACCACCGCAGATAGTAATAATGTTACAAACTTCTCATTCAACAATAATAGTGTAGGTGGGCCCACAAACCAAAAAAGTGGTATAGTAAGTGGTAGCGTTTCATATACAGGTGGATTTAGTAGTGGTGGTTTAAATGGAGCTAAGACTAGTTTACCATTAACCATATCTTGTACAAATGATACTCTAACGGATTCCGTAACAATATTTAAAGTAGAAGGTGGTAGTGATGGGGTAGGTGGTGTGGATGCAGTAACTACATTCCTAACCAATGAATCTCATACGTTACCTTCACAAAATGATGGAACTGTAGTATCATTCGTTGGAGCAGTTACTGATATGGAAGTGTTCGAAGGGACTACAAATAAGAATTCAGAATATACTTTTAGTAAAGATTCAACAACATCTGTAAGTTCATCTATAAGTGGTAACACTGTAACAATCACATCGATGGCACACGATAGTGGTTCGGTTATTATAACAGCAGTTAGTGAATCGGTATCATTATCTAAAACGATGACACTTTCTAAATCAAAGCAGGGTACTGCTGGTTTACCAGGAGCAGCTGCTAAGTTGTTATCACTATCATCAGATTCACAAGTATTCTCATTCCCATCAGCATCATCTAATACACCAATAGATAATGATGTATTGATTATTGTTAACCAACAAAATTTAAGTGGTACTATAGATGCTGGTGATATAACAATAAAAGATTCAGGTGGAAACACCTTAGCAGACCCAGCATTTGTTGCAAGTGTAACAGATGGAACAGGTCAAGTTAGTGGTAGTATAACATTCAATACAACTCTTTCATCCACCAAAAGTAAGTTACCGATTACGATTGAAGTATCTAAAGATGGATTAGAAGATAGTTTAAAAATATTTAAAATTGATGGTGGTGGAGATGGAGTAGATGGAACGGATGCAGTAATTGCTTTCCTTACAAACGAATCACATACATTCGCAGCTGATTCATCTGGCTCAATTGCAGTATTTGCGGGTGGTTCTACGGATATGGAAGTATTTGAAGGAATCACAAATGTAACTTCTAATTATGTTATATCATCATCTAATGGTGCTGGGGTAAGTGCATCGGATAGTGGAAACACAGTTACCATATCAACGATGACAGCTGATAGCGCTTATGTTAATATAAACGCTTCAAGTGGTAGTGTAAGTATAGATAAAATAATGAGTTTGGTTAAATCCAAACAAGGGCCTGATGGTTCAGATGGAACATCTGCTAAATTACTTATTGGTAGTTTAGATTCACAGGTTATGGCATTCGATGATGTTATAGATACATCAGCAACTCCATCTTCTATAGAATTTAGTTTTCAACAACAGAATTTAGTAGCACCTATTTCAGCAAGTGATGTTACAATACAAATGAATGGTGGTGGTAATATTACAAACTTTACATTTGATAATACAGACGCTGTTAGTGGTACGGGTATAGTAAGTGGTTCAGTATCATTTGCAGGGAATACAAATGCTGGTGGTATGGGTAGTGATAAATCAAAATTCCCACTAACCATATCAGCAACAAAAGATTCACTTCAAGACGCAGTAAAAATATTTAAAGTTGAGGGTGGTTCAGATGGTACATCAGGTGTATCAGCAATAACGGCATTATTAACTAACGATTCACATACACTTCCTGTAAGTTCATCAGGTGATGTAATATCATTCGCAGGAGCAAGTACAGATATTTTAGTATTTCAAGGTACATCAAATGTAACCAATGATTATACTATAAACACTGGTTCAATTTCATCTCATATTACAACAACGACTAGTGGTGATACTGTAACAATAACAAATTCAACAACTCCATTTAGTGGTTCAGTTGAAATTACAGCAACATCAGGTTCAGTTGTATTAACTAAATTGATGTCTATATCACAAGCACTGCAAGGAGATGATGGTTCAGATGGAGCGCCAGGAACATCAGCATCCTTAATATCATTAACTGGTGATTCACAAGTATTTGCGTTTGCATCAGCATCAGCAACAACACCTGATGATACAACAATTGAGTTATTTATTACTCAACAAAATTTAGGAAAAACTTTAACGGCATCTGATATAACAATTATAGATGCAGTTGGTGGTAGTCATAATGTACCTACATTTGCCCCTACTTCATTACCAAATAATAGTGGAGTAATAAGTGGTAGTTTAGTATTTAATACAAACTCACCATCTCCTAAAGCTAAATACCCAATAACGATAACAGTAACATCAGGATCTTTAAGTGATTCATTTAAAATATTCGCCTTAGATGGTGGAGCAGATGGTACATCGGGTACTGATGCTATTACTGTTATAGTAGGTAACGAATCACACACATTAGCAGCAGGTGCTGATGGTTTAGTTCCATCATATGTAGGAGCAGAAACTGATGTTACAATTTTTGAAGGTGTAACAGATAAAACAACAAACTACTTTATCAATGGAGTATCCAATACAGGCATTACTGTTGATAACGATTTTAACTCATTTAATTCATCATCCTTAAATGTTACAAATATGAATCACGATAGTGGTTCTGTAATAATCACTGCAATTAGTGGTGGTATCCATCATAGTGGTTGGGGAAGTAGAACTGGTGAAGATTGGGCTACCTCACAATTTCTTGTTGGGGGTGCTGGTGATATTAATGGAACTGATAACGATTGGCACTTAGTTGATAATCCTGATACTATAAGTATTGGTTCAGGTGATGGTGAATTAAGAAACAACTATGTTGAATTTGGTAATAATGCTGATAATGATAGGGTTTGGATAGCAGGTAAAGATATATTTGCTTATGATGATACTAAAACTTATTATATTGAAGCTAGGTTTAAAAGAGTTTCTGGTACTGGAACAGTTTATGTTGGTGTAAATGGTTGGAGTAATGAAAGCACAAAACGTAACGTAGTTGGTAGCAATACTTTTAGTAGTCAACATTATATAGCTGCAGCTGGGTTTTCATTTGGTGAAAACGAAGGTACAGATTGGGTAACTAAGAGAGGATATTTCTCAGGTCATGGTGCATCAAGTGCAACTAATAGTGGTGAATCTCCTGATATTAATAATCCAAAAACTATCCATACAAACGCAACTTATATATCACCAATGTTTATAGCTAGTCACCCTACCAACAACGGAGTAGTTAGATTAGATTATATTGAAATTAAAGAAGTAAAAGATGGTAGTGGTAATTTATCAACTGGGGTTGTAAAGATTGATAAAACAATGTCATTAGTTAAATCTAGAGCAGGTACTGATGGAGCTCCAGGAGCAGCCGGGTCTGGTTCTAAAACTGTATCATTAACTGCGGCAACTAATGTTGTAACATATGATGCAGATGGGTTAAACCCTTCACCAAGTGGTACAATTACATTATCAGCAAATTCACAAAACTTTACAGATGGGTACTTTAAATTTACAGGCGATGGTATAACAGATGAACTTACATATACAAATGGAGTATCAGCAAATGGTGATACAAAAAACTTCACAATTCCATCATCATATTTCTCAACTCCAAAAACAATTACAGTTAGTGTATCTGAAGCAGCTGATTCAACAACTGAATTAACATTTGATACAGTTACAATTGTAGCAGTTCAACCTGGCGCAGCTGGTGCTGGTGGGGTAGATGCAGTAACGGCATTCCTAACATCTGAAGCTGATGTAGTTCCAGCTGCTAATGATGGAACTGTTTCATCATTTAATGGTAGTGGTACTGAAATGTTTATATATGAAGGTGTAACAAACGTATCATCTAATTATACTGTAACAAACCAAAACTCAACAGACCTCACTGCAACAATCAGTAACAGAGTACTAACAATTTCAGCATTAACACCCGATAGTGGTTCTGTAATACTTACAGCTGTTAGTGGTGGTGTTTCAATATCTAAAACTTACTCAATAGCTAAATCTAAAGCTGGACCGCAGGGAGACCAAGGAGCAAACAATCAAGACTTCTCATTCTTAGATGCATCATTAAGTGGAGTACAAGGTACGTTAGCAGCAGGTTTACTAATGAACTCAGATGTATTTGGATATCATGGGGCAATTGGTAGTGGAACAACCGCAACATTAGCAGATTTCACATCATTCTTAGATAGTGGTGGTAATTTTTACTTAGGTGGAAATGCTAGTGGAGCAAGTAATCCAAGCGATGGTTACTTAGCATGGAACAATACTAATAAATCATTATTAATTAGTGGTTCAAACGCAAATATAGAAGTAGATAAGTTCTTATTAGGAAGTGGAACTTCACAATATATTAGTGGTTCGAATGGAAACGTAGAAATCGCAGGTGATGTAACCTTTAGAGGTAGACCTGATAACGGAGATGGTAATGTAGTATTCTTTGATGATTTCTCACAATACTCAGCTGTAGGTGATACAAATGGTGGTAATGCTCCAAAGATGGATGGGACAGGTGATGCTTGGTTTTGGAACAAAGGGGCGAGTAGTTCTACTCCATCATTAGAGGCAGATACGGATTGTATTTCAGGTAAAGCGCTTGTTGTAGGAAACAATAGTGGTGATGATGAAGCAAATATAATTTCTAATACATTGATACCATTTAATGAATCATCATTATATGAGGTAGAAGTTAGAATCAAAAGAACGGCTGGTACATCTAATACAAGAGCATATGTTGGTATAAACGGAATGCAATCAGATGGTGTAACTAGAGTTGGTTATGATGGGAATAATAATACTTCAGGTCATTATATTACTCTATCATCTAATAATTTAGGTACTGGTAATGGTACTGGGTATTTCCAAACATTCAAAGGTTATTTCAAAGGAGCAACAAGAACAGGTGGTTCAAATGGTGATACTACGATGCACGATGATAAAACTAATCCTGGAACGTTGAGAGCTGAAATCAATAATGGATTCATATCAGCATATCTATTATTGAACTACAATGATACGCAGGGTATAACGCATGTTGATTATATAAAAATAAAAGAATTTAGTTCTGGTGGTACAAGTAGAATTAGTGGTGATTCAATTACAACAGGTACTATAAAATCAAACAACTTATCAACCGATACAGGTACTGCGTTATATCTTAATGATGGTGTAATGAAAATTGGTGGTACTGGGGCATACACTACAGAAAAAGGTATATTATTAGATGGACCAAATGCTAAATTCGCAGTTGGTGAACTTGGTGGTAATTACATGAGATTTAATCATACTGCTGGTAAATTAGAAATCAGTACTCCTAATTTCGAAATAGATAGTGGTGGGGCAGTACAAGTAACTGGAGCTATCTCTGTTTTGGATGCGGATGGGAATGCAATTACACTTGGTGACCCTGCTGAAGCTGTAGAAAATCTATTTAACGAAATAACAAACCCATCGGCTGGTATTAGCGCATTGGATGGTAGACCTGCAGATTTCTTTTCAACATATGGGAATAATGTCGCAAGTAATATAAAATTTAGTGATTTCGGGGGTACTATTGGTAAAGTTGTAGAATTATCCAACCCTGGGGATACTACTATTGGAATGGCAACCAAAATTATAAAAAAGGAAGCATCTGCATATAGAATAACAATAACTGTTAAAGGTGGTGCTACCAACTATACATCAGGTACAACAGGTATGTATCTAAGAGTGTATGAATCTAATGATGCAAGTGCACGAGAAGATGGTGTAAAATTTATAACCCATGCTTCATATGCCAACAGCAGTAATTCAGAACCAGGTTCCCTTAGTACTAGTGGTGAAGCTACTTTAAGTTGGACAAAAATATCAGGTTCAGCTGGTGTAGGTAATGTAAGTAATAACTTAAATGGTTCTTATTGGCCACAAGAATGGATTACATATCAAACGAATTACACCCCATCAGCAGGGACTGAATTCTTTTCAATGAATATATTAAATTGGTCTGGGAATGGACTTAACTCTGCGTATGTTAGAGATTTAGTAATAAAACCAAAAACAAACCTTGGAACACAAATTGGTGGAAGGCAAATTAAGACTGGTGAACTACAATCACTTAACCTATCACCTAATGAGGGTTCAGTTATAAGTTTAGATAGTGGTTCTATGAAATTAGGTGGTTTTGTAAGTCCTGGTTTTGAAGTAACTAAAGAAGGATTCGTAACCGCAACTAATATTGTTGAAAAGTTTGTAAATGTTAATAGTGCAAATTCAGGTTCTTATTATCAAACAGTTAGTGGCCACACTACATTAGTTTTAGATGGTTCTTTGGGTGGAAGTGTAACAATGAATTTAACATTACAGGTAGCACCACCATATGTAATAAATGATATATTATTCCCAACAAACGCTGGGTCAGATGATATTGCTAGATTAGAATTATCTATTCAAGATGATGGGATACAATTTGATGATGGTGCAATTACATCGGGCTACTCAAGCTTTGGGTTACTATTACAAACATACACTCTGACTACTCGTAGTGGACAGGGACTGGTGCAAAATTGATAGTTTAAAAAATTAAAAGGAAAGTAATATGGCAGATAAAGATTTATTTAACGGACACAAATATATATTTACAAAAGTATCAAGTTCATTAGTAATGGAAGATTCAACTGATAACTCTCACGAAAAAATTACATTCAGAGAGGGGTTAATTTCATCA